>OGEG01001231.1_pt1 | contig 18579 bp, 16 predicted proteins | sample 1570621 | NCBI WGS metagenome assembly OGEG01 (sample SAMEA2582130, study PRJEB24529) | metagenome | biome: Human gut stool | place: China | collected 2011 | reverse complement strand
CCGCCAGTCCGCAGGTAAACATCATTGCACCCCATGAAAAAAAGGAATACTTTGGCTTTTCTCCTTGGGTTCCCAAAATAATATTTCCATACTTCGAGCATACAAGATATATGGAAACACCAAAGAAGACTATTCCTATCATAATATAATAGCTTCCAAATGTATCTCCTAAGAAAAATCGTATCCGACCAAGAATATCATTAGATTGCTCCGGTATAATGACAAACAATACGAATAAACTAATAATTAACACAAATGGCACTATTGTGATTAACCAATCAATTTTTCCCCGTTCTTCTTTTTTCATGCTAATTCCTTTTCTCTGTATTTTTCATATCCATTATCTAGACTTATCAATTCTTCCAAACTGTCTATCTCAATCACATCATCTTGCTTCATTTCAAAAATCCCCAGTTGATACTCCTCCGGATGACAGAACATAACAATGTCATCCCAATATATCTGTGTGTGATGCCTTTGTTCAAATTCAAGTTCCAGGTGTTTTTTTAATTTTCTGCCATCTTCAGCCGTCCAACGTGAAATGCTGTATAGCTGCCATCCACATTTTCCTCCAACTCTACTACAAGCTGTCACAATTCCATCTTTAACAGTCTGAAGCCACTCATCCGTTTCTTCTGATGTCCATACACTGTTATAACCCGATTGACAGAACTCAGATGTCAAAATTCTCTCATTATGAATGATCTGATCTCCATCCAAAATAATTGCATTTTCAAGATAGTCCCTCGCAACATACAATGATGAAATGTTGTTGCATGTTGCATAATATGGATTCTCAATCAATGTTATTCCCTGATACTCCTTTAGAACTTCTGAAAATTGCTCTTTTAAATAACCTACTACGATATAAATCTCTGTAATACCATTATCATAAAGTGCCTTTATTATTGTATCAATCATCCGAACACCATTTACTTTCACCAAAGGTTTTGGTGTTCTTAATGTAACCGGGTTCATTCTTTTTCCTATCCCTGCTGCCAGAATAATCGCCCGTTCTACTTTATGCATGTAATGTTTTCTCCATTTTCCGTAATTCCAACTGAGCAATATGCGAATACTCTTTCGCATACTGATATTGCTGAGTTGCATACTCCCCAAAGCAGATTCCCAGTTTTTCTTTATATTCGCACCAATTGCTCCACAAAAGACCTCCTGCTGCTATATAACAATATATCTTTATTCTGGTTTCTCTTGAACAGCCTTCTGTAAAATATGCATCTATTAATTGATCCATATGTTCTCTATCATATAACGAATAAATACCAAACATGGCAATGTCTACATGTGGATCCTGCATTCCAGCATACTCCCAATCAATCAGTCGTATTTCTTCTTTCCCTTGTTGATCTTTTACAAACAGAAAATTATCTGGAACTGCATCAATATGCGCAAGTACTTTTTCTGTTATATGACCATCAATAAATGCTTTCAACGAATAAACTTCGCTCTTTGTTTTTTCATAATCCTCATAAATAGATTCTGAATTTCCCCAAAGCACCTCATATTTCTCAATTTGTTCAAAAAGATCAAACTCATGTCCGACAACTAACTTTTTATCATGAAATTTTTTCAGACACTCCATACTTCTTTTTACATCCAAACGATTCATGGGATCACATACCCGCGAGTTTTCCAAAAACTCCGTTATTTTATATCCTTTTTCGGGATTTATGTAAACGACCGGATCGCAAATATTCATATACCTAATTGTTTCATATACCTTTTTCTCCTGATACCGGTCAATCAGTTTATCTGTTCCGGCTCCGGAAATTCGTATGATATACCTCTTTCCATTACATCGAAATGTAAACGAACGATTCGTCATTCCTTTTTTCAAAACAGTAATATCTGTGATATCTTCAGTATTAACCTGAAATATTTTACAGATTACTGTAAGTGCTTCTTCATCAAATAATTCATTCTGTTTTATCTTCAACGTACAGTCCTCAAAATACAAATAATACTTTCTTTCAATTTTTCTTTATCCTGAATTATTCATAGTAATCTAACCTTTTCTAAAACTCATTGTTGTTTTCAAATTTTATTACAATTACGCTATTCCAAGTGGGCTACAGTTTCCTTATATTGTTAATACTTTATAGAATTCATTTTTATAAGGGTAGCTACTACATAGTTCGAATATATCAGCAAAATATATAACATTCTAGCTTTGTAGCAGCTACCCTTATAAAAATGAATTTCGCAGTCTCATTTAAAGTCAACTGTTTATCCTAACTTGGCAATCCAAAATAGCTCGATTAAATTTCAAATATTAATTTTCCAGCAAACTAGTATGATCCATGCAAATTAGAAGCCTGTTTCAAATTAGTATTTTTATGCTAATTCTAGATAGACTTTCTCTTTCGTGAAATTGGTTTTGGTGCTTTTTTGTTTTGGTTTTCTGCTGAAGCAACTTTTGCATTTACAACCTCATACACTATGGAATCAATATCTTCTTTAGAAAGATCGATGGTATCCATTTTATATGTCCATTTGTAGGGCACAGGTTCTTTGTTGATTTCATCAAAGTATCTGTAGATTCTATCCTCGAGTTCTTTCTTGCTTTTCACACGGATTCCACCCAGCATCTGCTTTGTCATTTTACTGAAAAACCCTTCAATCATGTTTAACCAGAAACCATGTTTGGGTGTAAATACAAACTCAAAACGTCCAGGAATCATATTCAGATATTCCTGGGTTTCTTTGGATGTATGTGCAGAGTGATTATCCAGAATGATCCGAATGATATCGCCCTTTGGATATTTTTCATCAAGTTTCTTTAGAAAGGTCACAAAGTCTGAACTTTTATGAGTTTCACTTACTAATGGAATTGCTTCTCCTGAGAGCAAATCAATGGCTGCAAGCAGCGACAGGGTTCCTAACCTAACATACTCATAATCTCGCTGATAGCCACTGCTTTTATCTGTTTTCGGAATCGGTGGACGGTCTTCACCCTTGGAGGCAATTGCCTGAATTCCTGGCTTTTCATCATAAGACAGGGTATGTACGGCATCTTTCTCAAAGGGAATCAGTTTTCCATCCTTGTCAAACTGCATTTCAATCTGCTTGTAGATAACAAGGACATCATGCATTTTTGCATCAAACTCAGGATCCCGTCTTTCGCAGTAATAGGACACCTGAAATGGTTTGATTCTTGCATTGCTCAGGATTTTCCGAAGCGTTGTTTCAGCTACTGTTGCCATACGAGGATGTCCTTCCGCTTCTGCTATAGAGTTGATGAATTTCCTGAAACTCATGGGATACCAGAATTCAGCAGAATAGCCGTAATCCTTCGGTTTTTGGCAGGCTTTACTGATTACCCAGGTGATATCGTCATCGGTGATTTCCGCTTTTCTTCCACGGCCTTTGTTATCACGTAAAGAAGCTTCAACACCGTTCTCTTTAAATTTGTTAAGACAACGTTTTACCACACCGATTCCAATATCCAGTTTGTCAGCAATTGCTTCGTTAGATGCACCCTCAGATTTGAGCAGAAGGATCCTGGCACGTTGATAAACGCGAATTTCCAAAGTGCTCTGAGTCAGCAGTTTATTTAAGTAAGATTTATCATCATCTGTTAAAGAAATAGTTTTAATTGTATTAGGCATAATTGGCACCTCCGATGGTTCAATTATACCATAATAGGAATGTGAATTAAAATAGTTTGTTATTTAAAGTGGATTGTACTAGTTCAAGGATTCATAACAATACTTCTTCTATATACTCATGAATAATTCAATGCAGAATATAATCAATTACTTCCCTGACAGCTCCACTACCGCCAGAACGTTCTGTCACATAATCCACTGCATCTTTTACCGCCCGAATCGCATTTGGCACACTTGCACTAAAGCCAACTGCTCTTAGAAGTTCCAGATCATTGATATCATCACCGACATAAGCCACTTCATCCAGCGAAATATTTCTATCTGCACATATTTTCTTTACCATAGTAAGTTTATCCTTAACACCCATTTCTAAAATGTCAAGTTTAAGCTTCTCTGATCTTCTACTGACTAAGTCGGTATTCTCTCCTGTAATGATTCCACAAACAACACCTTTTTCTCGCAACAGACGCAATCCTAGACCATCCTGCGTAGAGAATTTCTTCATCTCATCGCCATGCTCTGAATAGTACATTCCTCCATCTGTGAGACATCCATCACAATCTGTAAGAAACATTTTTATCTCTTTTCTGACTTTATTTTCCTTTAAACGCCGCTGTAATATTTGCTGAATAATATTCCAGTCCTCCGGCTCGTCAATTTCGAAAAATGTATCTTCATTCATTTCATATGCTTTAATTCTGCCTGAAATTCGATTTTTTGTCTCCAAAAGGCGTTTTTTTGATGTAATATAGAATGCTCCATTTTCAACACAATATCCATCAAATTCCTGTCTTCTTGGTCGATGAAAACAATCGTAATTAATTTCTTTCGCACTGCCATCTGCAGAAACTGCCCAGTTAAACCTTTTTTGCCTGACCACAGACAATACACTGTCCGTATCCTCTCTGTTATACAATTCAAACCCACCATTCAAGTCTTCTGAACTCAAGAGTGGGGATGTTGCCTGAATTAAAACAATATGCTCAAACTCATACTTTTCGGCAAACTCCAACATGGCAAACTCTGTAGAAGCAGTATCCGACGCCGATTCTGCACTTCTTCCAATCACTTCAATTTTATCAAAAACCGGATTGCTACTCTCTTGTATTTGAATCTGTCTGACAGCTTCTCTTATCTTATCACTGTCTGTTGCAACATAAACTTTGTCGATTGCGTCACAACCACAAGCTGCTGCCACTGTCCAATAGACTAACGGTTTTCCACACATTGGTTTTATATTTTTTAAAGGGATGGACTTACTTCCACCCCTGACTGGTATAAATGCTACGTTCATTTTTATCGCTCTCTGTATTTTAATTTTTCTCTCTGTACCGCTTCAATCGGAAGAATTTCCTGATCTTTATAAGTCAGTGCTTCATGTACTGCATTCAGGTTTCTTACCAGCTTACGAACTCCATCCGGCTCCAATGAAGCTGCATGATCTGTTCCTTTCCATGTACGATCCAGTGTATAATGTCTTTCAATGACTTCTGCACCAAGTGTATATGCTGCAACATCTACCGCAATACCAAGATGATGACCTGAAAATCCTATTTTCTTCACAATGTCGCCATAAGCTTCTTTAATCCTTTTTACTTCTAAAAGGCATACATCAGAAAACGGCACTGGATAACCTGATGTACAGCTAAAGATTACCAAATCCTTATTACGACCATTTTTCTCAAATAATCTTACGAGATTTTCTTCCTCTGTATGCGTTGTCATTCCAAGTGAAACCTGAATCTCACCTTCATAATTATCACAAAGCCACTGCAACATCGCCAGATGGTTATTACATGCGGATGGTATCTTTATAAACTTCGGTTTCAGTGACGCAATCTCCTTTGCAGAGGTCATATCCCATACAGAAGTTGCATATGTAATACCTACTTCTTCGCACCATTCCTTTAACTGTTTATGCTGGTCTAATGAAAATTCCAAAAACTCACGATGTTCTCCATAAGTCTTTCCATAGGAGTTTTCCGGATGTGGATGTGGTGCATTATACTGTTCCGGTGTCAATAATTCCTTATTGCACCGCTTCTGAAATTTAATAGCATCTGCTTTACAAAAAATAGCTGCCGTCTGTATTAATTCTTTTGCTATCTCCATCTGTCCCATATGATTACAACCGGCTTCTGCAATCACATATGGTTTATTATATGTCTCCATATCTTATCCCTCCGTAAAACTATTATGCTATTACCTCATTAATGGCTTTTTCGATTATTTCCAGTTCAGGAATGAGCTGTTCAAACGCATCCGCCTGTGCCTTATCATCTTTCTCTTTTAGTGCATCACTTAAAGCTACTATCTTCTGATTTACGCTTTCTTTTGAAACCCTTTCCTCTTTCTCATTGAGAACTTCCAATGTTCCATTCAATACTTCAACTTCCCAGTTGATTGCATTCACAATCGCTGTCAAAAATTTATCGGTATCTTCCAGACGCTCTCCTCTTAATTCCCGTACAAGAATCGGAATGTTTTTCAAAACTTTCTGATTATACTCTGCGAGTGTCTGTAATGCTTCAATTTGTTCTGTTCTTTTATCCTCCATGATTTTCACCTGACCAAAGGGTCATCCTTTCCCTTGTATTTGTGTAATTTTTCAATTACTCTATTTATATATATCGACACTCTTCCATCATAACATGACGTTCATCTGGAAATAATTTTATTGTCCATCTCTCTTATCCCTGATATCTTCCAGCTGATACAAGAAACTCATAATATCTAAAAAATAATTCTTTTCCATCTCCCGTTTTACTCCAGTATATTTAAAAATCGAATTTATATTTTCGTTTCCTACTATGAGTTCAAATCCATATTTATTCATAACCTGTTCTAACGTTCCTAACGTAAAATCATATACATGTGCATTCTGTAAATATTTCAGAAAGTCATTGCTATATGTACTTACTAATGCCTTAATCCCCGGTACTGCGACAAATAAAACACCATCTTCCTTGAGAAGCTTACTGATTACATCTAACTCCTGCTCTATATTCAAAAAATGCTCCAAAACATGATTTAAAATAATCAAATCATATTTTTTACCATCGTTTAGCAATTCTTTTGAATGACATTGTCTCAAATCCATTCCCAATCTTTGACCATAAGCGATATAATCACTTCCCAAATCACAACCTGTCACATAGCAGCCTTCAAAATCAAAATAATACAGGATTCCTCCCGCTGCACAGCCAATTTCTAAAACGTCTTTTATGTCTCCCTTCCAATTAGCTTTAATATAATTATAGACCCCCTGCCCATACTCCACGCGCTTCATAAAATATTCTTCATCCATTTTGTCATGATTTCGATACAGTTTTCCATATTCTTTATCGTAAAAATAATCATAACTGTCCTGTGTCATTCTTGGATTTGTCATTACAAGTCCACACTTTCTACAGATAACGGTACGATTCTTCAACCCATAACGGTCTTTTTCTGCCAGAATATCAAACGCTTCTTCGCCTGCACCACATTCACACTGAAATCCCTCAAACTTGTATTTTGAGTTTTCGTGCTCCTGTTCGTCAATAATTCGTTTGCAGCTCTCCTTCTGTCTCTCATTCAAATCTAAAATTGATTTTCCATCATATAAATATCTCTGTCCTAACACTGCTCATTTCTCCCAACTGTAATTGACTTTAAATTTTCAGTCATAATATTCCATAAGCGTTCCTGTGCATCTTCTATTTCATTACATATCTGCTCCCGATTTTCCAGCATATATTCTGATATATGAAGTAACTTTTCTTCAAAATCGTTATCCAAAACCTCTACGCCCCATTCCGAATGCCCGATATCCTCTAAAAACCATGCCAACTTATCATGAGAAATCATACTTACCGTTGGCGTCTTGCATCCAAATGGAATCATCTGTGCATGTCCACGGATTGCAAGCACCAGCTCCGGCTCTGTGAAATAACGAAGATATTCATTCTCTGTCATTTCTTTATTCAAATATACTTTTTCAAAGGAAACATTCTCCTGTTCTAAATATGGACACACCAGTTCATCTGGTGGACAATGGATATAACATTTTATTTTATAATTCTCTGAAAGCTTTTTACATACATGAGCAATCTGAATCATCACTGCATCCATCTTGTCACCATAACGCATCTGTGCCCTGTCAAACGCACAATTTAATGCTATAAACGGATGTTGCACACTTTTGCATTCCGGTAATTCATATAGTTTTGAAAGCACTGTTGTTGCACATGGATGATACACAACCTTGTCCTTCAAATCATCCCTTAAATAATTTCTAACTGCTCTTATTGAGCCATAATTTCGCAATCCAAAAAATTTGCTTTTCTCTACAAGCTTATTGATACTTTCTGTAAAACAAGGATCAAACTCCTCCTGTCCCCTAAAACGGTTATAACCAACTCCCAAAACATAAATAGGTGCTTCAATTTTATCCATATCCTCTAAGGAGCATGGCCACTGCCATCCTGAAATATCATTTGGATTCGTATCCTTTAAAAAGAAACCGCCCCCTCCTATAATTACTCCCTGACTGCGGTTGCATGCTTCAATAAACGATTCCGTCACCGTTGCCCGAACATCCACATTACTCCAATGAATGTTCTGATTTATCTCATGTTCTACTAACCGCTTCAAACTTCTCACCAGAATATAATCCCCTGCATTTGCTGTTGTGTCTGCTGCAATATGTACCATGTTCCCAGGTAACAAACTTTCAAGCAAAAGTCTCTGGTCATTTAAATTGGAATTTACACTGTTCGGATTCATATTACATATAACATTAGCGACATTGCGACATGCCTCATCAATTTTGTCAAACTCTGGCATAATCTGATAAAAAATGGTCTTTAGCAGTTCAATATCCTGCTTTTCATCTGCCTTTACCGCCACGTTCTCCAATGTCTCTAATACCTGTCCCAGCTTGCCTAGTGGCAGATGTTCCATCATCCAGTTTAACTGCTGCCCTATTTTCTCAATATCTCTTACAATATCTATAGCGCTTTGCACATCTTTGAAATCTCTGTTTTCCATACTTTTCTCACTTCCATCCCTGTTGTTTAGTATCTTTGAATCTTCTTCAAATTATCACATGTCACTTTCCATAATTTTTCCTGTGCCTGCTCTATCTGCTTTCGTATTTTATCCGATCGTGCCAACATTTCCTCGCAAAGGCAAAGCAGCTTTTGTTCGAACTGGTTCTCCTGTACATCCACTCCCCATTCCTCATGACCAATATCCTCTAAAAACCATTTTAATTTATCATGAGAAATAATGCTTACGGTTGGTGTCAGACAACCAAATGGTATCATCTGGGCATGTCCACGCATTGCCAAAACCAAATCTGGACTCGAAAAATATTCCAAATATTCTTCTTCTGTCATTGCACGATTTAATTGTACCTGTTCATATGGGATCTTCTCCCTCTGAAGATATTCACATACTATCTCATCTGTATCACAATGCAAATAACAACGAATCAAATATTTTTCAGACAGTTTTTTTACCACATGTGCAATGTCTGTCATTATTTCATTCTGTCTGTTTCCATAACGCATATCTGCTCTGTCAAATGCACAGTTTAATGCAATAAATGGTTTGTCTTTCCGATGTTTTGGCAATTCATACAGCTTTGATAAAACTGTAGTTGCACATGGCTGATAGACAACTTTTTCTTTCAAATCATCTCTTAGATATTTTTGTATCTCTCTTATAGAACCATGATTACGCAGACCAAAAAATTTGCTTTTTTCCACCAATGTATTTATATTCTCTATAAAACAGGGATCAAATTCCTCCTGTCCTCTAAATCTGTTGTAACCGACTCCAAATACATAAATGGGTACTTGTATCTGTTCTAATAATTCTTTCGGGCACTCCCACTGCCAACCCGAAATATGATTTTCGTTGGTATCCCGAAGAAATAATCCTCCACCACCTATCACAAGTGCCCTTGTGCGATTACACATTTTTATGAACTGCTCATCAACTGGCTCTCTGACATCTATTGTGCACCAATTAATATTCAGATTCACAGTATCAATAAGTTTTTTCGTACTTTTCACGAGGATATAATCACCCACATTTGCTGTTGTATCCGCCGCAATCTGCACAATACTATCTGGCAGGAACGATTGTACTATGCTTTGGTGAAGTTTCATTTTTTCATTTATCTCATCAAGTACAGAAACTGCATTCCCAATCTCCTGATATGCGTGTGCAATCTGCTTTAGCAACGGCATAATATCCTGTATCGTATTTTGTAGTTCATGATTCTGCACATTCCCTGCCAGTTCAGCGGTTCTATTTAACGCACTCCATGCATATTCAAGGCTATTTAATGACTGTGCATTCTCCATGACAGTAATAAATTCCTCTACTGTTTTTTCCGATCGCATTCTTTTGATTGCCTTCAGAGTTTCTTCTATCAATGCTTGTTTATTAGTCATTTTCCTCTGTAACTCACTTTCTATCTTTGAAACTATTTCTTAATTTTCAATTGTTCTTTTCGTACTGCAATGTTATGATATATTTATTATTGCACAGGAGATATATTATGAAAATACTTTTTTTAGATTCCCCTTCCTATGGAAAAGAAGATATCTGTGAAGCCTATACCCTGCTTGGATATGAAGTTGTTTTTTTCAATCATCCTAAGCTGTATGAATATAATAATCATGAATTTAATCAGTATTTCGATGAATTAGTTTCAAGAGATTTCTTCTTATTTGTTTTCTCTTTTAACTTCTTTCCTTCTATCTCTGCCGGCTGTCAACGCAATGGTCTGAAATATCTCTCCTTCGTATATGACAGCCCACAGGTAGCATTGTATTCCTATACTGTCATTAATCCTTGTAATTACATCTTTTTATTTGATAAAACACTATTTCATTCTTTAAAAAAAGAAGGCATTGAAACCATCTATTATCTCCCTCTTTGTGTAAATGAAAAACGGCTTCGCAAATTACCTGATTTAACAGCTTCCCAGATTGCCCGCTTCTCCAGTGATGTGTCATTCGTCGGTTCTCTCTATACAGAGGGGCATAACCTATACGACCGCATGGAAACAATCAGTGACTTTACGCGCGGATATTTGGAAGGAATTATGAATGCGCAGTGTAAAGTGAATGGCTATTTTTTTATTGAAGATTTATTAACACCAGATATTTTGTCAGATATGAAACAGTCTGTTCCCTATCTGACCAGACCGGATGGAACAGAATCGGATGCCTATATCTATGCTAACTACTTTATTGCACGAAAGCTGACTTCCCTAGAACGTATTGACTTATTGCAGAATATCTCCAAACAGTATGAAACAAAATTGTTTACCTTTAACCCAACTCCGTTTCTGCCACATTGCCAGAATATGGGAAATGTTGACTATTTAAATGAAATGCCACAGGTATTCCGCCATTCTAAAATCAATCTGAATATTACGTTGCGCTCCATCTACTCTGGTATTCCGCTCCGTGCTTTTGATATTATGGGTGCAGGCGGATTTCTTCTCAGTAATTATCAGGAGGATTTTCTGGATTATTTTACTCCAGGAGAAGATTTTGATTACTATGATGGTACCGATGATTTACTAGGGAAAATAGACTACTATCTGTCCCATGAAAAAGAGCGCTGTCATATTGCCGAAAATGCCTGTCATAAAGTGCTTACCCAGCACACTTACGAAAGCCGTATCAAATTCATGCTTAAAGCAGCAGGCTTCCACTAAATTGGGGAATATAAAGACCCAGCCTGGAACCATGCCTTATATAAGTTTCAACCATTTCCTTTCCATGCTCTGCAATATCCTTAAGGTCATCATACAAATTGTCCTTTACCTCATATGCTTTATTTTGAATCTCAAATTCTTCCTTTGATGACAGACAGCTTAACAAGTCTACCACCTCATCCTTCTCAATCCAGTGATTGAATTCTGTTATATCTGCATACACGTCTTGAAACTGATTTGTCTGATACTCTCTCCTTTCATTCAACTCCTGTAACTTTTCAAACAATTTCAGACCCTCTTTTAGTTTTTCCTCTGCCACTGTAATCTGATTTGGAAATTCCAATATCTCAGTCTCGACTCTTTTCTGCTCTTCTGGAGTGAAAAGATCCGGCACGCTATCGAGCAAATATTCAAAATCAAAATCTGCTTTTTGCTCTCTGGCAATGGCATCTTTTAACGTCATAATCTCAGTTCCGTGAATCAATGCGCCCCCTTCTGTCGCATCGATTACATGCAGCGTAGCATCTGCTGCAATCTGATCCTCGAACCATCGCCTATAATGATTCATATCCATTCTTGTCAGCACCTGATTACCATGGATATCCTCCACCTCAAAATAATTGCCCTTGTTTTTATCAATCATATCATCATATGCTGCCTTTGCATGACTACGGTTTCCCGGATATGCTAAATCCTGGCCCACCAGAATTATAGTATCAAATCCCATTTTTCTCAGCAATGTAAATGCATCTGTTGCCACCGACCCACCTCCATTGGTTGATATTACTTTTTTTTGATAACGTTCCATAATATTCGCCATGTAATCTCCACCATTTAGTATATAAAAATGATGTCCGGTATGTATTTTAGAAACTCCTCTTTTTACATTCATTGACAATACCATGGGAACCTTGCTTACCCCTTCCTGTTTAAATAAGAACAAATCTTTGACTGGATCTACCGTTATAAACAAATCTGGAACTATCCCCGCCTGCAATAGTGGCCGAATCGCCGTATCCACTGCGATGATAAATAGTTTTCCTTTCGCGTCCTGTAAATCCTTAATGTTATGATCCAATGACGGTCCCGCAGACACAAGAACCGCGCCATATTGTTCTTGTTTATTTTTTTCCTTAAATGTTTGTATCAATTCCCAAATAGAGCTCTGATGTACGCAATCTAAAATATGTGAAAACTCATTTTCCACCAACCGGCTTCCCTGCATATATAAAGTATTACGTTTCAGAATCAGCGTTTCTATTGCCTCCATAAAGGCTCTTTTAAGTAATAAGTATTCATATGGATACACACAAGTATACCCAGGGAGTGCGCAAAAATCAATATACTCATAATTTGCATACCCAATTCCAATCTCCATCCATGTCCGGATTGTTGTGATGCCCTGTCGTCCAACTGCAATGTATGTATGTTCATCTGTAAGGATTTCTGTAAGATCATTCGTCTTCATCAATTCCAGAAATACTGCTTCGTCTGGTTCATATACATAAAACGGATTCTCCGGATTGCGTGCACGCTGTTCTTTTAAATATACCAGATTTCCCAACCCAAAAATAAGTTCTGGTTCAAAATAATGTCTCCTCGTATGTATGTCGCACCATTTTTGCACCAACGCATCTGCATCATAACGACTATTTAAATACCATAGGCGGTTATCCCGCTTCACCGCAATGATTTCAAATCCCTTTGTATCCACATCCCAGAACACATATGGTTCACCTGCCTCGTAGTTCACCCGAAACTCTTTCATCTGTGAAATGAGATAAGGAGCCCTTTCCCCAGCAGCCTTCATATTTTGCTCAAAATAATCCTTCATTCCTGTTCTTTCTCCATCTTTATCTCTCTATATATGTGAAAAGTATCTGCCACTTCATATTTCAATGTATCATATAGTTCTATCAGATCCTTGTGCTGTATTGCATCATTTAAATTTTTTACCTGCTGTAAAATAATATCTTCGTCTATTTCAATTCCTGCTGTTTTGAATTCTGGCAGTTCTTTAATAAAGTTTGTATAGATTTCTATGATATCCCCTATTTTTTCACCCATATCCAAGAATTCACTTTCGTTCTGCAAACATGGCTCTGTCTCAATCCAATCAATAATCTGTTGTATTTTATCAGTCCTCATACTGCCTCCAAAATCTTTTCGAAAAAAAGGGTCAGTCGACCGACTGACCCTATATTTTCGATATAACTTTACATCATATCATGTTCTGTTAAATTACTGTAACAGAGATAATACTCCCTGAGTAGACTGGTTAGCCTGTGCAAGCATAGACTGTCCTGCCTGAGCAAGAATGTTATTCTTGCTATATTCAACCATCTCTTCAGCCATATCTGTATCACGGATACGAGATTCAGCAGAAGATGTGTTCTCAGAAATGTTATCCAAGTTAGCGATTGTATGCTCTAATCTGTTCTGGATAGCTCCTAATTTTGAACGCTCTTTTGATACTGCAGAGATAGCTTTCTGAACATTGCTCATTGTTGTACCTGCAACACCAAAGGAAGCTACATCAATATCGTCTGCAGTACCAATACCAAGAGCTGTAGCTGTCATCTTATTGATAGAGATTGTAATCTTCTGTCCAGATAATGCACCAACCTGTAAGTTCTTTTTATTGAAAGAACCTGTTAACAAATCCTGTGTATTGAACTGTGTTGTAGTTGCAATACGGGTAATCTCTGTCTGTAACTGAGTCAGCTCATCCTTAATAGCGTCTCTGTCTGTCGAAGTATTAGTATCGTTAGCTGCCTGTGTAGCTAATTCGTTCATACGCTGTAAGATAGAATGGGTCTCATTTAATGCACCTTCAGCTACCTGAATAGCGGAGATACCATCCTGAGCGTTGTCAGAAGCTTTGTTTAAGCCTCTAACCTGGCTTCTCATTTTCTCAGAAATTGTTAAACCGGCAGCGTCATCACCAGCACGGTTGATTCTGTAACCAGAAGATAATTTCTCTGAAGATTTTGCCTGTGCGTTTGTTGTGATTCCTAACTGTCTGTTAGCATTCATCGCTGTCATATTATGCTGTACTACCATGTTTTTTTCCTCCTTGAATGTAATGCAGCTTCCATGCTGCATATTTTGTACTTTATGTACCTGTTTTGTTTTTTGTATCTGGTTTCTGTTGTTCCAGCCGTACGCTCTGTTGCAACTTCCACCGCAAGTAATTTTCCTTACTTGACTTATATATCGGAGATTCCCTCCAATACTTTATAGTAAAAAAAGATTTTTTTCTTTTTTTCTATCAATTATTTTTTATTATCAAGAAAATGCGGCTCCACATAGCCCTTCTTCATCATATTCTTGTAGTATTGATTCACAACTTTCTGGCTGGAACGGATTTCTCTTACCTGCTTTTTCACACTGGTAAATTTCTGTTCCATCAACTGTTTATTACGTGCTTCCTGCGCCTGAATCTCCATGCTTTTCTCTGTCAGTGCACGTATACTGCCCTGCATCTGAAGAATTTCATTCTTATAGATTTCTTTATTCGCCTGAAGTTCCTTGCGTACTTTTTCATACAACTTCTCAAAGCCGTTATCCAGCAGTTCTAATTGTTCTATAAGTTCTGACTTTTCTTCTACCGTCTTGTCAAAGTCGTCCGGATCTAAAGATGGATTCTCCAGTTCTTCTTTCTGACGTTTGTTGATCTGTATGATGCTGTTTAAAACCTTCTCTTTCTTATGAAGGCTTTGTAGCATGATTGTAATATACTGGTTGTCTGCCATAGCACCATTCTCCAATTAATTTGTTCTGCCGGTACGCATCACTTCTTTCCAAGTGTCACGCATTGTACGCAAGTGTTTTAAGACTTCTTCCATAATCGCTTTGTCTTTTTTGATATTTGCCTCTTTTAAACGAATCAAAAGATAATTATATACATTATCAAAATCCTTAGCAACTGGATATTTATGATTTAATGTAGCCTGAAACTCTTCGATAATCCGTTCTACCTTTATAATATTTGTATGTGCCTTCTGAATATCTTTCTCCTCAATTCCTGCAATTGAAAGATTCGCAAACTTGATTGCGCCCTCATACAGCATCAATGTCAGCTCCGCTGGTGACGCTGTCATAATTTTATTGTTAGCATAAGCTGCATATCCCTGATTCGCTAACATAATACCCTCCTGGTCTTTATTGTGTATTAAGCAGAGTAGATATATTCTATCCACTCTGCTTTTTAACTTATAATTCTAAGCATTTCTTTTTCCTATTATGCCAAATATCAACCGCCAAATAAACTACTTAAAGAAGATGTCTGGCTGTTTAACTTAGACAATGCAGTTTCCATCGAAGAAAACTTCTTGTAGTAATAGTCTTCTTTATCCGTAAGCTTGTCTTCCCATTTTTTGATAAGATCTGTGTAATCACTGTACTCGGATGCCATCTCTTTATCATTGTAAACTGTATAGATACTGCTTAAGGAAGAAGACTGCATTTTTTTATGAACAGCAGTATATAAATTACTTGCAAGTCCCTGCATGAAGTCAATCACTGTATCCGGATCATTCGTAATAGCAGTCATTAATTTATCCTCGTTGGCAGAAGAATTGGCATCATCCTCATCACCATCAATATGATATGCATTCTGCTGATTCTTTGGTGCTTTCAGATATCCTAATGTCTTGATACCAAAGTTTGACAAATAATATTTCTTGCCGTTTACCTCAACTGCACCGCTCATTGCAGAAGTCATAACACTCATAAGGCTTTCCAGATTATCATCACGTCTTAACAGGGAATCTTTGATCTTCTGTTCCCACTTTTCTACTTCTGTATCAGACATTGCATCTTTTTCATCATCGGTCAAAGGATCATATCCCTTGGCAGAATCTGCATTGTATAAAGATGTAATCTCATTGATCAGGCTGTTGTACTGGGATAAGAAGTCTTTAATCTTATCGTAGATACCCTGTGTATCAGTGGCTGTTGTAATGCTGATCGCATTGGCATCTCCATCTCCGGTAACAACCTGTGCTGTAATGTTTAAGCCATTGACTGAGAAGGAATTGGAACTTCCTGTATATTTGATACCATTTAGTGTAATCTCTGCATCACAGCCATCAATCTTCTTCGCATCTGTGTTGTATGTAATATCCTTGCTTGTTGTGATATCATTTGCTGCCTGAACCTGTTTTACAAATTCTGCAATAGCCGCATCTTTCTCTGCGCCATCTTCCATGTTTGCAATACTTGCCAGAACCTCATTTTCATCCATAGTCGTCTGACTGGTTTCCATGGTTTCTTTATTCGCTGTTATAACAGCAGCAAATTTATTGGTAAGGTCTGTTACACCCTGACTTCCACCAGCACCGCCATCTGCTCCAGTGTATGCGTCATGTACTTTCTGAATAATATCAGTTCTGGAATAAACATCAGTATCCGCTAATGTTGTATCTTTCGTCTTCTCATATGTATTAACTGTGCTGATATTCGATGCAAGTGTACTTAAGAAAGAAGTAACCTCTTTATCAGTTTTTTCTGTACCGCCCACAGGTTTTTTTATCGTATCTGCAAAATCTGTGTAAGCTTTTGTTCCCGTAACGGCATTACTTACTACTGCTCCCTGCGTGTAAACGGTCTTTGTGGTTTCTACTTTCTTATCTGCATCAAAGCTGACTTCCTTACCGTTTGTCTTTTTCTCCCAATTATCACCAGCATCTTTCTTTCCAGTCGTCTGAATCAATTTACCAGATGTATCATCTAAATAATATTTATTTCCTTTTTTATCTGCATAAACACCTGTATTGTCCTGTGTATAGACATTGCCATCATTATCTGTAATCTGATAAAATCCGGTTCCCTGCTCGCTGGCAGCAGCTTCATAGTAATTGGTCTCTGTCTTAATGGTAATTTCGGTTGTTGTACCATCTTTCGTATTTGCATATAAAGCATTGCCATCCGCATCCTTCTTGCCAGTTGCTTTATATTCATTACCGCTCGCATCCGTAAAGACTTTACCATCTTTGGTTGTATAGGAAACACCATCACTTCCGGTATAAGTGTTGACTGCCTGAATGTATTTCTTACTTCCATCAGTATCTTCATACGAATAAATGGTATTACCATCCTCATCTGTCGTTTCAGCTTTGTAGATAGTTCCGTTACTTGTCATAACAGATTTTGCGCGGTCTGTAGCAGACATCTGTAATAATTTTACAAGTTTATTCTGGTCATCTGTGCTCAAACCACTTTCCTTTAACGCATCCTGCATTGCAGTATAAGCAGATGCATAACCATAAGCAGAACTCAAGTTACTGTTCTGGGCATTTGCTTTGTTATATGTTTCTTTAGCCTGTGTATAAGCATTGATTGCATCTGTCACATTCTGTGAAAGTTTATTTCCATCTGCATCATAATACTTTGTATAAGAAGTATAGGTTGCATCTGTCTCCTTCGACTGCACATTCAATCCTAATTTCGACAACGCATTCGCCCCATCCACGTTGCCACCGGTCAGTGTAAAGTCATTGTCCTTACCGGTATCTTTGGAGCTCACGAAGATACGTTTGTTGATATCATCATAGCTTGCATTCACGCCGGCTTCTTTCAAAGAATCGATAAAACTGTTGACCGTAGTGCCCTGGCTGACTTCGATATTCTTCTTTGTGCCATCACCTTTTGTCAAGGTGATCGTGCCGTTTCCGCCTGTGTAACCCAACTCAGCGAGTGTAGTTCCGGTTGTGGTGCTGTCATCTAATTTACCACCGGTCAAGTATCCTGCCTGTGCTACCTTAAGGATGTTGAGTTTCTGTGTACCGTTTGGTGCAGAGCTGCTGGCTGTAACCGTCGCTTTTGTGGAATCAGATACTTTGGTTGATTTCAAATTGTAGTTTTTAGAGAAACGCAGACTGTCCAAGCTTGTATAGAAGCTGTATACTTTTGTGTTTAAAGTCTTCCATGCGTCCTGTTTCCAAGAGAGCTTGGTCTGTGCTTTTTTGTATTTATTGGTCTTGTAACTGTAAGAAGATACTAATGCGGAAATGATTGCTTCGGTATCTAATCCTGAGTTCAAACCTGTGATTCTGATTGGCATAATCCTGCTCCTTTCAGTTTTGTAACTTATTTATATCATTTTCTGTTTGCATCTGTCACTTGTCTATTGCTGCTCCTGTCTTTTGGACAGTGATCTACAGTTTCTTATCCACTAATAATCCTGCCATCTCCCAGACTTTTGCGATCATGTCCAGGGTTTTC
>OGEG01001219.1_pt1 | contig 18795 bp, 20 predicted proteins | sample 1570621 | NCBI WGS metagenome assembly OGEG01 (sample SAMEA2582130, study PRJEB24529) | metagenome | biome: Human gut stool | place: China | collected 2011 | reverse complement strand
ACGGTAAAGTTCTGCGAAAGCCTGAAATCTTCGGCGAAGCCGTAAAACGGCGGAGGCTCAAAATGCGGTTAAGAGATCTTCACGCCGAATGGCGTGAATCTCCAGCATTTTGAGTTGGAGCCCACCTCTCTGGGGTTACTAGGGGCGAGCAGCCCCTAGTTCGTGCCTCCCGCGCCTCGAAAGTAGCGGGCACTTTTCTGGTTCTCTTTTGGTGCGCAAAAGAGAACTTAGCCCAGCGTAAAAGCGCTCTAACCCCGCGCACCGGCGCGCGATGCCGTCAATCCGTAACGACCATCATCTCCGCGTTCTCCTCAATGGAGTAATTTGCAAAATACCCCTCTTCCAGCGGGATCCACCGCTCCACAAAATTCGAATACCGCTCCCCCTCCCGTCTGCGGAGCCTCCGGGCCTGCTCATCGGGAGAGCAGGTGACGAATATTCTTATATCATAATAGGGTGCAAGGCTGGGGTGATGGCTGTAGCTTCCCTCCACGATGACCAGCGGCGCAGGGCCGAGGGGACGCGGCGGCAGATAGGCACCTTCGCGGCAGGAGTAGGCCCGGTAGGAGAACGCCTGCCCTGCCCGGGCGGGAGCGACGACCTCATCCCGCAGGCGCTGGATGTCCATGTTGGCGCAGGGAATGCTCTCCCAGCCCGTGACACGCCGGGATGGCGGGAGATAGAAGTCGTCGGTGTGGACGGTGATGCTTTGAGGAAAACGCTCTGTCAGCTGTGCGGCCAGCGTTGTTTTGCCGCTGCCGCAGCGGCCATCCAGTGCGACGAGGACGGCGGACTGTCGGGCCAGACGGTCGGCGATGGCCGAGGCCAGCTCTTCGGGTGAGATAAGATGCATGGGGATACCATTCCTTTTTATCGCAAGTCAGGAAATTAGTGCAACATCCAAACAGCATATTTGCGATATGCAATCCAACGCTGTTGCTGCTGCATTAAAAAGTTGAATTGCTATATCAGCTTTGGCTCAGTATAGCACGGCGGAGAAAATGGAGCAAATATTTTTGCAAAAAGGTGTTGACACAGAGCCGGACCTATGGTAAGATAATGCCACGTTAGAAATGACTAACTGAAAAGCGGAAGAAGCTCGAGAGGGGCAGGCTGCCGCGTTCTTTTTGAAGTTCTGGTTAGCTCTTTCTAACCGCATCTCCTGCATAAGCACCACACGGCAGGAGATAATAGCGGAAAACGGGCAGGGAGGCCGAAGACATGGAGCGCAACTTTGAGACAGTCATGATCGAACAGTGCGCCCCGGTGCTGGCCGGCTTAAAGCCTGCGGGACTTTTCCGCTACGAGACGAGCGACTGCGCCGACCTTGCCCGCCGCGTCCGCAGCTGGAACGAACAGCTGGGTGAAAAGGGCCTCTGCGTCCGCGTCCTCAAGGGCTGTGTGCAGACCCACCGGTATCTGGTGTACGTCTACCGCGAGAGCAAGCTCCGCGCTGTGCTGGCCCAGCCGCAGGTGCGGGATTTCCTGTGCAGGGAAGGCTACACTCTGTCTGGGCGGTCGGACGACTACGCGCCGCTTTTGCGGCAGCTGTCCCGCCGGCTCTGCTGCGAGGCCGATTTTCCCCATGAGATCGGCGTATTTCTGGGCTATCCGCTTTACGATGTGGTGGGCTTTATCGAAAATGCGGGCCGCAACTTCACCTGCTGCGGCTGCTGGAAAGCCTATGGTGACCCCAATGCCGCCCAGCGGCATTTTGCTCAGCTGAACAAGTGTACGGCAGTATATCTCCGTCTGTTCCGCAGCGGAACGCCCATCCAGCGTCTGGCTGTTGCAGCCTGACGCCCCTGAATTTTGACATTCTCTTCCAAATACTCTCTTTTTATCCTGGCGCCCGCCAGAGCGAAACCACGCACTGGCGGGAAGAATCCTCCTTTTGACACGCGGCCGCTCGTTGCAGAACACCCCCTGCACCGGGCGGCTGTGTCATATGCGGGGAGTGTAAAAGAGAAAAATCGTAAATATGTGCAAACAAAGTTAGCATATAGAAACTGTAAAAATCTTCTTGAAATAAGGGAAGAAAATTTGTTTGTTCACACAAACTAACTTTTTTTGTGAAAAAATGATTGACAGAGTGGGTTAGTAGGTGTAAACTATCTATGCTGATAGTTGCGACTGACTAACTGACGCGGCTTTTTGGCAGGGAGATGCAGACACGGCCAGCGCGTTGCGGCGTCTGGCTGGTGCGACCATCCCCGAGGACGAAAAAAGCGAACCGAAACGCTCCCCGCCGAGGGGAGAACGAATGGGAGTGAAACGAATATGATGCCTTTGACTATGGCAAAAGCAGGCGATACCGTCACCATCCAGAAGATCACCGGCAAGGATGAAGTGCGTCTGCATCTGGCAGAGCTTGGTTTCGTGGTGGACAGTCAGGTGACTGTCGTCAATGAGATCGCAGGCAACCTCATCGTTCAGGTCAAGGAGAGCCGTCTGGCCCTCGACAAGACGATGGCAAACCGCATTATGGTTGGCTGAGCAGCGGCAGAACGCTGTTTGGGAGACGCTCCGAAACTGGAAAGTCTCTGGATAGAAAGACAAGCAGAGGAGGATTTTTTATGAAGACTCTGAAAGACGTTAAGGTCGGCGAGACTGCCACCGTGGCGCGCCTGCACGGCGAAGGCCCGGTCAAACGCCGCATCATGGACATGGGCATCACCAAGGGCGTGGAAATCTACGTCCGCAAGGTCGCCCCTCTGGGCGACCCGATGGAGCTGACCGTGCGCAACTACGAGCTGAGTGTGCGCAAGGCCGACGCCGAAATGATCGAAGTCGTTTGACCGTAACGAGAGGAGAGGAGTTGCAATGAGCATTAAAATTGCACTGGCCGGCAACCCGAACTGTGGTAAGACTACCCTGTTCAACAATCTGACCGGCTCTAATCAGTACGTCGGCAACTGGCCCGGCGTTACCGTCGAGAAGAAGGAAGGCAAGCTGAAGGGCGAGAAGGATGTCATCATCCAGGACCTGCCCGGTATCTACTCCCTGTCTCCGTACACTCTGGAAGAGGTCGTCTCCCGTACTTATCTGGTCAAGGAGAAGCCCGATGCCATCCTGAACATCATTGATGGCACCAACATCGAGCGCAACCTGTACCTGACCACTCAGCTCATCGAGCTGGGCATCCCCGTGGTCATGGCTGTCAACATGATCGACCTCGTCCGCAAGAACGGCGATAAGATCGACCTGAAGAAGCTGAGCGCCGAGCTGGGCTGTCAGGCTGTTGAGATCAGCGCACTGAAGGGCGAAGGCACCGAGGCTGCTGCAAAGGCTGCTATGGCTGCTGCAAAGGCTGGAAAGGGCGGCGAGCTGCCCCACGTCTTCACCGGCAGCGTTGAGCACGCCATCGCTCACATCGAGGAGTCCATCCAGGGCAAAGTCGATAACCGCTTCCTGCGCTGGTACGCTGTCAAGCTGTTCGAGCGCGACGACAAGGTCATGGATGAGCTGAAGCTCTCCTCCGACCTGATCGCTCACATCGACCAGCACATCAAGGACTGCGAGGCTGAGATGGACGATGACGCCGAGAGCATCATCACCAACCAGCGTTACGCATACATCAACGGTGTCGTCGATAAGGCTGTCAAGAAGAAGGCCCGCGTCGAGCACCTGACCGTTTCCGATAAGGTCGATCAGATCGTCACCAACCGTGTGCTGGCTCTGCCCATCTTCGCAGTCATCATGTACCTGATGTACTCCCTGTCTGTGGGTACTTCCATCGCCGACGGCGGCTGGGCCATCGGCACCTTCGCCACCGACTGGACCAACGACGTCCTGTTCGGCGAGATCGTCCCCAATGCGCTGGGCGGCTTCCTCGAGGGCATCGGCGTGGCAGGCTGGCTGTACGGCCTGATCATGGACGGCATCGTCGCCGGTGTCGGCGCGGTCCTGGGCTTCGTTCCCCAGATGCTGGTCCTGTTCTTCCTGCTGTCCATCCTGGAGGACATCGGCTATATGTCCCGTGTCGCCTTCATCATGGACCGTATCTTCCGTAAGTTCGGCCTGTCCGGCAAGAGCTTCATTCCCGTGCTGGTCGGCACTGGCTGCGGCGTCCCGGGCATCATGGCTTCTCGTACCATCGAGAATGAGCGCGACCGCCGCATGACCATCATGACCACCTGCTTCATCCCCTGCGGCGCAAAGATGCCCATCATCGGCCTCATCGCAGGTGCCATGTTCGGCGGTTCTTCTCTGGTGGCTGTCTCCGCTTACTTTATCGGCATGGCTGCCATCATCTGCTCTGGTATCATCCTGAAGAAGACCAAGCTCTTCGCAGGTGACCCTGCTCCCTTTGTTATGGAGCTGCCCGCATACCACATCCCCGCTTGGGGCAACGTCTTCCGTGCTACCTGGGAGCGCGGCTGGTCCTTCATCAAGCGTGCTGGTTCCGTCATTCTGCTGGCAACCGTCGCCATCTGGTTCCTGCAGGGCTTCGGCTTCGAGAATGGCGCCTTTGGCATGGTCGAGGATCAGGACAACTCTGTGCTGGCAGCGATCGCCACCAAGATCGCATGGATCTTTGCACCTCTGGGCTTTGGCAACTGGAAAGCTACCGTCGCTTCCGTGTCCGGCCTGATCGCCAAGGAGAACGTCGTTGGTACCTTCGGCGTCCTGTACCACTTCGGCGGCGAGGAGCTGTCTGAGAACGGCGACGAGATCTGGAGCCTCGTTGCTGCTGATTACACCGCTCTGAGCGCTTATGCATTCATGATCTTCAACCTGCTGTGCGCTCCCTGCTTCGCTGCCATGGGCGCTATCAAGCGTGAGATGAACAACGGCAAGTGGACCGCCATCGCCATCGGTTATATGTGCGCACTGGCCTACTGCTCCGCTCTGGTCGTGTACCAGCTGGGCGGCCTCATCACCGGTGAGGTGGGCTTCAACTTCTTCACCGTCGTGGCCGTGGTCATCGTCGCTGCCTTCCTGTATCTGATGTTCCGTCCCAACAAGTACGTGAACGACAACGAGGTCAAGATCGACGTTTCCAAGATCAAGTGAAAACTTTTCAAAACGCGCTGAAAGGAGTGCATTGTTATGATGGAGTTTCTGGCTGCGAATTTCAATCTGCCGACGATCATCGTCGGAGCTATCGTGTTTGGCGGTGTGGGTTGGATCACCTGGCACTCTCATAAGCACGGCGGCTGCAGTGGATGCAGCGGCGGCTGTGACTGCGGCGGAAGCTGCAGCAGCTGCAATGGCGACTGCCACTGAGCAATAATGGAAGAGAAGGGGGCGCGGGTCAAGGCTTTGGCCCGCGCCCCTTTTGTAAACCAAGAGTTTGTGTGATATAACGAAAAGAGAGTGATACGAGATGGAACTGACGCCAGCACACCTGCGGTATCTGCTCGCGATCTATGAGGTCTCACAGACCCATCTTGACATCAGCTCCCGCAGCATCGCCGAGAAGCTGGGCGTGACCAAACCCTCGGTGGTGCGGGTGCTGAACCTGCTGATGGAGCGGGGGATGATCGTCAAGGAGTATTACGGCAAGATCTACCTCACCGACCGGGGCATCTTCGTGGCCCGGGAGGTCAAAAAGCAGCTGGACGAAGTGCTCGCGCACTTCCCTCCGGTGGAGGAAGCGCTGACCGATGAGGAGCGGCTCACCGCCGCCCTCGCCCTGACGGCGGCCCTGCCGGAACGGGTGTTCACCGGCCGGTACGACCAGCTGATGGGCGCAGAGGAAGCGCCTCCTGCCGCAGGCTGATGCCTTGAAAAGCAAAAGAACCGGACTCCGCGGAGTCCGGTTCTTTTCGTATGCGGGTCCTCAGACCAGATAGCCCTCGAAGCAATGGAGGTCTTCGGTCTTGACGATGCCTTCGAGATAAAGGCCGTCTTCGCGGTACTCCTCGAGCTGGACGCTGCCGCGCTCCCGCATGGGGGCGGCGAGGCCCAGCTTATCGTAGGGCAGGAGAACGCGGATGGTGTGGACGCGGTCGCTGAGGGTCTCGTCCAGCTTGGCCAGTAGCCTGTCGAGGCCGTAGCCGGTCTTGGCGCTGGTGAGCAGGATGTCGGGGTCGAAGCTCAGCGCGCCGGGCTTGTCGCACTTGTTGTAGACGGTCAGGCGGGGGATGTCGGCGCAGTCGAGGCCGTCCAACACTTCGTCGGTGACGGCCAGCTGCTCCTCCCGCTGCTCATCGCCGGCGTCGGCAACCCGGACGATGACGTCCGACCATGCGGCCTCTTCCAGCGTGGATTTGAATGCTTCCACCAGATTGTGGGGCAGACGGGAGACGAAGCCGACGGTGTCCACCAGCAGCACGGCCATGCCGCTGGGCAGGACGAGCTTCCGGCTGGTGGGGTCGAGGGTGGCAAAGAGCATATCGGCCTCGGCGACGCTGGGGCCGCAGAGGGCGTTCATCAGGCTGGATTTGCCCACGTTGGTGTAGCCCACGAGGCTGACTACCGGCATTCCGGTCTTGGCGCGGGCTTTCCGGCTCTCGCCCCGGCGCTTTTCCATCTCGGCCAGCTTCTCAGCCAGTGCGTCGATGCGGGCGTGGACGTGGCGGCGGTCAAGCTCGAGCTTCGTTTCACCGGCACCACGGCGGGCGCCGCCGCCGCCGCCACCGCCGCCGCCCTGACGGCTCAGGCTTTCGCCCATGCCCTGCAGGCGGGGCAGACGGTAGCGCAGGAGGGCCAGCTCGGTCTGCAGCTTGCCTTCGTTGGTCACGGCACGGCTGCGGAAGATCTCGAGGATGAGCATGGTGCGGTCGATGACCTCGAGGCCGCCGAGGGCCGTGGAGATGTTGCGGATCTGGCTGCCGGTCAGCTCACCGTCGAAGACGGCGCACTCGGCCCCCAGCTCTGCTGCGGCCGCAGCGGCTTCTTCCAGCTTGCCGCTGCCCAGCACGATGCCGGTCTCAGGGGTCTGGCGCTTCTGGGTGACTTCGGCCACGGCCTCCATGTGGTTGGCCTCGCACAGCGCAGCCAGCTCGGCAAGGCTGCGCTCGCAGTCCCACAGGCCCTGGTCGAGGGCGAGAAGGATGACCTTCGTCGGGGGAGTTTCGACTAAAATATCGTAAAGTTCGCTCAAAATGATTCCTTTCTGTTATTCGTTTGGAGAATATAGCGATTCGTAGTATTCTCGTGTCAGGGCATAGCACTTGCAGGGTATCGCTGTACCGTCGAATTTATGATAGACGGCCTCGTGGTCGTAAATAAAGCCTGCTTTCATCATGACTTTGCCGCTGGCGGGGTTCTCCACGGCGTGGGAGCAGGCAAGCCAATTACTGTCTGTATTCTTGAACCAGTATTCTACCAGAGCGTTCAGAGCCTCGGTGGTGCAGCCTTTGCCCCACCAGGCTCTGCCGATGCAGTAGCCCACCTCCCACACGCCGTTGCTGTGGTCAAAGCCGGGCCAGGGGTCCCGCTCCGGCTCTACACTGGAGGAGGTAAAGATGCTGATGCTGCCAAACACCTGGCCGGTGGCCTTTTCCACGATGGCCCACTGGTAGTAGTCCTCGTTGGGATAGAGCAGCGCCCATGCGCTCAGCAGCTCCTGCGTCTCGGCCACATCCTTGTGCGGCGTCCAGCGCAGCCAGCGGGTGACTTCCGGGTCGTTGGCCCAGTTTGCGTACATCATCGGGGCATCCGACGGCATAAGGCGGCGCAGAAGCAGCCGCGGCGTTTCGATTTCCTGTGTGCCGGCGTGGCGCATGATACATTCCTCCCAACCATTGTAAATATGCATAGAATAGCACAAAACCGGCTTCGGCGCAAGCAAAATGGGCTGCTTCGGGGCAAAAATGCTTGACAAGTGCGCAAACTTCATTAAACTGAAGATGACTGCATAAAAATTCTCCCCGGCAAAGGGCCGGGGAGAATGCTCAGGTTGGAAGAACATCCGCCCGCAGGATAGCCTGCCAGTCGCTGTGACCATACAGGAAGCGGAGGATGTGGACGGTCTGGGTGGAAGAATCGACTTTATAAAATGCAAGATGGTTTTGAACTGGAATGAGCCGGATTCCCAAAGCGGAAAGAAATGGGTCATTCACAAGTGAAAAACGCTGTGGGAAGGTGTCGAGAGAACGGAATTTCTTCCATGCGATGGCAACCAGCTTGTCGGCAGCAGAGGGATTTTTCAAGTTCAGGTCGATATAGTCGAAGGCATCTGCAAGGTCACGCTGAGCAGAAGCGGCAACATCGATAAAGTAGTTCATCGAAGACTCCTTCTGTTTTGCAGCTCCTGCATGAACTCATCCAGCGGGCGCGTTCTTCCCGCCGCCACGTCATCCAGACCCTCCTGCAATTTCGCATACAAATCGAACCGGGCGGTCAGGGCCTCGTAGGTCTCGATGCTCATCACGGCAAGGTCACCTTTGCCGTTTTTGGTGATGAACACCGGCTCGGCGTAGTCGTGGCAGAAGGTGGAGATCTCATTGTAGTTGTTGCGCAGGTCTGCGCTGGAACGAATCTTGGGCATCCAAAAGCACCTCACTTTCATACAAAAATTATACCTGAATTTCTTTATAAAATCAAGGAAAATAAAAAAGGAGAACCTTTCTATGACGGACATCCGAGAGTATCTTGCCCACAAGCCGCTTTTGTTCGACGGCGGCATGGGTACCTATTATAAAGCGGCACCGGGCGCGGACTGCGAAATGGCCAACCTCACCGACCCCGAGGGCGTGAAGAAGGTCCATGCGGAATATCTGGCCGCAGGCGCACAGGCCATCAAGACCAACACCTTCGGTCTGCCCCGGATGGCGGCTGCCCAGATGCCGGGCTGGGAAGAGCTGGCCGAGGCGGGCTGGAAGCTGGCCTGTGACGCTGCCGCTGAGAAGGATGCCGCCGTCTTTGCTGACCTTGGCCCGGCCCCGGACACCGAGGCTGCCCCGGCCAGCAGCGCTTACGGCCTTGTGGCGCAGCAGTTCGCCGCACTGGGGGCAAAGAACTTTCTGTTCGAGACGCTCAGCTCCGATGTGGGCATTGTGGAGGCGGTAAAGGCACTGCGTGTGGCCGTGCCGGACGCCTTTGTCATGGTGTCCTTCGCGGTGCTGCCGGACGGCTACACCCGCGAGGGCCTGCTGTTCCGCGACCTGCTGCGCCGGATGGAGCAGAGCGGCGTGGTGGACGCCGTGGGCCTGAACTGTGTCTCGGCCCCCGGCGCGATGAAAAAACTGGTGCAGGGCCTTGGCGAGACGCTGCTGCCTCTGTCGGTGATGCCCAACGCGGGCTATCCGGTGGTCACCCGGGCGCGGGTGCTGTATCAGGGCAAGCCTGAGTATTTTGCCCGGGAGATGGGGCAGATCGCCGCTGCAGGCGTCCGTATTTTGGGCGGCTGCTGCGGCACGACGCCCGCCCACATCGCGGCCCTGCGTGCAGAGCTGGATGCCCTGCCCCAGCGGACCGAAGCCGCTCCGGCAGCGAAGCTTTCCACCGGGACTGCACCGGCGGTGGAAAAAGATGATGCCTTCCTGCGGAAACTGAAGGCAGGTGAGAAGGTCATCGCCATTGAACTGGATTCGCCCCGGGTGGCCGACCTGAGCGGCTATCTGGAGGGCGCACGGCGGCTGCAGGCCGCAGGCGCTGACCTGCTGACCATCGCCGACTGCCCCATCGCACAGGCCCGGATGGATTCCTCCCTCGTGGCCTGCCGGGTACACCGGGAACTGGGAATGTGTGCTCTGCCCCACCTGACCTGCCGCGACCGCAACCTCAACGCCACCAAGGCCCTTCTGCTGGGCCTTTACGCCGAGGGCGTGCGGGAGGTGCTGGCCATCACCGGCGACCCCATCCCCACCGCAGAGCGGGACGAGGTGAAGAATGTCTACCAGTTCAACTCCCGCAAGCTGGCCCAGTACATCGTCTCGCTGGCCGGGGAGGGCCGGGAGATGCCCTCGGCCATGACCGTCCTTGGTGCGCTGAACCTCAACGCCCGGAACTTTGAGGTGGAGCTGCGCCGGGCCGTGGAAAAGCTGGAAAACGGGATGTCGGGCTTCCTGACCCAGCCGGTGCTGTCGGCACAGGCGGTGGAAAATCTCCGCAAGGCCCGTCAGACACTGGGCGAACGGGCTAAAATCCTGGCCGGCATCATGCCCGTGGTCAGCCAGCGGAACGCAATCTTCATGGAGAACGAGATCAACGGCATCCATGTGGAGGAGGACATCATCCAGCGCTTCGCGGGCCTCGACCGGGAGCGGGGCGAGGCACTGGGCCTTGAGGTGTCGATGCAGATGGCCCGGGAGGCTCTGCCCTACGCCGACGGCTTCTATCTCATGACCCCCTTCAACCGTGTGGCCCTGATGGAGCGGCTCATTGCCCGGCTGAAAACGGAGCTTCTGGACGCGGAGGGCTGAAAAACGGATAAATCGTTGAAAGCGCCGCAATGAGATGATATTCTAATAAAGAAAAACGAACAGGGTCCCTGTGGACCCTGATAAAGCGGATGCAGCGGGCCACACTCGAAAAGGAAGGGACATAAGAAAAATGCGGACACGGTATACCCTTATCAATATGGTCGTCAATGTGGGTGGACAGCTCATGAATCAGGCGCTGCTGTTCATCAGCCGGATGGTGTTCATCCACTATCTGTCGGCGGCATATCTGGGTGTCAACGGACTGTTCACCGATGTGCTGGGCATCCTGAACTTTGCAGAGCTTGGAATCGGCACGGCGATGATATACAGCCTGTATGAGCCGGCTGCGAAGAAGGATGAGCATCGGCTGGCGCAGCTGATGAACCTTTACCGGCTCCTCTACCGTATCGTGGCGGTCGTGGTGCTGCTCGTGGGCCTTGCACTGATGCCGTTTCTGGGCTTTTTCATCAAGGACAGCAGCGGCATCGAGCATCTGCGGCTCATCTATCTGATGTATGTGGCAAACTCGGTCTGCTCTTATCTGCTGAGCTATAAAAACTCCATCTATCTGGCCTACCAGAAAGCCTATGTCCGCAACCTCTGGGCGCAGCTCTGCGACGCGGTCAAGACGCTGCTCCAGATCGTCCTCATCGTGCTGACCGGAAACTTTATCCTCTATCTGGCGGTGCAGTTCGTGATGCAGTTCATCCCGAACATCATCGTATCGGTCAAGGTGGATAAGGAATTTCCCTACCTGAAAGAGTGCAGGGAGCTGCCGGAAAAAGAAGAATTTCACGGTATCCTGCGGAACATCGGTGCCATGAGCTTCCACAAGCTGGGAACGGTCATCGTCCGGAACACGGACAGCCTGCTGATGTCCAGCTTCGTGGGTTTGCTGTCGGTGGGCATCTACTCCAACTACAAGCTCATCTTGTCCGGCATCAACAACCTGATGGATAAATTTTCGAACGCCTTTACCGGAAGTCTGGGCAATCTGGGAGCCATCGAGGATGAGACGCGGGTGTACAGCATCTACCGGGAACTGGATCTGATCTTCTTCGTTATCTACGCCTACTGGACGGCGGGAGCGTTCGCGCTGTTCAACGCCTTTATCACCCTCTGCTTCGGCCCGGAATACTGCTTCTCCACGGCGACGGTCGCCGTCCTCGTGACGGAGTTTTACGTTTCGGGTCAGCGGAGGGTCAACGTGCTCTTCCGTGAGGCCAAGGGCCTGTTCTGGTACGACCGGTACAAGCCGCTGTTCGAGTCGGCCATCAATCTGGCGGCGTCCCTGCTGCTGGTGAAGAAGTTCGGCGTGGCAGGCATTCTGGGCGGAACGGTCATCAGCACCGTGACGACCTGCCTCTGGATGGAGCCTTACATCCTGATGCGCTACGGCATCCGGGAAGACTGGCAGGGCAAGCTGAAAGACTACTTTGTCCGCTACGCCGAACGCGCCGCTGTCGTCGCGGTGCTGGCCGCTGTGTCCTACGGATGGGTGAGCTTCTGCCCGGCGAAGAACATCGGCTGGTTCCTGCTGGACGGTGTGCTGTATACGCTGCTGTTCGGGGCTGTCATGGTGGTGCTCCACCGGAACACGCCGGAGTTCGATCGGCTCAAGGGCCGTGTCACGGCTGTCCTGAAAAGGAGAAAAGGCTGAATGGCCCGGCGGGACGGCCGCATCCGGCCCATCCGGCAGAAGAACGGCGGTCTGAGCGCGGCCCGTGCGCTGAACGGCAGCTGTGAAAATTTTGTTCCGATGAAAAAGAGATTGACAAAACGCACAAAAAACGCTATATTCTTTTTATAAATGCAAGGAAAAAGAGTGTGTGTCGTTTTCGCCATCCAGAGAGCCGGGGGCTGCTGAAAACCCGGTATGGCGGTGCGGCGTGCTGTCGCTTTTGAGCAGAGGCGGGGAAACAGGAGTAGTCGCCTCCGGGTCTGCCCCACGTTATCGGGGCATCAAGGGGCATGCGGCAGAAAGCCGTGTGCAATTTGGGTGGTACCGCGGTTATATTACAGCCGTCCCATGGAACGCTCCGTGGGGCGGCTTTTTTCGTCCCACTTCACAAACCTTCTGGGAGGATACTATGAAAGAACTCGCAAAACAGTATGATCCGAGCCAGGTGGAAGACCGCATCTACCAGTTCTGGCTGGATGGCGGCTACTTCCACACCAAGGCCGATCCCGACAAGAAGCCCTACACCATCGTGATGCCCCCTCCGAACGTCACCGGCCAGCTCCACATGGGCCACGCCGTGGACAACACCATGCAGGACATCCTCATCCGCACCAAGCGGATGCAGGGCTATGCCGCCCTGTGGGTGCCTGGCACGGACCACGCTTCCATCGCTACGGAGGCCAAGGTCGTGGAGGCCATGCGTGCTGAGGGCCTGACCAAGGAAATGGTGGGCCGCGACGGCTTCCTGGAGCGCGCCTGGGCCTGGAAGACCAAGTACGGCAACCGCATCGTCAGCCAGCTCAAGAAGCTGGGCAGCAGCTGCGACTGGGAGCGTGAGCGCTTCACCATGGACGAGGGCTGCTCTGAGGCTGTCAAGGAAGTCTTTGTCCGCCTGTACGACAAGGGCCTTATCTACCGCGGCAACCGCATGGTCAACTGGTGCCCCCACTGCAACACCTCCATTTCCGACGCCGAGGTGGAGTATGAGGAAAAGGACGGCAGCTTCTGGCACCTGCTCTACCCGGTCAAGGAGACCGGCGAGATGCTGGAGCTGGCTACCACCCGTCCCGAGACCATGCTGGGCGATACCGCTGTTGCCATCAACGGCGATGACCCCCGCTATGCTCACCTGCACGGCTGCCACGTCATCCTGCCCCTGCTGAACAAGGAGATCCCCATCGTCTGCGACGAGCACGCCGACATGACCAAGGGGACCGGCGTCGTGAAGATCACCCCGGCCCACGACCCCAACGACTTTGAGGTCGGTCTGCGCCATGACCTGCCCATCGTCCGCGTCTTCACCTATGACGGCCACATGACCGGCGCCGCCGACAAGGCTGCTGCCGACGCTCTGTTTGCCGCGGGCAAGAACACCGTCAACGAGCCTCATGTGCTGGACTGCGGCAGGTATGCCGGCATGACCACCCTCGAGGCCCGCAAGGCCATCCTCGCGGACCTGAAGGAGGGCGGCTTCCTGAAGGAGATCGAGCCTCTGAAGCACGAGGTCGGCACCTGCTACCGCTGCCACTCCACCATCGAGCCCATGGTGTCCAAGCAGTGGTTCGTCAAGATGGAGCCTCTGGCCAAGCCCGCCATCGAGAGCGTGGAGAAGGGCGACATCAAGTTCGTGCCGGAGCGCTTCACCAAGAACTATATGAACTGGATGAAGAACACCCGCGACTGGTGCATCAGCCGCCAGCTGTGGTGGGGCCACCAGATCCCGGCCTGGTACTGCGACGACTGCGGCGAGACTGTGGTCGCCAAGAGCGCACCCTGCACCTGCCCCAAGTGCGGCGGCACCAGGCTCACCCAGGACCCCGATACCCTCGACACCTGGTTCTCTTCCGCTCTGTGGCCCTTCAGCACTCTGGGCTGGCCCAATGAGGAGAGCGAGGACCTCAAGTATTTCTATCCCACCAACACCCTCGTCACCGGCTACGACATCATCGGCTTCTGGGTCAGCCGCATGATCTTCTCCGGTCTGGCTTACACCGGCAAGGCTCCCTTCGACACCGTCTGCATCCACGGCATCGTCCGCGACAGCCAGGGCCGCAAGATGTCCAAATCCTTGGGCAACGGCATCGACCCGCTGGAAGTCATCGCCCAGTATGGCGCTGACGCCCTGCGCTTCATGCTGGTGGATGGCTCTACCCCGGGCAATGACATGCGCTACAGCGAGAAGAAGGTGGAGGCTGCCCGCAACTTCGCAAACAAGCTGTGGAACGCTACCCGCTTCGTGCTGATGAACCTGCCTGAGGACTTCCAGCCCGGCCTGCCCAGCGAGGAGAAGCTGGACATGAGCGACAAGTGGGTGCTGACCAAGCTGAATCAGGTGGCCGGCGCCATGAGCGACAACCTCGACCACTACGAGATGGGTCTGGCCGCTGCCAAGATCAACAGCTTCATCTGGGACGTCTACTGCGACTGGTTCATCGAGATCGCAAAGTCCCGCCTGAACTCCGGCGACGCCGAGCAGGCCGACACTGCCCGCCGCGTGCTGGTGTATGTGCTGGATAAGGCCCTCAAGCTGCTGCACCCCTTCATGCCCTTCATCACCGAGGAGCTGTATCAGGCTCTGCCCGGCTCTGCCGAGACCATCATGACCCAGAGCTGGCCCACCTTCGATGAAGCTCACAACTGGGCCGACGAAGAGGAAGCTTTCGAGAAGGTGATGGACTACATCAAGGCTGTGCGTACCATGCGCACCGAGATGAACGTCCACCCCGCCAAGAAGACCAGCATGATCATCGAGACGGCTGACCCGGCTCCCTTCCAGAGCGCCGAGGTCTATCTGGCAAAGTTCGCCTTCGCCACCGATGTGACCTTCACCGGAAAGTATGAGGGCAGCACCGACGGCATGGTGCAGGTGTCCACCCACGCCGCCCGCGGCTTCATCCCCATGATGGAGCTCATCGACCGCGACAAGGAGCTGGCCCGTCTGAACAAGGAAAAGGCCAAGGCCGAGAAGGAACTGGCCATGTTCGAGAACCAGCTCAACAACCCCAAGTTCGTCGAGCGCGCTCCCGCCGCTCTGGTGGAGGACATCCGCAATAAGCACGCCAAGAGCCAGGACAAGCTTGCCAACATTGAGCAGAGCATCAAGGCTCTGGGCTGATGCGGGAAACGGGTCCTGATATGCAAAAAACTTCTCCCTGGCTCATTGCGGCACGAGTCATCTTTACCTTTGCGCTTATCGCCTGCATCGTATTCATCTTCTCCAACTCCATGCAGATCGGTGACGTCTCGGAATCGGCAAGCGGACGCGTATTGCTCCTGATGAAAAAGGTGTTCACCCGTCTGGGAATGCCCGGCGCGGCGAACCATCTGACAGACCACATCGTGCGCAAGCTGGCACATTTCTGCGAGTATGCGCTGGAAGGCTTCCTGCTCACCCTCTGCCTGCGGGTCTATACCCGGCACTTTTTCGTTCACATCTCGTGGCCGATCCTGGGCGGTCTGCTCACGGCTCTGACGGACGAGACCATCCAGATGTTCAGCGATGGCCGGAGCAGCCAGCTCACCGACGTCTGGCTGGATTTTTCGGGCGGGATGGCCGGTATTCTGGTGGGCCTGTTCTGTCTGGCCCTGTGCAGGATGTGCTGGCTGCTCTACAAACATCGAAACGAGGATTGACGCAATGACCATCGAACAGGCAAACGAATATTTCTCTTCTCTGCCCGAGGGCTTTGCCCCGGCGGAGGAGCTGCGCGCTGCCCTGACGGCGGATGTCCAGAAGGTGCAGTTCGTCGGTGTGGCCGGCACGGCGGGCAAGACCGCTGCTGCCGGTCTGCTGGCGGCTATCCTGCGGGAGGCGGCGTTCCACGTCGGCTTCTACCGCGCCGGCTGTGAGCCGCTGTCGGCCCGCATCGCCATCGGCGGCGTGTCGGTGGACCCGGTGCTGCTCTGTCAGGCTGCTGAGGCTCTCAGTGCCGCAAAGCCTCTGCCCCGTGAGGCGGCAGAGCTGGCGGCGGCGGCCCGCTGCTTTGGTGCGGCAGGCTGCAAGCTGGCTGTGGTGGAGCTGCCGGATGCCGGTCTGGCATCGGCCCTGCCCAATATGCCGGTCTGCGCCGTCACGGCCATCGGCCCGGACGGCGTGAGCCGCTCGGTGGAGCGTCTGGCCGCGCTGGCCGCAGGCGTCGTGCGGAAGGACGCCGTCTGCGTCACCGCGCCGGAGCAGCCGAAGGCTGTTCTGAGCGAGCTGGTGGTGGCGGCGGCCAAGGCCGAGTGTGAGCTCGTCGTCCCCGACGCCGAGGACATCACCTTCCTCGAGGCGGAAAAGTTCACCAGCAAGGTGGACTACGGCGGATACACCGCCCCGCTGGCCTTCCTGGGCCGCCACGCGGCGGGCAATGCCGCCGTCGCGGTCGAGCTGGCATTGGCCCTCTGGCGCAAGGGCTTTGAGATCCCCGATGAGGCCATTCTGGCGGGCCTTGCCGCTGTGGAGAACCGCAGCAGCATCCGCGTCCTGTCCCAGAAGCCCCTCATCATCCTCGACGCCTGCCGTACTCCGCAGCAGGCTGCAGCCCTTCTGCGCGTCCTCAATATGGCCAAGGTGCGCCACATGAGCGCCGTGATCGGCCTGGCTGAGGAGGAAGGCGCGGAGTCGTTCCTTGCCGCACTGGAGACCGGACTGACTTCGGAAGAGCAGAAGAAGGACAAGAGCACCATGCCCGGCATGGGCGAGAACCCCTTCGACAAAGTCTTCCTCGTCGCCCCGGCGGGAACGGAAGCGGCGCTGGCAGAGCGCCTGACCGAAAAGGCACGGTATCACTTCGATGCGGTGTTCTGCCCGACGCTGGCCGAGGCCGTGGAGCAGGCGAAAGCCAACAGCCGCCGCGGCCTGCTGGTCTGCGGCAGTGAGGCCATCGCCCTCGAAGCGGAAAAGCTGTTGGAAAACCGCTGAGCGACACCGTTCTCTAAAAAATAACCCGAAAGACCTGTACACTGAAAAGGTGTACAGGTCTTTTCTTTATGCCAGAAAAAAAGGAGATGAGGATATGGCGACAGTGACCTTCAGCGCGGCGGACGATGTGCTCTACGCCTATCTGGCCGGCGAGATCGACCACGACGCGGCGCAGGGGCTTCGCATCCAGCTGGACGACGCCCTGCTCACCCGCAGCCCGCGCATTCTGGTGATGGACCTCGGCGGAGTGGGGTTCATGGATTCGTCGGGTATCGGGCTGATACTGGGGCGGCAGCGCTGCGCCCGGACGCTGGGCGGCAGTCTGAGCATCCAGCACGCGCCGGAACAGCTCCGGCGGGTCTTACAGCTTGCAAGCATCCCCTGCACCGAGCCGGGCGGGGAAGTATCAGGAGGGATATAAATGAAAGCGGAAAACAGTGCAAAGATCCAGTTTGATTCGCTCAGTGCAAACGAGGCTTTTGCCCGGGGCGCAGCGGCGGCCTTTCTGGCTCGGTATGACCCCACCGTGCCGCAGCTGGCCGACATCAAGACGGCGGTGTCCGAGGCGGTGACCAACTGCATCGTCCACGCCTACCCGGATGCCATCGGTCCCGTGACCCTGAGCATCGCCGTCTACCCGGAGCGGCTGGTGAAGATAACAGTAACGGATAAAGGCATCGGCATCCCGGACGTCGAAAAGGCCATGGAGCCTCTCTTCACCACCGGCAACCCGGAAGAGCGCTCTGGTCTGGGCTTTGCGGTGATGCAGAGCTTTATGGATAAGGTCAAGGTGTCCTCTCAGCCCGGAAAGGGGACGCGGGTGGTGCTGACCAAGCGTCTGGATGAGCGCTCTACATAATAAAGAGAAAGAGGGCGTCGCAATGGTAACGGACAAGACCCGGCGGAGCGCATTCATCGAGCAGAATCTGGGGCTGGTGCATTCCTGTGCCGGACGGTTCCGGGGGAGAGGCATTGAATACGACGACCTCTACAGCGCCGGCTGTATGGGGCTGGTAAAAGCGTATGACGGCTTTGATGAGTCGCGTGGCGTCTGTTTTTCCACCTACGCCGTGCCGGTCATTCTGGGCGAGATCAAAAAGCTGTTCCGGGACGGCGGCACTGTAAAGGTGAGCCGGTCACTCAAAGAGCTGAGCCTGCGCATCAATGCGGCCCGGGAGCATCACAGCAAGCTTTGCGGAGCAGAACCTACTCTGTCGCAGCTGGCAGAGGAGCTGGGGGAAAGCGTGGAGAATATCACGCTGGCTATCCAGGCGGCGCAGCCTGCGGTGAGTCTGACGCCGGAGAACCGGGAAGAGGGCGACCGTCAGATGGATATTCCGGTAGAGTCGCCGGAGGAAGAGCTTGCGGATAAGATAGGTCTGGCGGAGGTATTGAAGAGCCTGCCCGAAGAGGACAGGCTTATTATCCAGCTGCGTTTCTATGGGGGCAAGACCCAGAGTGATACGGCAAAACTGCTCCATACCACGCAGGTACAGATCTCCCGGCGGGAGCGCAAGATATTAAAGGTGATGCGGGACAGGCTGTTGGACGAATGATGGACAGAGCGGCCAAATCTGAGAGAAAAAACTGGGCAAAAGGACGAACCGCAAAATAATTCAAAAAAAGTGAAAAAAGGACTTGCTTTTTGAGGGGGCCTGTGCTAAAATACATTACTGTCAGGCGGATGTCTGGCACAAACACCTCCGAAAAAAGCGACAGGAAAAGTACGAAGGTCGATTGGTTCTCCTAAGAACTTCAAAAAATCTTCAAAAACGTGCTTGACAATCTGGTACTTCGGTGGTAAAATAAATGAGCTGTCAGCCGCAAGGCTGAGGCGCTGCAGGACCTTGAAAATTGAACAATATCGAAAAACTTGTAACGGAACCTATTTTCGT
>OGEG01001213.1_pt1 | contig 18935 bp, 16 predicted proteins | sample 1570621 | NCBI WGS metagenome assembly OGEG01 (sample SAMEA2582130, study PRJEB24529) | metagenome | biome: Human gut stool | place: China | collected 2011 | reverse complement strand
ATAAGAACTTTATTCGATACTTATGTGTTAAAAAAAAACATAGGTAATGATAGTGCCGTCATCTATCGTGATGGTTCCTTTCGCATCTTTACTGTATCGTGAGCCTATTCCGGCGGCTTCATTTCCTCCTTTGACCGTTAGTTTTCCTTTACCTTTTATTATAAGCTCGGTACCATCGCCTGTAGGCGCGCAAATGGCGGGTAGGTCATGGCCACCTGCTAAGCTGTTATCTCCGGCTAGGGTCAATTCTACTTTCTTGGCTCCATCGGCGTATAAGGCGCAATAAGGTTCGTCTTCTTGGAGATTCTCGATGTTTACATTCTCCAGCGTGATCTTTACTTGTATGCCACTGGCGACCACAATAACGGCTTTCGATTTATTCTGATCTGTTGTGCCGTATCCGGTTTCTTGTGATGGCAATCCTTGTTTTTGGACATCATACGTACCGTGAATACGATATACGCTATTGTCTTGACTAATGGTAATTCCCCCTTTATGCTTAGTGTCACTAAGATCTATATTTATTACGCTTTTCCCTTGCCCCCATGCCGATACGAGTGAAAGGAATAGTAAGATACTTATTGTTAGATACTTATTTTTCATGTTCGATAAAGATTGATATTCGTGAGTATTCTTGTCGTATTAACATATTTTAGGCGGGTCGACTCGCCTTAGTAGGCGAGGCCGTATAGCCGCGTAAGGCGATGTCCTCGTTTCGTAACGTACCCGTGATGCGCGGCTTACCGGTGTAGTCGCCTTGTTTCTCTGTGAGAGCGTTGTCGTACAGGTCAACGCTTAGGATGATTTGTTCTTCCATGATGTTCGTATTTAGTTGCCGCTAAGATATGGGAGGGGGCGGGTTTCCCGCATGACAATCCGTCCGAATCTATTAGGACAAATTGTAATTAGCTGATTTTATTGATAGGACAGATCGTAATTCATGCGCAAAAAGGTAAAAATGTCTCTTTTCTATCAAAAAGCGGTAGGCCTTGATAAAAAAGCGATATATTTGGGGCATGGACAACCTGACAGTTTATATGATCTCTATCATGGTATTGGCACCCGTCTATTCCGCCGTGTCTTGCGGGATGGTGGTGGGGCTTTCCTTGCAGGATTGCCTGTCTCGGGAGGAGCGTGACTTGAAGAGGATATTGCTGGTTTACCTATCCGTCTCGGCTACCGGGTGGTTGGTCACGTTTTGCTATCAGTTTTATCCCTCGTTGTTTGTCCGGCTCAACGTGGTTTGCCTGCTTTGTTTCGTCTTGCCGTCTATCTTCTTCTACCGGATCGTCCGTTTCCTCACGAGGCTGGGCGAGCCGGAGGAATTCCCGCCTCTCCATTATCTCGTACCCGGGCTGCTGGCGCTGGCGATGTTGGTCTGGTCGTGCTTCGTGCCTTTCGACGTGCGGCTGGAGATCGTGAGGGGGAAAGCGGAGGTGATTCCCGCGGGGTACGAGTGGTATACCCGCTTTTTTACCCTCAAGCCCCTGCTGAGGGTTGTTTTCGGCCTCTTGTATTATATCCTTACGCTGGCGTTGCTGGTATCTTATTATAAGAGGGCGAGAGGGAAGGATACGCTGGTTCGCGGGCCGGCGTGCTGGGTGATCTTCCTAGTAGGTGTGTCCATCGCCTCGCTGCTCTCATCGGTCCTGCCTACGTTCATGCCACGGAGCCGGTTCTACCATTCTATTTGGACGGCGGCCGTGTCTTGTGGTATCGCCCTCCAGCACGTTTTGCTATCGTACCATGTCATACGGCGGGAATACTGCCTCTACGTCTTGCGCCGGGAATCCCCGCCTTCTTCCTCCGGGGAAACGGATGCGGGAGACGTGCGCCTACGCCGTAGCCATTCCGGGAAATTGACCCAGAGACGTTTCGAGCGTTTTTTCCGGGAACACAAGCCTTTTTTGAGGCCGGGCTATAAGATGACGGATCTGGTGGAGGACTTGGACGTGAACCGCACGGTGCTATCCGCCTTTATCAACCAGACGTATGGCATGAACTTCAATCGTTACCTGAACCGTTTCCGCTTGAGGGAGTTGGATAGGCTCCGCTCGCATCCCGCCAACCAAGGCAAGAGCGTGAGCTCGCTGATCGGGCAGGTAGGTTTCAAGGATTTCCGTACCTATTCCCGTGCCGTCGCCACCGAGCGGGAGGCGGCTGCCGGGGAGCGGGAGACTAAGGAGGAAGGAGGTACGGCATGATGAGCCTTGGCCTTATGGAGGCTTTCGCTTTCAGCCTTCCCATCGTCTGCGCCATGGTATGTATGGTCATGATGTCGCTGGACGCCTGCCGGTACGGAAGGGGCGGGCAGGAAAGGCGGTTGAGGGCGCTCTTGGCGCTGACTTACTTGGTGACGTCGCTGGGCTGGCTCGGGTTGGTGCTTTATTCGGTCGCCCCGTGCGCTTTCTCGTATTACCATCCCGTTTTCTTATTGACGCTGATGCTGGATCAGGTGATGTTTTTCTGGGTGGTATCCATGATAACGGATACCGGCGAGCGGCGGAGGCTGAATCGATGGCACTGGGTGGTGCCTGTCTTCCTTATGGGGGCCTTGTTCGAGGGCGGTATACTGGTAAGTCTCGTGTTTTTTATCTACAATACGCTTTACCCGGCGCTAAACCTCCGGAACATATATCGTTACAGGCGGTTCATCGTAGATTACTCGTCGGAGGCGCAGCGTATCTCCTTGGATTGGCTGGCGGCCGTGCAAGTTTTTATCTTGGTTTGCGTACCCGTTCCGCTGGCGGGATTGTTGCTCGATATGGAGACTTTCTCCTCTTCCTATTTCGTGTGGCTGGGGGTGTTGCCAACGTTCGTGTTTTATATGATGCTCTGTTATAACATGCTCGACAAGAATTATCTCATCGTCCAGCCCGAGGCGTTGAAGACGGAGGATATGCCTCCCGATCTCCCGGCCCTAGACCGTAAACGCCTAGAACGCTACCTGCGTGAGAAGAAACCTTATCTGGACCCCAAGTTGCGGATCACCGACCTCGCCGCCGGGCTAAGTACCAACCGTAGCTACCTGTCGGCTTTTATCAACAAGGAGTATGGCATGAATTTCTGCCGCTTGATAAACCGTTGCCGTCTGATGGCTCTCGACCGCTTGCGGGTATCTCCCGCGAATGCAGGCAAGACTAATATGGAACTGGTACTTATGGCAGGCTTCAGTGGTTACCGGAATTATCTTCGGGTGAAAAAGGAGGAGGATAGGCTGGCGTTATTGAAAGTATTCGAGCGATAACCCCGATTTGGCAAACCGAGGTGAGGTGTTTTTTGAGGCATAAACGTTATCTTTGTCACGCATTTTAAATATATAAACCATGAAGAAATTCTTTTATACTTTCGCTTTTATCCTTTGCGCCTTGATGACGTTACAGGCGGAGACAATGGTGGTGGCCACCTATAACTTGCGAAACGCCAACGGCGGCGATTCCACGAACGGTAACGGTTGGGGACAACGCTATCCTTACATCGCCCAGATCGTACAGTTTCACGGGTTCGATATCTTTGGTACCCAAGAGGGCAAATATCCGCAATTGCAAGACTTGAGGCAAGCCATGCCCGGATACGATTATATCGGCGTGGGACGTGACGATGGTAAGCAGGCGGGAGAGCATTCGGCTATCTTTTACCGCACGGATAAGTTCGAGGTCTTGGAGCATGGCGATTTCTGGCTATCCGAGATCACCGACCGTCCGAACAAAGGCTGGGACGCCGTTCTGCCCCGTATCTGTACGTGGGGCGAGTTTCGGGACAAACAGACCGGCTTCACTTTCTTGTTCTTCAACCTTCATATGGACCATGTCGGCGTACAAGCCCGTGCCGAGAGCGCTAAGTTGATCTTGAAGAAGATCAAGGAATTCCCGAAGAGACTTCCCGCTATCCTGACCGGAGATTTCAATGTTGATCAAACAAGTGAGTCGTATAAGTTGTTAGATGGTTCCGGTATCATGCGTGACTCTTATGAGATCGCAGATTTCCGCTATGCCCCGAATGGTACCTTCAACGGTTTCCATCCGGACCGCAAGACCGATAGCCGTATCGACCATCTTTTCTTGACCAAGGAGTTTGAGGTGAAGAAGTATGGAATCTTAACGGATACCTATCGCTCCGAGGTGAAAGAAAGCGCCCAGAAGGAGCAAAACGGTAATTTCCCGAAAGAGGTGTCATTGAGCAAATACGAGGCCCGCACTCCTTCCGACCACTTTCCCGTAATGATCGTTGTGGAAGTAAAAGACTGAGGTTTTAGAAAAATTGGTTATTATTAACCCCGTAATCTTTATCAAATTTGTTTAGATCCTGTTATATAATCAGAATATTGACTAAAACGATCTAAACAAATTTGGTATGATACGTAAATTATTGATTCGTGATTTGACTCTTCGCGATGGTCAGCAATCGGCATTCGCTACAAGAATGTCTCAAGCGCAAATAGACCGTGTACTTCCTTACTACAAAGACGCAGGCTTTTACGCCATGGAAGTATGGGGTGGGGCGGTTCCCGATTCCGTGATGCGTTATTTAGGTGAGAATCCGTGGGATCGTTTAGAGATCATCAAAGCGGAAATAGGTAATTCCTCAAAGCTATCCGCTCTTTCCCGTGGGCGTAATTTATTCGGTTATAATCCTTATCCCGACGAGATTATAGAAGGCTTTTGCCGGAACTCGATTCGTTCCGGTATCGATATCATGCGTATTTTCGATGCTTTGAACGACGTGGATAACGTGAAATCCACGATCCGTTATGTGAAGAAATTCGGGGGAAAGTTCGACTGTGCCATCTGTTATACGATAGATCCTCACCATTCCCCGGTAGAACGTATAAAAGCCGCCTTGCATGGACGGCCCTTGCATAAGCCTGTTTTTACGAATGAGTATTTCTTAAACAAGGCCCTTCAACTGGAGTCGCTGGGCGCAGATATGATCACCCTGAAGGATATGAGTGGTTTGATACCTCCGGCTCGTACGGCGGAATTGGTGCGATTGTTCAAGAAGAGCCTGAAGGTACCGGTGGATTTCCATACGCATTGTACGCCCGGTTACGGATTGGCGTCGGTCGTATCCGCCATTATCAATGGGGTGGATATCGTTGATACGAATATATGGAACTTCGCCGGAGGACCAGCCGCTCCCGCCGTGGAGCTGGTCTATATCTTCTGCAAGAAATTGGGTATCGAGCTGGATCTTGATATGGATGCGATCGCTAAGATCAACAAGGAATTATTGACGATCCGCAAGGAACTTTCCGCATTCGATACCGCTAAGAAATTCCCGAGACCCTTTAATCCCGTAGAGGATAGTTTCCCCGCCGAGATCGACCGCTTCTTCAACGATGCCATCGAGGCCGCTCGGAAAGATAAGGAGGACGATTTGCTGCTTTATTGCCGTGCGATCGAGGAGTATTTTGATTTCCCCGAGCCGAACGAGTTGGTGAAAAAAGCGCAGATCCCGGGAGGTATGTACACGAATATGGTTGCCCAGTTGAAGCAATTGGGGCAGATCGACTTGTTGGAGAAGGCGATGTCGCTCATTCCGCAAGTACGGATGGATGCCGGCTTGCCTCCGTTGGTGACGCCTACGAGCCAGATTATCGGGGCGCAAGCGGTTTCCTGTGCGCTGGATGAGCTGAAAGGCCGCCCGATGTATAGTAATCCTTCCAACCAGTTTATCGCCTTGGTAAAAGGAGAGTATGGCAAGACGCCGATTCCGGTAGATCCGGCGTTCCGGTTGAAAATCACCGGCGTACAAAATGAGGTGCCTTACGACGGTTCCCATTACGTGATGCAAGAGAATCCTGTATTGGAGGATTTGGATGTGTTATTGGCTGAGAATGAGAAAGAAATACTGTTGCTGGAGTTATTCCCGACGGTAGCCCGTACATTTTTAACTAAATGGAAAGAACAAAAAGCGAGATCGAATGTTTAATAGTAGAAAGTCTTCAAATTTGGCATCCGTCATCTATTATATGTACGTTGCCGTTTAAACGGTGATACGAAAAGGCTCTCCGAATGGTAAGCGAACCATGGGAGAGCCTTCTTTATTTTATAAAGTGACTTTTTCGCGGACTTTACAAAGGGATCTTGTCTATACGACGTTGGTGGCGACCACCCTCAAAAGGTGTATCCAAGAATATCTCAACGATTTTCTTAGCCTCTTCCTTGCTGATAAAACGACCGGGCATTGATAACACGTTCGCATCGTTATGCTCACGTGCCAGTTTCGCGATATCCTCTTGCCAGCATAAGGCGGCACGGACACCCCGATGTTTGTTCAAGGTCATACTAATGCCATTCCCTGTACCGCAGACAGCTATTCCCGGATAAACCTCGCCAGCTTCTACGGCCTTGCCCATCAGATGGGCGAAATCCGGATAATCGCAACTGTCGGAGGAATAAGTTCCAAAATCTTTATAAGACAATCCCCTTTCATCGAGGATTGTCTTTATATATTCTTTTAACTCAAAACCAGCGTGATCGCTACACAAACCTACTATACCCATCTTTATGCTAATAATTCTTTTACTTGGTTATAAACGTTCTTAGCCGTGAAACCTAATTTCTCGTCCAATACTTTGTAAGGGGCGGAGAAACCGAAGGATTCAAGTCCCCATACCTTGCCGTTAGGACCTACCAACCCTTCCAGATTAACCGGAAGACCAGCGGTTAAGCCGAAAATCTTGCTTCCTGCGGGAAGAATGGATTCTTGGTACTCTTTGCTTTGTGAACGGAATAGACCTTCGGAAGGTACGGAAACGATACGAACCTTTATGCCATCGGCACGAAGCAGGGCGGCGCCCTCGACCAAAGTCGATACCTCGGAACCGGAAGCCAAAAGAATTACATCCGCATTAGCGTCTTCATTGACGATATAGGCACCCTTTTCCGCTTGCAAAGCCTCTTGATAGCGGTTTTCCTTAGCGGGAAGATCTGTGATATTCTGACGAGAAAGAATCAATGCGGTAGGAGTGTAAACGTTCTCCATCGCTAGTTTCCATGCGACTGTTGTCTCCACAACGTCTGCCGGACGAAGTACCAACATGGAGTTGTGTCCCTTATGATTCTTCAATTTCTCTAATAAACGAACTTGAGCTTCTTGCTCTACCGGCTCGTGCGTAGGTCCGTCTTCTCCAACACGGAAAGCGTCGTGTGTCCAGATGAACTTAACGGGCTGCTCCATCAATGCGGCCATACGTAACGCAGGCTTCATGTAATCGGAGAATACGAAGAAAGTACCGCAAGCGGCGATCACGCCACCATGTAAAGACATACCGATACAGATACAAGCCATAGAAAGCTCGGCTACACCCGCTTGGAAGAAAGCTCCGCTAAAGTCGCCTTTCACGAAAGCATGAGTCTTTTTCAAGAAGCCGTCTGTCTTATCGGAATTGGAAAGGTCGGCGGAAGCTACGATCATGTTTTCTACATGGGTAGCAAGCACACCTAATACGGTAGCGGAAGCGGCACGGGTCGCTTGGTTCGCTTTCTGCTCGATTGCGGCCCAGTCGATTTTAGGAGCCTTACCGGAGAACCATTGCTCCATCTTAGCCGCTAAGTCCGGGTGAGCTTTCGCCCAGACGTCTTTCACGGCGTAACGCTCGGCGACGATTACTTCCAGTTCTTTCGCACGTTTGGCATATAATTCGGCTACCTCAGGAAGGATTGCGAACGGATGTTCCGGATCGCCTCCTAGGTTCTTGATCGTATCTGCGATGGAAGCTCCTGCCGCGGATAAAGGTTGTCCGTGAGTAGATACCTTATTCTCGTAACAGCTGTTATCAGCGCCGACAGCACCTTTCCCCATAACGGTGTTACCGATGATCAAAGTCGGTTTGGAGATCTCTGCCTTAGCCTCTTTTAAAGCCTTGCGGATCTCGTTTACGTCGTTACCGTTTATTTGAATGACTTTCCAGCCCCAAGCCTCGTATTTCATGGCTACGTTCTCCGCATCGACGTCTTCTACCTTGGTAGATAGCTGTACGTTGTTAGCGTCGTAGAACATGATCAAGTTGTCCAGTCCTAAAGTTCCGGCGATACGTCCGGCACCTTGGGAGATTTCCTCTTGGATACCTCCATCGGAAATATATGCGTAAATAGTCTGGTTCATTACTTCCTCACCCAGACGTGCTTTCAAGAATTTAGCTGCGATAGCCGCACCTACCGCATAAGTATGTCCTTGTCCCAGCGGGCCGGACGTGTTTTCGATACCACGCATAACGTCTACCTCAGGATGTCCCGGAGTAACGCTTCCCCATTGGCGGAACTGTTGAAGTTCATCCAATGTGAATTTGCCGCTTAAAGCCAGTACGGAATAAAGCATCGGAGACATATGCCCCGGGTCAAGGAAGAAACGATCGCGTCCTTCCCATTTGGGATTCTTGGGATCGTATATTAAGAACTCTGAGAACAGTACGTTAACAAAGTCTGCACCACCCATAGCGCCACCCGGGTGCCCGGAGTTCGCTTTCTCCACCATTGACGCAGCCAGTATACGGATGTTATCAGCTGCTTTGTTCATTACTTGAATATCGTTCATTTTATCAGATGAATTATTTATTTGACTGCAAAGATAATCAAACTCTTTGTAAGAGCCGTTATATCAATCAAACAATTCCTTTTCGGTAAAGGTTCCTATCTTCTTATATTTTTGATAAATTGAGAGATATTTAAGATAGCCCGCTGAGCGCCTTATTCTTGCGGGTATACATCATTCGGATTAGAGCGAGAAGTCGAAACCCTGTTCAACCCATTTGTTGTATTTTTTCTCGTTGAATTTGTAGAGGAAAGCTCCTCGTTTAGAACTTTTCTTGTCTTTGATATCCAGTTTTTCCAGAATATCCATGGCGTTTAGCTTTTTGCGGAAGTTTCGTTTGTCTAAAAGGGTTTGGTAGATGGCCTCATACAATGTCTGTAGTTGGGGCAAGGTAAATTGCTCGGGAAGCAAATTGAAACCGATAGGGCGGCTTGCCGCTTTCTTTTTAAGGACGGACAACGTATCGTTTATCATTTGGTTATGGTCGAAAATCAAGTCGGGAAGCTCGGATATCTTGGTCCAAGTAGCGTTATGGCTTTCCAAGATCTCGGGACTAAAATCATTCATATTCACCAAGGAATAGTAAGCTACGGAGATAACCCGCTCCCCTAGGTCACGCGATACATCTCCGTAAGCCCCTATTTGTTCCATAAAAAGATGCTCGATGCCCGTGCAATCGGTTAATACCCGTGATGCTGCTTCATCCACGCTTTCCCCGGATTTCACGAAGCCTCCCATAAGAGACCACTGTCCTTTCATCGGCTCGAACGAACGTTTGTATAATAAAACATTCAACTCCTTATTGTTAAACCCTAGAATGATACAATCTACGGCAACATAGAATTTTACTTCGTCTTGATAAAAAGCTGCTGACATCGTTTTATGGATTTTAAAGATTAACAGAGCTTGCGTGCTCCGTCGCTGATTACTACATTATATAATTTAGGTTCACGGCCAAACTTCTCTTTATAAGTGGAGAAGGCTTTCTTCACGAAATCGTCGTACAACTCATCCTTAACCAAGTTGATCGTACAACCGCCGAATCCTCCACCCATGACACGAGAACCCGTTACACCACATTCCTTGGCGATATCGTTCAAGAAATCCAGTTCCTCGCAGCTAACTTCATAAAGCTTGCTCATACCTTGATGCGTGCCGTACATCTTTTCGCCGACAGTCTCATAGTCGCCTTTCTCCAAAGCGGCACATACGTCGAGTACACGTTGGATTTCCTCGATAACATATTCGGCACGCATGTAATCCTCTGCGCTGACATCCGCTTTTACCTCGTTCAGCATCTCCATCGTAGCGTCACGTAAGAACTCTACTTCCGGATGGTTGCGGCGAATGGCGGCTACCACGTTCTCGCAGGATTTACGGCGTTTGTTGTAGGCTGAGGACGCCAACTCGTGCTTAACGACCGAATCTAATAACACGAGTTTGTAACCAACCGGATTAAACGGATAATATTTATATTCCAAAGAACGGCAATCCAAGCGGATCAAACTTCCGGCCTTGCCGAATACGGAAGCGAATTGGTCCATGATACCGCAATTCACGCCACAATAATTATGTTCTGTAGCTTGACCGATCTTAGCCAACTCGAATTTATCGATATTCAATGAGAATAAGTCATTCAATGCGAAAGCATAAGTACTTTCCAATGCGGCGGAAGAAGACATTCCAGCGCCCAGAGGCACGTCTCCAGCAAATACGGTATCGAAACCTTGGATATTGCCACCTCGTTTAATAATCTCCCGGCATACGCCAAAGATATATCTTGCCCAGCTTGCGGAAGGAGCGTCCTCCTCGGTCAAGCCAAATTCAGCGTAATCATTTAAGTCGATGGAAAACGCCCGGACTTTGCCCGTCCCATTCGGTTTGATCTCGGCGATCATCCCTTTATCTACAGCACCCGGAAAAACGAAACCTCCATTATAATCAGTATGTTCACCGATCAAGTTAATACGTCCCGGAGATGTGTATAAGCTACCTTCGGTATTAAATAACTCTTTAAATTTAGTTCTGATTTTTTGTTGCATGATACTTAATTTGATTAAGGTAAATAATTGAATAAACAAGAAGAAATTACCCATTCAGATAACTCTGCCGGATAATTTCTTCTTTATCATATTATGTCCTGTCCTTATTATTCAACAGGAATGTCTTTGTTTACGTTCTTGCTACCGATCAAAGCGTAATATAGCAAATATGCCAATCCTAGGAATACCACCCAGAAGCTAGTAATGAAACCGCCAGCGTCGGCTACAGCTCCTTGGATCAACGGAAGAATACCTCCACCGCAAACCATTACCATGAAGATACCGGAAGCCATTGCTGTGTATTTACCCAATCCTTCTACTGCCAGATTGAAGATACCACCCCACATGATGGAAGTACATAAACCACAAAGAGCCATGAACATGATTCCAACCGGAACCTCAACCATACCGAAAGAGATATCAGACAAGAATACAGGCATACTAACTTTTGTCGTAGCAGGGGCGAAGATAGCGATCAAGATAAAGATCATACCTACCGTGGCGGCTGATGACAACATCGCCTTACTAGAGATCTTAGCTCCGAAAGAGGCGCCGAACAGACGTCCGATCATCATCAAGAACCAATATGTACCCACGATAGAACCGGCTACTGTAGGATCGATACCGATCTCAGGAGAAGTAGCGAACAAGTTCATGAAGTTAGGAATACCTACTTCGACACCCACATACAAGAAAATTGCGATGGCACCTAAAATGAAGTGACGGAAAGAAAGCGCGCTGTGCTTGTCCGGAGTCTTGGCTTCATTTTCCTTAACCATATGCGGTTCCGGAATTTGCATGCAGAACAATACGATAAATACGATGGCAAAGATACCCATAGCCAAGAACAATGCCGGGTTAGCGTCACTGATCTGAGCCTTAGCAGCGTCACCGATCAAATAACCAACCAATACCGGAACGATCGTAGCACCGATAGAGTTTACGGAGCCGGCAACCTGAATTAATTGGTTACCTTTGTTTCCACCACCACCTAGCGTGTTCAACATCGGGTTTACTACGGTATTCAACATACACATAGAGAAACCGGACACGAAAGCACCTGTCAAATAAACAGCGTAGCTACCAGCCACACCGGAAAGATAAGAAATACCTACACCACAGAAACCTACGATGATCGCTAACAAAGCGGTTTTCTTGTAACCGATCTTCTGCAATAGCATACCGGCCGGAATACCCATGAAGGCATAGGCGATAAAGTTAGCCGCGTTACCCAGCTGCGACATGAAGTTGCTGGCAGCGAACTGGTTCTTAACGATGATACCGAATGGGTTCTGTAGACCCGTCACGAAAGATATCATGAAGAAGAGAGCCACCATCATGATAATAGGCAATGTGTAATTCTTTTTTGCTGTTGATTCCATTTCTTTTTTGTTGTTTTAGATTATTAGATTACTTAAATTATTCTCTTATTCTACACTGAATTTATAAATAGTAGTACTTTGGAAAACCTCGCCCGGGCGGAGTTCCGTTGTCGGATATTCCGGTTTGTTGGGGCTATCGGGGAAATGCTGGGTTTCCAGACATAAAGCGGCCCGTTCCGGGTAGCGTTGTCCGTTCTTACCTTCGAAATTCCCAGTCATCCAGTTACCTGTGTATAATTGCACGCCCGGTTGAGTCGTATAAGTTTCCATTACGATACCGGTCTTGGGGGAGGAGCAGCGAGCGCAGTAAGAAAGTTCGTTGTCCTCTTTATTTAATATGTACGTGTGGTCATATCCCTTACCGAATATAAGCTGTTCGAAATTGTCATTGATTCGTTCGCCTACCTCATGAGGAGTCCGGAAGTCCATCGGTGTACCTTCTACCTTCTCTTTAGGTCCGTACGGGATTGCCGTATTGTCTGTAGGCAGATAATAGTCGGCGTTGATCGTGAGAATATGGTCTCCTATATAAGGGTCTCCCGCACCGGATAGGTTAAAATAAGAATGATTGGTTAGATTCAAGACCGTAGGTTTGTCCGTAGAGGCTTGATAGGAGATAACGACCTCATTCTCATTTGTCAGATGATAAGTTACGGTTGTCTTTAGTTCTCCGGGGAAACCTTCCTCGCCATCGGCGGAGGTATATTTCAACTCAATGGTTTGCTCGTCTATTTGTTTGGCGTCCCATACGACCGCATTGAATCCCTTGATTCCGCCATGCAAGCTATTGGGGCCATTATTTATGGCTAATTTGTCATAAGTAATACCGTCGATCGTGAATTTTCCAGCGGCGATACGATTTCCATAACGACCGCAAATGGCACCGAAATAAGGTTCTTCTGATGTTAAGTACTCTTCAATCGAATTATGGCCAGTAACGACATCGGTCATTTTTCCGTTCTTATCCGGAACCATCAGTGAGACGATTTTCGCTCCATAATTCGTGATCGCTAGCTCTGCTCCAACCTTGTTACACAGGGTATAAAGCGCCGTTTCTTTCCCGTCAATTTGCTTGCTGAAGTTAGCAACAGACAAGCCCGACAGTGTATTTATGTTCTTCATGCGTATCAATATTATTGAAATTGCGTGTAAAAGTAACTTTCTTCTTTGTATTTATAACCTTTCTGAATAATGTTTTATAGCATGATTTTAGATTTGTCTACCAAAAATATATAATTACCGCTTGTTTATACATCAAGTCCTTGATTCTTCTCTTAGGCTAAAAAAACAAAACAACTCTTGTCTTACCCCTGTTATTAGTAAAACAGAGATAGAAAGAAATTGTCCATGCGGTCGTCCTATAAATATATCATACTCATACTCTTTGTGCTTATGCCCGGCTTGCTTTATTCCCAATCTCAAGATTGGGTACGTAAGTCCATTTATCCGCAAGCGGATAGTGGTAAAAGCAAGATCTATAATTGGATGTGGGGGAGGCATTATCGTCATCTTTATACGATCCCGATCAGGGTTCCTTCGGCTACGATAGAAACGTTGGGGGGTGGGATGGATATCGTCGGGCAAGCGGAAGGGTTTCACGGATTATTGTTGGAGAATAAGCGTAAGCAATTGTATTTGCTAAAGCCCTTGGGTGGCTCTACAAGTTTCTTGGAGTCGAAGTTTTTCCGGGAAATATATAATAAGACTGATTTTAAGAATACATATTTGGATGAGTTCTTAGGAGATGCTTATACGATTATCAATCCCTATACCTTTTTGGTCGCAGATTATTTAGCGAAGTCCGCGGGATTGAGTTTTTCTCCCTCCCGTATTTACTATATTCCTTCCCACATACGGAAAGACACGGTTGCGGACGGCAGCGATATACAAGATAGGCTGGTCAATCTAATCAATGTTCCGGATATTAATTTAAGGTCTAATTTGTATACCACGGAAGACTTTCTAGACAGCCTTCAAGTGAGTAAAAACTATATGGCGGATCAAAATCTATACATTCGGGAACGTATTTTCGATATGTGGACCGGAGATTGGAATAAGACGAACGAAAACTGGGAGTGGCAGTCACATACCGTCAATGATAGCGTAATTTATACCCCGACCGTGATCGATAGGAATCATGCTTTCACGAAGGTGGACGGAGTATTGTTCAAGCAAATGTTGAAGATGTTATCGTTGGATTTTATCTGTAATTATGATAGCTTGATTTTAAAAGATACAAAGAAAATCAATAAGCTAGCTTTTGCGCTGGATATGGCGGTAGCAGGCCGCAGTGATGAGTCGGTTTGGATACGCCAAGCCCAAGAAATTCAGAGACAGATGACCGACTCTTTGATCGATAGCGCTTTTACTTATTTGCCGGAAGGTGTAAAACATGATGAGATAGAACTGATTAAACGAAAGTTGAAACGAAGGAGGCTAGAGTTGGAAGCGGTTGCCAGCCAATATTATCGCTTATTGCAACGTACGCCAGTGGTTGCCGGAACCAATCAATCCGATTATTTCTTGATCGAGCGGCAAGCGCCGGACCGGACTGTTTTACGGATTTATGATCCCGAGACCGGAGACTATAGGTTGGAACAACAATTCTCCGGCAAGGAAACCAAGGAACTGTGGTTATATGGGCTTGCGGGAAACGATACGTTTGAAGTGAAGGGAAATACACGGAAAGATTTTCCGATATACTTGATCTCCGGAGAGGGGGAGAACCAATACCAATTGAATCATAACCGGAAAATACATGTCTATGATAAAGATTATAAATATGATTACCAGAAGATAAAATACCATAAGATATCTTTTACCCCGTGGGGAATATATGATTCGGATAAAGGTATTAGTTTGGGTACGTTCTTTACATATACGATGTATGGCTTTAAACGAGCCCCATTCACCTATCAGCATCGGATCGGGTATAATTATTTGAAAGGGTTCATGTATGCAGGTATCTTCCCTAATTATGATGGCCGGAGACGTTTATACCTAAATGCCTCCATTTCTTCACCCCGTAACTTCGAGAACTTCTTCGGATTTGGAAATAATACGGCGGGCTATAAAGAGGAGAAAAAGAATTATAACCGGGTGAAGCTCCGGACGTATATGTTTAATCCATCCTTCGAGATGGATTTGAGGAAAGAAGAGGTGATGACATTCTTTGGCTCTTTGGATATGTACAAGGCTAAACGTACGGATGATCGATATATTTATACGGTTTATGGAGAAGATCATCCTATTTTCCGCACGAATTATTTCGTAGGTCTTGGCGCTACTTACCGGATAACGAAACAGCCTTATTCGTGGCTTCCCCTATTGGAAACCGAATGGACAGCCGGATGGAAAATGAATTTGAAAAAGCCGGAACGCAATTTCCCCTATGCGCAGGGAAGCCTTTCATGGAACGTACGGTTCTCGGATCGTTTTACTTGGGCCTCCTTGATGAAGGGAACGGTATTATTCGATAATGACTATGAGTTCTATCAAGCCGCCACGATTGATTTAAGGGGATTCCGTGAGAACCGTTTTATCGGAAAGCAATCCTTTTACCAATACTCGGATTTACGCTTGGACATGGGAAAACTAAAGAATCCGTTCACTCCCTTAAAATATGGTCTATTCGTGGGCTTTGATTATGGGCGGGTCTGGTTTCCCGATGAGCGTTCCCATAGTTGGCATACTTCCTATGGTGGCGGGATTTGGCTTACTTTCTTGAATAAGTTCACCACTAAATATTCTTGGTTCGGTTCGACGGATAGTTTCCGGTTCGCCTTTGAGTTGGGGCTTGGATTTTGATATAGCCTCAAACCTACACGGGACTGATGAGGGAAATTCTCATCATGATAAGGAGGGTTATTGTCTATTTCTATATTTGTTCTTGTCTTCTGTCGTATGACCCGGTAAAAACGTGTACGTGTTTTCCGAAAAACATGTACGACTTTTGTGGAAAACATGTACGTGTTTTTTCAGAAATATAATCATGTTTTTAAGGATGATGATAATCAATGATTTACATATTCGTGTTATTTGCATGCTTATTGTTTGGATTTATTATTTGAATGTATCATCTAATTTTTTATCCCTTATAGATATGTTATAGACAATACGCTACAACCTTATCAAATGATGTTAACTTCATCAGCAAAGTAACTTAACATACTTTGCCGGCGGACCTAAGATACTTTGCTGATGAAGCTAAATAACTTATTTCTTCAAGGCCTCCAATACTTGAGGCATCATAGTACAGATATAATGTTCTTCTTTCGCTGTAAAGAAATTGCCATCGACTACGGAATCCTCATCTGTAGCTTGTCCTTTGCTAATGGCAGGTTTAGCCAACGGATGTACCGCGAGCTTCTTTCCTTCCGTGATTCCGGTGAAGTCGAAGAGCATAGCGGCAGCGCAATGTCCAATCATAATTTTACCCTTTTCCCCGAAATTCTTAATCACATCCATTAGATCGATATAGTATTGTTTGCTAGCGTTCTGCTGGAAAACAGGAACCGCATCGCCACAAGCGAATACCATTGCGTCGTATTCATCTTCATGCCCTTTTAAATTAGCGATCACATCGTCTACTGTCAAAGCTATGCCAGAGTTCGTTTTGATCTCTTTTGAATCGGCAACCGCATATACTTTATAAGTAATGCCATTCTCGAAAAATGATTCCAAATATTGGAACAAACCAAATCCATTTACTGGATTTACCGCTAAAACTGCTACTTTCTTTGCCATAATCGTAAATTATTAAGTGATACAATAGTTATTTTTCGTAAGTTTATTACTTTTGTGGTGTAAAAGTAAGTCCCTTTTTTAGAGAAAACAAGAAGGCACTTATAAATAAGGAACTTACATGGATGTAACCATTGTTGAGATTCAAGTAAATAGAAAAGGTTAAAAAATGAAAAACTTTCATCCGACAGGGAATTGCCCCGTAAGAGACGTATTGAGCCGGCTAGGAGATAAATGGTCTATGTTAGTGCTTATCACTTTAAGCGCTAATGGTACCATGCGTTTTAGTGATATCCATAAAACCATCGCGGATGTATCGCAACGTATGCTGACCGTAACTTTGCGCACGTTGGAATCGGATGGTCTGATCGAACGAAAGATCTATGCGGAAGTTCCTCCCCGAGTAGAATACTGCTTAACGGAAAGAGGATTAAGTCTTATTCCCCATATCCAAGGATTGGTGGATTGGGCGTTGCAGCAGATGAGTGGTATTATGGAAAGCCGGGTTTTACATACGTCATGACTTGCTCTGGCATTAATCTATCAGTGAGCTTTTTCTGCAAGAATATCTGCCAGCGGCCGTTGGGTTAATTTACTCTCAATCCAAGCAAGGACATCAAATGTCTTTAAAAGTTGGCGTTCATATTTATCTTGTTTGATTTTTTGAATGTCTTTTTGGTATTGTAGCCAGCGTTTATTTCTAGCTTTCTCGTATGATGGAAGCGGATAACCCTGTATAAACTTGAATATTAACTTTTCTGTGATATAAGTCTGTTTCTCGAAGCGGATGTTTCTTTTGATGGAAATAATCTCGTTCTCAAAGAAATCATAATTGCCTAATTCTGCTTGGAGTAAAAGATTTACCAATCTTGCTATCTTGTGAGGAGGAAATGCACAAAATAACTTTTTCATGTATTTGCGAGCTTGTGCATAATCTTTCGTATACATGCCTAATACAACGAAACTTAGATATAGCTGTAATTGAGACTCTAGGCCTAACGATGTTACTTTTTTTAGTAATTCATTTTCTTGCTTATCCCTTAGCTCTAAGGCCTGTTCAAAGTTTCCGGCCTGTAACAAGCTATTGGATTTGTAGATATATATCAAGGTTTTCAGATGCAAGATGAATTCAGTGGAGTACTCATTTTGTGTTAATTCTTCTAGTTTAGAAAGGAAAAAGGGAGTTTCATGATATAATCCAGCAATACATAAACTGTCTAAAATACCTTGTATGGCACTTAAATAGTAGATAGGAGGATTTAATATTAAATGTTGGTTGTCGTTAAATAAGTTGATAAGCTCTTGGTAATATCGGATAGCCGATTTATAATTGCCAGAGTTAAGATAATAAGTGGCTTGGAATAGCAAATGCAACTTTTGCGCTTCGAATCCTTGGTAGGAATTGTTTGCGATTAAATGGAGTTCACTCAATACGAGATCGTTCAAATCCTCTTTTTGTTTGTCAGAACGAATATAACCTTTGTTAATTAAACGGTGTTTAAGAATATCGTATAGCTGTGTATGTTGATTAAGGGTTCTTGCGTATTTTATTACTTCATTGATTTTCATTTGCTTGTTTACCAGCTGCTTTTCTGAGATTGTTTTAAAATCAAGAGCGCTTAGGTATTTCAGTTCCGTTCTCCGAATCAATAAAAGCAAGGAATCATTTTCATAAGTGATCGCTAATTTTTTTGCTTTATCTAATTCAATGAAAGCTTCATCAAATATTTCTCGTTCGAATAATACGCCAGCCTTTGATATATAATTGAAAATTCTTGTTTGGACATCCTGTTTTTCTCTTAGTTTAACTAAACATTCTAGAAGTACCCGATATAAATGTTTGACTGCGGTCTCGAAACTCTTCCCGTCTTGAATCTGACAAAAGCGTGTATACAGCTGTTCGGGAGACGTATTAGCGTCTATTAGATTAAAAAGGGTGAGGTATACCTTATCACCGTTTTGAAGGTTTGCGCAAAGATGGAAATATCTTTTCTCAGCTTTTGTCAAGGTGTTGACAAGCATTAATAATATGTATGTGTTATTCATGGACTTTTGATGTTATCAAGTGTTTGATATATAGTGAATATGAGAAATTGTATAATGCAAATATATCGATTTGGGTTTATCTACGATGAAGATTAATTGATGATTTTTATATTTTGGATCTTTTTATATTTGCGACATCGGTGAATGAATTTAAATTAACATGAAATCTGGTGTACCAAGCGGAATA
>OGEG01001209.1_pt1 | contig 18977 bp, 19 predicted proteins | sample 1570621 | NCBI WGS metagenome assembly OGEG01 (sample SAMEA2582130, study PRJEB24529) | metagenome | biome: Human gut stool | place: China | collected 2011 | reverse complement strand
ATGACGGTGCGCCGTACAGCTTCTTCTTTGAAGAGGTCACGCCCCGGTGCACGGGAATCTGCGGCGGCATCATCCTGCATGGTGCGGATAACCTGCAGAAAGCCCAGTACAGCGTCCACACCTAATTATAGCAGGGAGGTACATACCATGACGATCATTAAAATAAATGGCGGCTTCTGGGGATGGGAGCCAATAGAGACGCTGGAACGGCTTTATCCGCTGTTTGAGCAGTACACATTGGACCCGATCTATGAGTGGTACGGGAATTTTGTAAATCGGAAGCCGGAGTGGCAGCGGTCAGAAGAGCGTCAGGCTTATCAGGGCTGCACGGTAATTTCGGGGCGGTTTCTGCATTATGGGAACTTTTTCTATATCGTCACCGATGAGGAAGAACTGATCCAGCGTTTTGAGCGCCTGGTGGCGGACAACAAGGCCACACAGGCATACCAGGACGAGAGGAAAGTCTGCTTCCCGTGCAGCGAGTGCAACCAGTGGTCGGCTGCCAGCGGGCTCTGCGGACTGACTGGCCGTTATAGACAACCCCAGTGGGAGTGTTTTGCGCGATATGTTCTGCCGAAGGGGAAAGTCGAAGGTGACGGCGCAAATATGCGCATTGAACTTCCGATCCCGGAAAAGGCAGGAAAGAAAGCGGTGCTTATCGGCCGCGGCCAATGGGAGGTTTAACAATGGATTGGAGCAAAGTCCACAGGAAACTCGCTGGCCGCTTCAGGCTTCTGGAGCGTCGAAATGAGGATGGAGATTGTGTGATCCACTGTTTCGGCTCTTTGGGCCAAACGGGAGTGAATAACGATGATGTTCGCTATATATGCGGCTTCTATAGTCTTCCCTATAGAGAGGACTGGCGCAGAGAAGAAGCCCGCGACGCCGGCGACAGTTTTTATCTCCTGATTAAGACGGATGACTGAAAAAGTGCTTTGTCTGCCCTTATCAAAAGCATAGGGCAGAATCTGTGTAAATTCATAACAGGGCCGGGCAGAGGAATATTCCTCTACCCGGCCCTTCTTTTTGGGGCTGACATGGCCCGTGTTAAATCAATCGGAATCATTTTACAGTATTTTATAATCTGATAACTGTATGTCCTTTTGAACCCAATTTTCTACTATGCTTCGACTTCATCTTCTTGTGTTTTGACATACAATATGATACTCTTTTACCATAAGCACATCTCAATTAAGCACAAAAGAAAGGTGATCTTAAAATGGCAGAAGCCGAGAGCAAGCGTCAGCGCCGTACCCCGCAAGAGAGAGCGAATGAACTGGATGAAAAAATCACGAAGATAAATCAGTCCATCAATGAGCTGGAGGAGAAAAAGAAAACTGTTGTAGAAGAGTACGATGCGAAGATCACCGCAGCAAAGGAACGCATCAAATCTCTGGAGGCAAAAAAGCAGGAGATCCTTGCTCCCAAGGCTCCCCGAAAGCCCCGTAAGACGAAAAAGCAGAAAATTCAAGAGATTGTGAAGCTGGCAATGAAAAATGGTATGTCGGTAGAGGAAGTCGCCAGCCAGCTCCATGTGGAAGTTGAAAGCTAAACAGTTTTGATAGAAAAGCAGCATCGCCTCGAATGTATCAGGACGATGCTGCTTTTTATGGTGCAGGCCGACTATTCCACGCCCCTGATTTTTCGATGATACCGTTGTAGATAAAAACTTTCCTGCTTTTTTGTTGAGAAAGGCGTCATACAGGCGTAAAGGATATGTATAAAGCAAAAAAGGAGGCAATTATCTATGTTAATTGGTGTCGATCATGGCAACAAACAAATCAAAACCGTTCATGGCGAGCCCTTTGTGTCTGGACTGCAGCAGAGTCTGACCCGGCCGTTCGGCCAGAGCCTGCAATACTGTGGTACTTATTACACACTGTCCAATGAGCGTATTCCGTTCCACAAGGATAAGACGGAGGATGACCGATTTTTTGTCCTTACACTGATTGCTATTGCAGAAGAGATAACCGCCCGGGGAATTGGTGAAAAAGAACAGCAGCACATCCAGTTGGCTGTTGGTCTGCCCCCGGCACATTTTGGCTCTCAAGCAGAGAAATTCACCGCCTACTTTCAAGGCCGCGGGCTTGTTGAGTTTATGTATGGAGACAAACACTACACCATCAGCATTGAGGATGTGGCCTGCTATCCCCAGGCATACGCAGCTGCGGCCACAATGCTACACGCCCTGTTGGATGACCCAAAGGCAGTCGTATTGGATATTGGAGGCTTTACAGCGGATTATCTGTTGTTGAAAAACGGAAAAGCCGACCTCGCTTCCTGCGATTCGCTGGAAAACGGCGTTATCCTGTTATACAATAAAATCAGGTCCAGAGGAAATGCAGAGTTGGATTTGCTGTTGGATGAGGGCGATGTGGATGCCATCCTCATGGGCAGACGGACACAGTATCCGGCCGAGGCTATACAGCTTGTGGAACGACTGGCGCAGGAGTTTGTCAACGACTTGTTCAGCACTCTACGAGAGCGGATGTTGGATTTGCGCTATTGCAAAGTGGTGTTTGTGGGCGGCGGCGCTATTCTGTTGCGCCGGCAGATCGAGGATTCCGGCAAGGTGGGAACGCCTCTGTTCGTCACGAACATCAACGCCAATGCAGCTGGATTTGAATACCTGTACCGGCTTGAAACAGTGGGCAGGGGACAATCATGACGGCCAAAAAAGAAAGGGGGCGCTTCTCCCTGCGGTTCAATATCGGTGACCCAGTGCAGCGGGCCGCAGTTGAACTGCTGGAACTACAACCGCCCCACAGTAAAGCCCAGTATATTGCAAATGCGCTTGTGTACTATAACACTCATTTTTCTGACGATCCGCAGCCGTTAAAAGTGCCAGCCATTGACCGTGCGGCCATTGAAGCGATAGTGCGAGAAATTATGCGTCAGGATGAGCAGGCTTCGGATAAGGCAGTTTCGACCGGGGAATCCTCTCCTCCAAAGAAAAAATAGCCCTGCCGCCGCAGGAACAGACGACAGAGCCATCAGAGGGAGCATCCGAAGTTGATGATATGACCCGCAATCTGATCGCCAGCACCATGGCGGCTTTCCGTAGAAATGGCTAAAAAAGAGGTATGGGAGCGAAGCTGTGCCGACTCTCATACCTCTTCCTTTTCCTGTATGGCAGCAATAAAGTGATCGATAATCTGTTCCAAGTGGCGGTATTGGCTGGGTGTCAATGTGGAAATCTTCTGCTGGAGCAACGAAGTGTCTGCTTCAAGAATTTTACCACGCAGTAAATAGTCTGCGCTGATGCCAAGTGCTTCACAGATCTTCAGCATGGTTTCCGGGCGCATCGCTTTTTGCCCCATTTCCGCATACGAGATGGTTTGCGATGTGAGATGCGTCAAATTTGCCAAAGTCTCCTGTGTCATATTTAATTGTTTTCTTCGCTCCAGAATCCGCTGGCCCATTTCTTTCAAAAGCTCACTCATTCGCAATCCTCCATACTATAGTTACATTTTATCCACTATAGCATGAAAAATTAAGCGACTATAGTTGAGTTTAATCAACCATAGCATATATAATGATCGTAAGATGAAAAATTTGGAGGAAAAACAAGTGAAAATATGTTCGTGTGCGGTGATTGGTCAACACCCTACCCGCTTCAAATTCAAATACAATGAATATATGACCTCATGCAAGCGCATAAAAAAGCGGATGCATGATGTATTTGTTTCACTTTACCAGAGCGGTGTGCGCTGCTTTTTCGTTGGGGGAGCTCTGGGAGTAGACATGTGGGCAGGCGAAATCCTGTTGGATATGCAGCGCCAGGTAGAATATCGGGAATTGGATGTTGTGATGGTCTGCCCCTTCCCCGGCCATGATGTCCGATGGGACCCAAAGAGCCAGGCACGGCAGCGAAAACTCCGAGAGGGCTGTGCCAAGGTGCTGATGGGATCAGAACACCCAGGAGCCGAAGGGTATAAAAAACGCACGGAATATATGATGGGGCAGGCCGACTATGTTGTAGCTGTTTATGATAATGATCCGAAACATTACAGCGGAGTGGAGACAGCGATAGGGATCGCTGAAAAAAGAAACTTGTCAATAGTGTTGATTCATCCAGACACAGGAATTATAAACATAGTAGATCATTACAGAGAGAGGCATACGGATTAGGCAAAATATGTTACTGTTTCTCCAAAAAACTAAAAAGGTGTGCGGTTTTGGTAATACGAAGCCACCTTGACTGTCGAGGAAAAATCGGGTATCATCTGATTAGCGATAGCTAACTTGAACGAGTTAGAAAGAGGTGGGTTATGTCACATAGCAGTCTATATCTTACCAATCTTTATAACGATTTGATAACCAATACCCCTCAGACAATCACTATGGACATTCCTTCAGAAGTCGGGCAAGGCCAAATTTCTCAAACAAAAATCAAGCACGGCGTTATCCTCTCAGACTGGAAAATGTGCTATCAATCCGATATGAATGTGCAGGGTCCTGTTAGTGGAGAATATATGCAAATCATTTTCTGCCTGAATGATGGAATTTCATGGGGGATAATGAATGAGAATCGTTCTATTACTATACAGAAAAATGAGTCTTGTATCTATGCTGGACATGATGGCACAGAATATATCTGCTACAAAAAAGACAGTAACTTCTCATTCAAAAGCATTAAAATCCCAATTCCCTACTTTTCACAACTCCTTGCTGATTACTTTGACGGACAGGAAATTACAGTCTATGAAAAGAAGCTCCTGAATGGTATTGCCAAAGTCTCTGTCACACCAATTATGGAGCAAATACTGTCGGAAACAAGCAAATTTTCTCAATACCGCGGGGGGCTGGGCTATCTCTATTTGGACGGCAAACTGTTGGAGCTGCTGTCCATCTATCTGGGAGAAGTTTTGGAATTGGACATTCTGATGGGCAAAAATATTTCCATGTCCCGGACGGAGCGGACTGCCATCATGGAAGCAAAACGGATCATCGACAGCCAGCTCGCCTTTGCCCCCTCTTGTGAAGAACTGTCTCAACAGGTACATCTGAGTCTGACCAAGCTGACACGGGGATTTTCTTCCTTCTACGGTATGCCGATCCATCAATATGTTATTGAGCAGCGGTTGACACAGGCGGCGCAACTGCTGTTGGACGGAGACTGGAATGTGGGGGAGGTCGCTGCGATTGTAGGGTATGGAAAACCGAGCAACTTTGCGGCGGCCTTCAAGAAAAAATACGGTGTTGCACCCAAACATTACAGGGAGACACGCTTCAACCACACAAAGCAGTGACCTTTAACTGCTTTTGGGTGAAAATGGGCAGGTTTTGGGTCGAATTAGAAAGGCATAACTGATACAATATGCGTTGAGGTTAGTAAGTGCTAACCTCAACGCATATTGTTGTTTAGAGGAGGCAAAGCATGAAACAGAAGTTGAATGCGAAAGATTTTATCCTGATTGGCGTCCTGACCGCCCTCATGTGGATCATCTGCATGATTATCAGCACCATTATGAGTGTGGCCGGCCCAGTGACCAATGTGTTCTATCCATCCGTTGTCGCGATCCCCAATGGCATCGTGATGATGCTCTTTCTGGCAAAGGTACCGAAAAAGGGCGTTTTCACCATCTGCTCCGCAATCCAGGCTATCCTGTTCCTGCTGGTGGGCGCTTTCTGGTTTATCCCCATCGGCTTGGTGATTGGCGGTGTGATCTGCGATTTCCTGGTCATGGGCCGGAAAGAAATCACCATGAAGTCCATGACCGTGGCCTACGCCCTGTTCAGCGCCATTTTTGCCTTCAGCGCCATCTGCCCCATCAAGTTCCTCCAGAGCGCCTTTGTGGGAGCCATGGAGAAGAACAATATTGCCCAGGAATACATAGACGGGATGCTGAATATCACCTCCGTCCCCATGCTGGTGGTCATCGTTGCGGCCGGCTTGGTAGGTGGACTGATTGGCGCCGTGATTGGGCAGAAGGCTTTGAAGAAGCACTTTATAAAGGCAGGGCTCGTTTCAGTCAAATAACAAGGCACAGCCCCTCGGCAGTCAATCAGACAAGCGCAGGCAAGCGGGCTGCCTGATCTCAGGGCGCGGGGCTGAAAATGGCCCCGCGCTTTGATTTGGATAGGGAGGCATTGGAATGGAAGAATCACAAATCAAACAAATCATTGAACAGCAGCCCCTTCATGGATCGGCACTGTTAGATCCCCGCTGCAAGATTTTACTTCTGGTCTGTATCGGGTTTGTCAGTTACTTTTTGGCTGGGGAGGTGGTCAGCCTTGCGCTCATGCTGGTGTATGGCCTGTTTATTGCCGTGGGGAACGGCGGAAAGTGGGCCTTGAAGATGATTGTGGTCTACATCATCGTTGCCTATCTCAACGCCCTGCTCCGCTATGTGCAGGTGCCGGTACTGAGCGTGATTATGAGCGTGTTCGGCGTGACGCTTTTGAAGCTGATTCCCATTGTGATGATGGGCCTTTGGATTTTGCGGACCACCTATATGGACGACCTGATGGTGGCGCTCCAGCGGATGCGGCTTCCCCAGGCGGTGACGATCCCGCTGGTGGTCATGTTCCGCTATATCCCCACCCTGCGGATTGAATACAGGCAGATCCGTAGCACCATGGACATCCGGGGGATCAGCGACACCTTGTGGAAACGGGTATCTCATCCTCTTGCCACCATTGAGTATATTTTAATTCCCCTGCTGATGCGGTGCCTGAAGGTCACGGACGAGCTGGCGGCCTCCGGCACCACCCGGGGGCTGGAGCTGGAGTGCAAACGGTACGCCCTGCGCCCCATTCGCTTCTCCTGGCCGGAGGTCCTGGTGTCCCTGCTGGGCGTTGTCTTTCTGGCGGCGCTGCTGTTCCTGGACCAGACCCGAATCGGGGAAATCATCTTGTGGAGGGTGTGACATGATCTCGTTTCAGAATTTCAGCTTTCGCTATGAAGAGAGCAAGGACTTTACCCTCCGTGGCATTGATATGACGGTGCAGACCGGCGAATTTATCCTCCTGACCGGGCGAAGCGGCTGTGGCAAGACCACGCTGATCCGCTCACTCAACGGCCTGATCCCGCACTTTTATCCCGGTGAGATACAGGGCGACCTTGTGATGGATGGGCGCTCCCTGCTGGAAATGAAGCCCGCACAGCTGGCCGGGCAGGTGGGGACGGTATTTCAGGACCCGCGCTCCCAGTTCTTCATGACGGACACTACGCGGGAACTGGCCTTCGGCTGTGAAAATCTCGGACTGGCCCGTGAGGAAACCATTGACCGCATCGCAAAAGCCGCAAAGGATCTGGAACTGGCGGACTACCTAAACCGGAGTATCTTTGCCCTGTCCAGCGGAGAGAAGCAGCAGATCGCCGTGGGCTCGGTCTACGCGCTTTCACCGAAGGTCTATATCTTCGATGAGCCCTCCGCAAACCTGGATTATGCGGCCACCAAACGGCTTGCGGAGATTATGGGAAAATTGAAGCGGGACGGATACACCATCTTTGTGGTGGAGCATCGCTTTTACTATCTGCGTGATTTAATCGACCGGGTATTTCTCATACAAAACGGAAAAATCGAACAGGAATTTACAAGGGAGCAGTTTTGCTCCTTACCGGAGGGAACGCGCATATCCTATGGGCTGCGGACTGCATATCCGGAGCGGGATGCGGAGCATTATCAGGAAAAAGAACGCCGCCCAATGGGGAAACACCTGCTGAGTGTGCAGGGCCTTTCCTTTGCTTATCCGAAAGAGCAGGAGGTCTTTCGGAATGTCAGCTTTGAAGCCCACGCCGGGGATGTGATCGGCATCCTGGGCCACAACGGAGCGGGCAAGACCACCCTCTTGTCCATCCTGACCGGCCTCTTGAAGCAGCGGAACGGCGAGATCACCTTTGACGGCAGAAAGCTCACCCCACGCCAGCGCCGGGCGCTGTCCTATTTGGTCATGCAGGACACGGATTACCAGCTCTTTGCCAGCAGTGTGGAGGAAGAACTCTCTCTTGGGATTCGGGAGGACTGCAAAGAGAAGGTGGACGCCGCGCTGGAGGCGCTGGAGCTGTCCGAATACCGGGAACAGCACCCGGCGGCCCTCTCCGGCGGGCAGAAACAGCGGGTCACCATTGGCGCGGCCATCGTCAAGGACAGCCCAGTGATCTATTTTGACGAGCCCACCAGCGGCCTGGACTATGACTCCATGGTGCGGGTCAGCCGCCTGATTGAGCAGTTGTCCGCTTCCGGCGTGATCGTGTTTGTGGTCTCTCACGACTTTGAGTTTATCGTCCGGACCTGTACGGAGGTGGTCCAGCTGGACGACCAGGGGGCCGTTCAAAACCACCGGCTCACGCCGCAGATGTTGAAAGCTCTGTCGGAACAGTATTTTCATTGATGGGAGGTTGAAATCATGTTTCAAAAGGTATTTGAATACGCGGGGCCGCATAAAAAGGGCCTCTATGCGGCCACAGCGGTGGTGCTGGTCAGCGTTTTGATGGGCGTCCTGCCCTTTGTGCTGGCCTACCAGGTAATTGCTCCGCTGGTGATGGGAGCGGAACTTGACGCTTCGTTTCTTATCCTGCGGGTGGCTTTGGTGCTGGTGTGCCTGGTCTTGCAGGCTGTTCTCTATGGCTGGGGGCTCAATCTTTCGCACAAGGCCGCCTATGACACGCTGCTCCGGCTGCGGACTGCCCTGCAAAAGCGGTTTGAGAAACTGCCTCTGGGCGTGATCCAGGACAAGGGCACCGGCCCGGTCAAAAAGCTGTTTGTCGATGATGTGGACAGTCTGGAGGTCCTGTTGGCCCACTCCATGCCAGAGGGAATCGCAAACCTGATGGTCCCCATCGCGGTCTATGTGGCTATGTTTTTCGTGGACTGGAAGCTGGCGCTGCTGTCTCTGGCCTCCATCCCCATCAGCCTGATCGCCATGATGACCATGTACTCGGTGGGTATGAAGAAAATGGGCCCCTACTATATGGCCGGCCAGAAGATGAACAACACCATCATTGAGTACATCAACGGCATGGAGGTCGTCAAGGTATTCAACAAGGACGCGGACTCCTATGAGCGGTTTCGCAAGGATGTTTCGGATTACCGGGATTACACCTTGGCTTGGTACAAGGCGGCATGGCCCTGGATGGCAATTTACAGCAGCCTCCTTCCCTGCACTGTGATTTTGACTCTGCCGCTGGGGGCGTGGTTTGTCTTCGCCGGCTGGTCGGCTCTGCCAGACCTGATTTTGGTGCTGTGCCTCTCCCTGAGCATCGGGATGCCGCTCCTCAAATCCCTGGGCTTCCTGCCCACCATGCCCCAGCTCAACTACAAGATTTCTGCGCTGGAGCAGGTTTTGGATGCGCCGGAGCTTCAGCAGACGCCGGACAGCTTCCACGGCAAGGATGATACCATCGTTTATGACCATGTTTCCTTTGGCTACACCAAGACACAGCCCGGCCCGGACGGAAAGCCCATGGTGGTGGAGGATGAAGTGCTCCACGACATCAGCTTTACGGCCAAGGCCGGACAGAAAACGGCCCTGGTGGGAGAGTCCGGCTCGGGCAAGAGCACTCTGGCAAAGCTGTTGATCCACTACTATGACGCGCAGAAAGGCAGCATCTCCATTGGCGGACAGAAACTGTGTGACATGAGCCTGGAGGCGCTGAACAGCCGTATTTCCTATGTAGCGCAGGATCAATACCTGTTCAACACCTCTCTGCTGGAGAATATCCGCATGGGACGGTTGAACGCTACCGATGAGGAGGTCCTGGAGGCAGCGCGAAAAGCCCAGTGTATGGAGTTTCTGGAAAAGCTGCCCCAAGGTATCCACTCCATGGCGGGGGATGCGGGCAAGATGCTCTCCGGCGGTCAGCGCCAGCGTATTTCTCTGGCCCGTGCCATCCTGAAGGACGCCCCTATTGTGGTGCTTGATGAGGCCACCGCCTACGCTGACCCCGAGAACGAGGAGAAGATGGAGGCGGCGATTGCGGAACTGGTGAAGGACAAGACTCTGGTTGTTATCGCCCATAAGCTGCCTGCTATTATGAACGCCGACCAAATCTGCGTCGTAGACCACGGCAAACTGGTTGCGGCAGGAAAGCATCAGGACCTGATCCAGTCCTGCCCGGAATATCAAAAGCTGTGGAAGGCGGCCCAGGACAGCGCCGAATGGAACATACATACCGCAAAGGAGGGGAACTAAATGTTTGCACTGTTTTCAAGGATTTTGAAACTTGCTGGTCCATATAAAGGGCGTATTCAGGGCGCTTTTGCCTGCGCGTTTGTGGAGTCGATCCTGTCTAAAATGCCGATCTTCCTGGCCTTTGTGGTGTTGAGCGGCTTTGCCGCCGGAACATTGACCGGACAGACCTGCCTCTATGTGGGTCTTGGCCTCACGGCGGCCGTGCTGGTGCAGATGCTGGTCCACTACCTCAGCGACAGCCTCCAGAGCGCGGCGGGCTACCTGATGTTTGCCGAGAAGCGCATGGAGCTGGGCGGACACCTGCGGAAACTGCCTATGGGTTACTTCACCTCCGGCAATATCGGCAAAATCAGTTCTGTCCTCAGCACCGATATGGTGTTTATTGAAGAAGTCGCCATGAGCACGCTGGGCAACATGATGAGCTATCTGCTGTCCTCCCTGGTCCTGCTGGGGTTCATGTTCTATCTGAATTGGCAGCTGGGCCTGATCGCGGCCCTTGTGACCATCCTGGCGTGGCTGGTTTCCAGAGGGATGAACAAGGTTTCCCTGCGGGAAGCCGCTGGCCGCCAGGAACAGAGCGAACGGCTGACGGACGCGGTGCTGTCCTTTGTGGAGGGCATCGGGGTCATCAAGAGCTATAACCTGCTGGGTGAGAAATCGGAAGAACTGACCGGCAATTTCAAGCGGTCCAGAAATACATCCCTCGCCTTTGAACGGAAGATGACCCCGTGGACCATGGGGTTGAATGTCCTTTATGGAATCGGGATTGCCGCGATTTTTGGCCTGTCGGTCTTTCTGGAGCGGAGCGGTGTCCTTTCTCTGGCCTATGTGCTGGGCGTCCTCCTGTTCGTCTTTGACCTGTTCGGGCCGCTCAAGGCGCTTTATGGCGAGGCGTCCCGCCTGACTGTGATGAACGCCGCCCTGGACCGCATTGAGGCTGTATTGGATGAGCCGGAGCTCCCGGACACAGGGAAACAGCATATCCCGGCTCAAGCGCAGCCAGGCCAGCCGGAGGTGCAGTTCAATGATGTAGCCTTTGCCTACCAGGACAAAGAGGTGCTGCACCACATCAGCTTCTCGATGTTCCCCAATAGCATGACCGCTCTCGTGGGCCCCTCCGGCGGCGGGAAGTCCACCATCGCCAATCTGCTGGCCCGGCTGTGGGATGTGAAAAGCGGCAGTGTTGCCATCCGGGGCGTGGACACCCGACAAGTCCCCCTCGCGGAGCTAATGGATCACATCAGCATGGTATTCCAGCGCGTGTATCTCTTCCAGGACACGATCTATAACAACATCAGTATGGGCAAGCCAAACGCCACCGAGGAGGAGGTCTATGAGGCGGCGAGGAAAGCCCGCTGCTACGATTTCATCATGGCTCTGCCTGACGGATTTCAGACTGTGGTGGGAGAGGGCGGCGCAACCCTCTCCGGCGGTGAGAAACAGCGTATCTCCATCGCCCGCTGTATTCTGAAAGACGCTCCTATTGTAATTTTGGACGAGGCGACCGCCAGCGTGGACACTGACAATGAGAGCTATATTCAGGAGGCTATCTCCGAACTGGTAAAGGGTAAGACCCTGCTGGTCATTGCCCACCGTTTGAATACCATCCAGAACGCCGACCAGATTTTGGTCATCAGTGACGGACATATCTCGCAGCATGGCACCCATGAGGAATTGATGGAACAACCCGGTATTTATCAGGATTTCGTCCGTATCCGTATGAACTCTGCCGGTTGGAGCCTGTCTTGATGGAGAGGAGCTCCCCATGAAACAATTACACGCATCTGGCGAAGATTATCTGGAAGCAATCCTTGTCTTAAAGAGGAAGAAAGGCATGGTGCGCTCCGTAGATGTGGCCCGGCACCTTGATGTATCGAAACCCAGCGTGTGTCATGCGGTAGCCACCTTGAAAGAGGGCGGGTTTCTCACCATGGACGAAGACTCTTTCCTGCACCTGACCGATGTGGGCCGAGAGGTTGCCGAAAGAACTTATGAGAAGCACTGCTTTTTCATCCGTCTGCTGGTGGATGCAGGTGTAGAGCCAAAGACTGCCGAGCAGGATGCCTGCCGCATGGAGCATGTGATCAGCGAAAGTAGCTTTCGGCATCTGAAGCAGAATATGGACAAAAAGAAATAGTCGCGGGAGGTGAAGCTGGTGACCGGGATGGCTGTGCTGCAATATGGGAATTTGTGTATTGACCCAAATCAACGCAGGGTCTATGTAAATGAACAAGTTGTGGAGTTGACCACGATGGAGTTCAATATCTTATACTATCTGGCTTTGCATCCCGGCTGGACCTTTACCCGGGAGCAGCTTTACCGATATGCGATGCCTGATGATTTTGCTTCCGGCCTCGAAAGCGTCACCAGCCGGATCTACAAGATACGGAAAAAACTAAATATCAATGCGATTCAAACTGTACATGGATACGGTTATCGCTTTCAAAAATAAAAATAATGGCTGTGAATAGATTGCCTCTAATCACAGCCATTATTCTATATTCATCAGTTATAGATGCCAGCCAGTTGCCCTTGTGCGTAGAGATAAAAATTTTCGATATATCCCATCCTTTTGTAGTAATTCGTTATGTTTCCCTTGTTGAACAACTCGCCCTTGGTCTATTACAATAATCTGGTCGGCGTTTCGGACAGTGCTCAGACGGTGGGCAATCGAGATCAGCGTCTTATCCTTTGTCAGCTCCTGGATGGCAGATAAAAGCGCCTGCTCATTCTCCGGGTCCACGCTGGAAGTCGCTTCGTCCAGAATGATGATGGGAGCATCTTTCAAAATGGCCCTGGCGATGGAAATACGCTGCTTTTCTCCTCCGGAGAGAGTGGAGCCGCCCTCTCCGATGATTGTGTCGTATCCTTCAGGGAGGGACAAAATGAAGTCGTGGCAGCAGGCCCGTTTTGCGGCCGCTACCACCTGCTCATGGGTGGCTTCCGGCCGGCCAAACCGGATGTTGTTTTCCACAGAGTCGTGAAAGAGGTACACATTCTGAAAGACCATGCTGATGTATTCCAGCACGCTGTCCGCAGTATAATCCCGCACATCTTTTCCGCCAATCCGAACGGTCCCTTCCTGCACATCCCAAAAGCGGGCAATCAGATTGCAGAGTGTGGTCTTGCCGCTGCCGGAGGGTCCTACAATCGCGCAGGTGGTGTGCTCCGGGATTTCCAGCGAAATATCATGGATCACCCGGCGGTCCCCATAGCCAAATGAGATATGCTCCAGAGAAATATCATAGTGGGACACAACCAGTTTCTCCGAGCTGGTATCCATCTTTGGAATGTCGGTGACTTCCTCCAGCCGGTCCAGTTCCGTATTGATCTTCTTGCTCAAAAAGGCGCTGTTGCCCATCGTCTCCAAATCGGAATAGACTGTGAAAGCGCAGAACAGGAAAGTCAGGCAATAAGGCCGGCTGATCTGCCCCGCCAGATACAGCAGAGCCGCCGCCGCAATCAGCACACAGCTCATGAGCTTAAAGGTCAGCCCATAGAAACGGAGGACGCCAGCTGTAGCCTTTTCCTGGCCGTAGTCCGCATCCCATTTTTTCTGGAACGCAGCGCGGACTTCCACCTGTCCCTCCTCGCCTTTGGAAAAAGAACGCAGCACCGAAATGCCCCGTATGTATTCCATCACCTTACCGACCAGATGCTCTTGGGCCTCTTGGTAAATAGGGGCATATTGGGCGGCACGAAGCCTCACCCAGCGGAGAACCAGCATCCCAAGCGCCAGCCCCACAAGGCTCAATCCCGCAATCACCGGGCTGAAAAAGAACATCATCACGGACATCAGCACAGCCATGGCCACACCGCTGGTCATCTGCTCAATCGCCAGCATGGAGTACCCCTCCAAATCGGCAATCGTGGTGGTGAGCATGGCCTGAATGGTGCCCAGATTTTGTTCTGAGAAATATCCCATGGGTGCCTGTTTCAGCCGTTCTCCAATCTCCAGCCGGTAGTCCCGGAAAATGTCATAGCCAGATCCGCTCATGGTACGGTCATACATCCACTGGAAAAAGAAGCGGCCCAGTACACTGCCCAGAATTACGCCAAAAGCCTGCCCGATGATGACCGGAGAGAGTCCATCCAGATGGAGCAGAATCCAGAATACACCGAACATCATAAACCCGTTGAAGAATGATTTCAGAATATTGCAGACAATCCCTGCCACGATTTTTCCCCGGCTGTTTCCCGCAATTTTAAAGATACGGCGAATCATTTCAAACATCTTCTACACCTCCTTCCGTAGAGCCGGCGTAGTCCTGCCACATTTTCCGGTAAAGGGGGCAGTTCTCCAGAAGCTCCTCCTGAATGCCCCGGCCCACAATCTCGCCATTGGCAACAACCAATATCTGGTCGGCATTGCGGATCGTATTCAGCCGGTGGGCCACGACAATCAGAGACTTTCCCGCCACCAGCTTACTGATAGCCTGCTGGATCAGCGCCTCGTTCTCGGGATCGGCATAGGCGGTCGCCTCGTCCAAAATGATGACGGACGCCTGCTTGAGCATGGCCCGCGCAATGGTGATGCGCTGCCGCTCTCCGCCGGAGAGGCGGGCCCCGGCATCGCCGGCCATGGTATCATAACCCTGCTCTAACTGCATGATAAAGTCGTGGCAGTTGGCGGCCTTGGCCGCAGCCTCTACTTCCCCGTCGCTGGCATTAGGGTTTCCCATGCGGATGTTTTCCCGAATGGATTTATCAAAGAGAAAATTGTCCTGGGCTACATAGCTGATCTCGCCCATGAGCTGCCCGAACGGAATGTTGCGAATATCCTGCCCGCCAAAGCGGACTGTACCGGAGGTTACATCCCAGAAGCCGGCCATCAGCTTGGCAATCGTAGACTTCCCGGAGCCGGATGGACCGACTATGGCGGTCATGGTACCGGGCTGTGTCTGGAATGAGATACCGTGGAGAACTTCGGCTTCATTGTAAGCAAAATGGACATCCTCAAATTGATAACGCCGCTCCCCAAGCTCTGCGGGCTTTGTGGGGCGGACAAGTTCCGGTGTTTTCAAAAAAGCTGTGACCTGTTCCAGATTGCCCTTGATCATGCTGACCTGCTCCATGGCTTCGGATACCTTCATCAGAGGCGCAATGAACCCCAGAGGCACCACCAAGGCCACCAGAAAGACATGGAGGGAAAGACTTCCCTCCATGTAGAGCCACGCTCCCACTGGAAGGGTCCCCAGAAGCGTAGAAGGGAGGACTGCCCGGGCCGCCGCGTTCCAAAGCCAGCACTGGCTCCACCATGCCATGGTGGAATCGTGGAAATAGCGGACAGAATCAGCATACTTTCCATAGGAAGCTGCGGACCGGTTGAACGCCTTAATGACCTGAATGCCGTTGACATACTCCACCAGAGCACTGTTCATCTCGTTGGCAGAGCGCATATAGTTCTCCATGCGGGGCCCATATCCCCGCATCATGGCGGCAAAAAAGAGGGTGCCCAGCGGAATTGTCACCAGTGCGGCCAGCCCCATCCGCCAGTCCAGCAGGAAAATCAGAAGAATACTGCATAGGGGTGCGGCGATGTTGGATGGCAGTTCCGGCATGAAATGGGCCATGGAGTCCTCCAGCTTCGCCACATTGTCCACAATCAGATTTTTGAAAGCTCCTGTGGGCGTTTCCAGCATGACGCCCATGGGGATCTTCGCCATCCGACCTGTAATGGCCTCCCGGATATTTTTCAGTATGGTAAAGGAAATTTTGTGGGACATCAGGGAGGACCGCCAGGTAAGCAGCATTTTTATGATCTGGCAAACTGCGGCGCCTCCGCAGAGAAACAATACCAGCGTGGGCGTTGCAGTCCCCCGGTACAAGGCGTCCGCGAGGACAGCCACCATTAAAAACGGGCCTATGCCAAACAGTTCTCCCAAGACAGCCAGGAAGATGGAGAGGAGCATTTTACCGTTGTTTTCTCCCACGAAAGCAAAGAGCTGCCGAATCGTTCCCGGTTCTTTCGACTTCATAACCAGCCTCCTTTCAGGCCACAAAAAATACAAGGAGGGTATTGCAATTTCAAGTGCCCTGTGCTAAAATCTGAATTACATCGTAATATTACAGTGTAATTTTAGTATAGGACGGAGGGACAGCGAATGTCAAGAGACTTTCAGCAGACACACGAAAATCTTTTGCTCTGCGCCCAAAAGCACTTTCTGGAATATGGCTTTGAGCGGGCCAGCATCCGGGAGATCTGCAAGGACGCCCATGTGACTAACGGAGCTTTTTATAACCACTTTGACGATAAGGAAGCTCTGTTCGGCGCGCTGGTGGAGCCTGTTGTCCAGGAGGTCAAGGCCATCTATGAGGCGTCGGTAAATGAGCACATGGAACTGGCAAAGACGGACGACTTGAAATCCCTCTGGAAACTGTCGGAGGAAACGCTGTCGGTCATTATCGAATACATCTATGAGCATTTTGATGTATTCCGGCTGCTTCTCATGCGGGCGGAGGGCACGCGGTATTCCTCCTTTTTGGATGATGTTGTCTGTCTGGAAACCCGGGTCACGCTGAAGTTCTTTGCGGAATTGAAATCTCGGGGCTTCCAGGTCCGCGAATTGGCGGAAGAGGAGTGGCATATTCTGCTCCATGCGTATTTTGCATCCCTGGCTGAAGTGGTCATGCACAACTTCCCCAAGGAGGCCGCGCTGAAATATGTTCATACGCTTGTCTCTTTTTTCAACTCCGGATGGCAGACAGTTTTGGGGATCTGATCCCCAAAATTTTTGCGCAATAGTTAGCATCTACTAACCAAATGATGTGGAGGTGAAACCGCAGCGTCCCCTTTGCACGGGGTTTTGCAACACTTAATTCTTTTCAGAAAGGACATATTAAAAATGGAAAACACAAAGAAGCTCACAGGTAAAGACCTAATCAATGTCGGCATTTACACAGCCATGACCCTCGTTATTTTCTTTGTTGTCGGCCTGCTTACTGCGCTGCCGGTGGTTTACCCGTTCCTGTTCATAATTTGGCCTATCGTCTGCGGCATTCCTATGATGCTCTACTATACCAAGATTCAGAAGTTTGGTATGCTGACCATCACAGGTATCATCGGCGGCATCTTTTTCTATCTGATCGGCTATGGCTGGATCGGCCTGCTCGGCTGGGTACTCGGTGGCATTCTAAGCGATGTCGTGCTCAAAATCGGCGGCTATCAGAAATTCAAGGCCACTGTTCTGAGCTATGCCTGCTTTTGCCTTGGCATCATGGGCTGCCCCGCCAATCTCTGGTTTGCCGGCGAAGCGTATTGGGAAAACATCCACACCTCCATGGGCGATCAGTACGCAAACACCTTGCAATCCCTGATGCCCTCCTGGATGCTGTATGTGGGCTTTGCGCTGCTGTTTGTGGGCGGTATTCTGGGCGCGCTGCTGGGTCATAAAATGCTGAAAAAACACTTTGAGAGAGCTGGAATTGTGTAATGGAGCAGCTTCAAGCGGTTGTTGAAAACAGAACAGGCTTTTGCTTGGACCCACGAACCAAGCTGTTGCTGATGGCCGTTGTCGCTACCGCGGAATTTCTATACAGCCACACCGCCTTTATGATCGCGGTGGCGATGATTCCCTTTGTCCTGCTGCTGACTAACCGGCAGTATAAGACGGCAACGGTGTTCTTCTGCCTGTTCGCAGCGGGGCTGTTTGTGCAGGCTATCCAGAACTCCGTCCAGTTTCCCATGATCGTCAATATGCTGGTAGTCCTGTTGGTGGGACTGGTCCTGCGGCTGTTTCCGGCCTTTGTGATGGGGGCCTACATCATCAAATCCACCACGGCCAGCGAGTGCATTACCGCGCTGGGCCGGATGCACATTGGGCGGCAGATCACCATTCCGCTCTCCGTCCTGTTTCGCTTTATCCCTACCATGCAGGAGGAGTCGGCCGCCATCAAGGACGCCATGCGGATGCGGGAGGTCCAGTTCGGGACAAAGAAATTCTGGCAAAACCCCGCCGCCCTGATTGAATACCGTTTTATTCCCCTGATGATCTCGGTGGTCAAAATCGGGGATGATCTCTCCGCGGCAGCCCTGACCCGCGGCCTGGATAACCCGGTCCGGCGCACCAATATCACAAAGGTCGGTTTTACTGGCTGGGATCTGCTGGCGGTGCTGATTGCCGGAGCCGCACTGCTCTCCACATACTTTTTCAGTCCGTGGTAAGGAGGTGATACCGTGATCGAATTGAAAGATGTTTCCTTTACTTATGAGAGCGGAGAAACCCAAAATAACCTGAACCATATCAATCTGACAATCCAGGATGGCGAAACCATCCTGCTCTGCGGAGAGTCCGGCTGCGGCAAGACGACGCTGACCCGGCTGATCAACGGCCTGATCCCGCATTATTACGGCGGGAAGCTGACCGGGCAAGTCCTTTTAGATGGGAAAGAGTTAAAAGACTATCCTCTTTATCAAATCGGGCAACGGGTGGGGTCTGTATTCCAAAACCCAAGGACTCAATTCTACAATGTAGATACGACCAGCGAGATCGTTTTTGGTTGTGAAAACATGGCCCTGCCAGTCCCGGAGATGCGGAAGCGTCTGGAGGAGACTGCCCACAGCCTCAAGCTGGAAAAACTGCTGAACCGGAGCTTGTTTGCCCTGTCCGGCGGGGAAAAGCAAAAAATTGCCTGTGCATCTGCTGACGCAATCCGCCCGGACATTTTCGTATTGGACGAACCGTCCTCCAATCTGGATATTGCCACCATCGAAGATTTGATTGGTGTGATCCGGCACTGGCAGTCTGAGAAAAAGACCGTGATCGTCGCGGAACACCGGCTTTATTATCTCGTTCCCTACGCAGATCGAATTCTCTACATGACGCACGGAAGTATTA
>OGEG01001188.1_pt1 | contig 19233 bp, 19 predicted proteins | sample 1570621 | NCBI WGS metagenome assembly OGEG01 (sample SAMEA2582130, study PRJEB24529) | metagenome | biome: Human gut stool | place: China | collected 2011 | reverse complement strand
ATCTCCATTTCTCCGTTGGGAGAAACTCCGATGCACTCAACAGGCTAAAGCCCATAACGAAAAGAAGTTCCTGCAGGAACTTCTTTCACCACAAATCATATTCATATTTTCGAGGGCAGTCCGGTTAACAAAATTTTCAAAATAGGGATACAAACCCCTTTCCAAGTCCAGCACCCCCTTGATTTTCAGGCATTTCAGACAAAAGTGCGGATTCTGGGCAAATTATAGCATATTGTTGCAAGTCTATTCTTACAATTCCATCAGAAAATGTTCATGCAGCGCACGTTTCACCTGATCGAAATTACCTCGCTCCGGACATTGAATGGAAACAACCAATCCCTTCTCTGGGAGAATCGTTGTAATCTGTCCGAATGCGCCATCAGCACGATAGGATCCTGGATATGGACTGATCCAGAACTGATAGCCATATCCTACATGCCAGAGATCTGCAGATGGCTCGAAGGTAAATTTCGGGGTGGACACTTCCTGCACCCAGTCCCTGCTGACAATCTGCTCGCCCTTCCAGTTACCCTCAGCCAGATAGAGCTGTCCCAGTTTCATCATCTCGGTACAAGTCAGATACATACCTCCGCCGCCATTCGGATGTCCCTGTGGATCATGCTCCCAGAGCGGCCATCCCATATCAAGGGGCTGGAATACCTTCTCATACAGATACTCTCCCATCCGCTTGCCAACGGCCCGTTCCACCATATGAGCAGCCAGAATACTGTCGGCAGAGGAATAGCAGAATGCACTGCCTGGCTCCACAGGAACCGGCTGTGCCATCATATATTTCTCATAATCCGGTGCGCCGACGCCCGGACGTCTGTCCTCATTCATCAGAAGTGCCTTACCAAAGCCACTGGACATGCAGAGCAGATGTTTCAACTGAATCTTCTCCAGATTTGGATCCGGATTTGAAGGAAGTTTATCTTTAAACACTTCCGCCACATGATCTTCCAGGCTTAGTTTTCCCTCTTCCATTGCGAGTCCAACTGCTGTTACCGTAAAACTCTTGGTATGTGAATAAATATTTCTCGGTGCATTTGCTGCGTAGTGCATCTCACAGAGTACCTTGTTCTCATCTCCGACACTGATAGCTTCCAGCGGCAGATTGTGGCTGCTGGCATAACGATGAAATTCCAAAAACTTCTCTTCCAGTAACATAATACCTCTATCTTTTCCGACAAATCTCTGATGTCAGTCCGATATAACCGATGCGACGTGTCGCAAGGTTAAAACCAATCTATCTGACATCTCCAATCTGGTTCTATTATCTCATACACATCTCTGCATCTGTCGGCAGTGGCATCAGCGGTGCGGACGGCAGGGTCTGATACCAATAAGCAACACTGGTGTAATCATCGTAACGCGGTCCGGTCCAGCCCATGTTGTCGAGTGTCATACGAAACTTATTCTCAAAACGGATCGGGTCTGCAATATGGAAATGATACAGCAGGAATCTCTGCTGTCCGTTATAGAATTCCCGGTTGTCTCCATAGATTGCATACATGCCGGTATATAAGCCGCTGAAGGTCTGATAGCTCTTGATGATGATGTCATTTCCAAATCCATAGGAACCGCCGAAGTAGTCTTCAGTTCCGGTATAGTGGATAGACGGATACGGATCATCGTCCAGATACATGCGGGCTTCGCCTTCTACCCAACAGCTATTGTTGCCATTCATACCAGTTGCCAGAGTCACACCGACAAATTGTCCCCTGCCTTCGATTCCGTCAACGATTGTGTAGGTACGACCCTTCTGAACCGGGTGCTCTTGGCGATAGGTGGCATGGAAATAACCAGCCTCCGCCGGAATCTCCTGATAAGCTCCGGTGATAATATAAAAGAGCTCTTCATCCTTGTCACCACGGTTTTCCATCGTGATCCGAGCTCTCTTATGGAACGGCATCTCAAAATAGCTGTTATAGCCGCGACCAGGAGCTACCAGCATCATGGCAGAATTCAACACCGGATATTTGCCATCCCTGTCCACGAAATTTTCATCATAGGCACATCCGAAGAATGCAGAGAGCGGAGCTTCCACAGACGGATATTCCTGATCATCCCAATACATACGGATGATAAAATGGTGCCCAACATATCCGGTGAACCACATATGCTGGATCACACCCGGTCCTGCAGCATCTACCAGAGTTACGGTTTCCCCTGCAGGAATCGTCACGGTCGGACGAAGCTTGGTGCAGTCACCGCCCTGGGAACCACCTGCGCGTACACCGGTTGGATTCTCTGCGGAAAATGCAAACGTTTTGGAGTTCTGGATCATACAATAGTTATTCATATTCTTCTCCTCTCTGATCAAACCTAGATCATCTGAAATTATTGCTTACTACGCTATCGCGTTTCTCTATTCACTATAAATTCACTATAACATTTATCTCCCATGAAGTGACGGAATTACAGAATCATTCCGTCTGCGCCTTCTCATTTTCTTCCCGGATAATCTCCTTTAATTCTTTTCGCATCACATCCAGTGGAGCCTTCTGTCCGGTTCATAATTCGATCTGAGCAGCCCTCTGGAACTGGACATACCAAGACCATTCAGGATTTTGCAGCCCTTCTTCTCAGCATTTTTCAGGAATGCGGTCTTGGACGGGTTGTAGCAGGCATCAAAATAAAACTGTCCTGGCCTGATTAGTTCAAATCTTTGCATATGGTTTTTTGTATTGCCCGTGGTTTTGTGTTCTGTCACCGTATTGAAGGTTTTTCGTCTTTCTCATACGGTCATAGAAATAATCAACGACAAGCCTGACAAAATACGGCATATTCCGCTGCATCCGATCTCCATTTTTTCTCTCGACGATTTCTTCGACAACTTTTTTCAGCAGCTTCCGGCATTGTTTAAATTCCGCCTCCAGTTTATGGATCTCTTCGCAAAACAGATTCATGGTATAACCATCTCCTTTATTCAAGCGCTTAAACTGATTATACCATAAATCTATGAACAAAGTTTATCTGTAAAGAAAATTGATACAGAGTTTTTCAAAATCGGTCCATCTGCTCCTGGGTAGCCACCTGCCTACAACTTGTATTGCTATTTCCTATCGTTCCGAACAATGCAACCATTGTCCGGCAGCTGTTTCAGGTACCAACAATTCATACGCAATATATTCATAAATGTCCCTCAAATCCTGTCTTGCTTCAGCGGAATATGCCACATAAAAAATCATATGCCAAAATCTCTTTTCATTTCAGCTTCAATGGCATCTGATGAGTAAACTCTGCCAGCTTTTACATCAGACATACCTTTTTCAATTTCTTTATCAAATTGTTCTTTCGTAAGAGAACCATAGGTCAACGGTGCCGTTCTTGGTAATTTCATTTCAAATGGAATTCCCTTTTGCAAAACAATCTGCCGTAGCAACATTCCTACTGCATTTGACATTGGAATTCCTAACTGATAAATCAACTGTATAACACATCACATTTTTATCCGAATACTTGCTTTAACAACTCCACAATATCCTCATTTTTCAGTCCATATCTTTTCAATGAATTTTGATCAAATGGTTCCTGCTCCAACAAATCAATAAAGCTATGTATATCGGCATCTACTGCTGTCGGCAATTCTTCTACTTTTTCAAGCATAAGCTCCGAAGCAATACGCAAAACATCTTTTTTATGCTTCTTTATGTCACTAGAATCCACTTTTTCGCCTAAATCTTTTCGCTTTTGTAAATCAAGATAGGCTTTTGCTTTAAAAAGAATGATATATTCTGGCCTTAAAACAGAAAGTCCATTTCTCACTTCTTTTCCATTGAGTAGTGCCTTATAGTAATCATCATTTAAAAGAATTGCTGACAAACTGGAAACTTCATCATCAATATAAATTGGAGTAATTCCTTTCGCATCTTTTAGTTTAAAATCACTTCTACAAAACAATTCGATCATTTTCGGAAAGTTATCGTCTTCTGGCTTATTAAATCTATAAAATTGAGGGTTGCTACCGTTTGTCGCTTTGTTTCTATATTTTCCATCAACGATAAACCTCCAAAATTTTTCTCCAAACTCCGGAGTTAATGCTTCAACAATCAAAACCATGTCCAGATCTCTTGTAGCCCTGAAATTTACTTCGTTGCTTTCAAACAGAATATCACAGGCTGCACCACCTATTAAAACATACTGTTCTTCATAATCTGCAAAGTACTTCTGAAATGTATCTAATCCTTTGACCATACATATTCCTCCAACATCTCATTAATAGAAATATCTATCCGTTCCTCTTCTTGCTCTTCTCCTGTAAGTGACAATACTACGCTCAAAGGATCCTGCAATCCTTTTCCTGAAAAATCAATGAAATATCCCAGTTCCAAAACAGCACAGCCAATTTCTTCCAATTCACTTACTTGTTTTTCTTCTGTCACTCCACTAGATTTCAGTTCTTTCTTCGTTACCGCATAGGTTAGATAAGCATTATCGGACAAAAGAGAATACTCACATAAAGCAGAAATGCCTGCTTTCTTTTCAAGTTTCATATCTTTTCTCAATATAAATCTTCGAATCACTGGATTTCTTAACATACGCTCAATCTGCTGCCATAATTGTTTTCGGTCATTCGGAATATTTATTACTCTTGATTTACCTTTCATGCCCAACACATCAATATTTAAATATTCCAGTTCATCAAAACACCGGCTTGCAGATTTTGTTGACACTTCCAATCGTTTCGCCGCATCAGATACTTTTACTTCATTCCATCGTTCATAAATGGCCATTAGAAGCATTTTTTGCGTCAAAAATGAAATCAAATGAACTGGTGCCAGCTCTCTTTCATTTCCTTTACTCAGCAAATATCCAATAAACGGGAGAAATACCTGCTTCCCTTCTATTACAAAAGGAATTCCTTCTTCCATCATTTTTTCCTTTATATAAAATGTTGTTCGATCAAGGAATATTGCACAGTTTAATCCTGTCATTTTTTCTACGCCAGCTCTGTCTCTACGTAACATAATAAGTCCGGCATCATCTTTTGGATGAATAGCCATCCATAACACACCATTCGTCTCTACTGTAAAAATATCATATCTTCCACGATATGCTAACGGGAGCTTTTTACATACCTCTTTATTCTCCGTCATTATTACATTTTGCCGTAATATTTTTTCCAAAAATTCTTTCACATTAATCACCTTTTTATAAACGTGACACTTTTTACGTCACATTTATAATTTATCATATGCTATTTCATTTTTCAAGTAATTATATGCTTACATAAAATCCAAGAAAAAGACGTAAGATTCATCTCACGCCTTTCCTGTTCTAACTTCTTTCAACACAATTTCTAACTGTTCCTATCCCACTTCCCGCCTATACTCCTCAATTACCTCAAGAAACCGCTCTCCATACTTCGCAAATTTATTTTCGCCCACACCTGAAACGTCCAGCATTTCAGGCTTGGAAGCCGGCATTTTTGCTGCCATATCGATCAGGGTCTTGTCACTGAAAATAATATACGGCGGCATGCTCTCCTCGCGTGCAATTTCAAGGCGGAGTTTCTTAAGTCGTTCAAACAGTTTATAGCCGGAAGATGTAAGTGTTTCCACACTCTTTGCTTTCTTTTTCGTTTTGGCTGCCTTTTCCGGCTGTTTGTCTTCATCTGTGATCTTAACGAAAACAGAAGCCTCTGGATTTTTCAGACCACTGATATCACCCAGTTTGAGAACCTGATAATCCCCCACACGAAGATATCCCTCTAATACCAGCTGCTCGATCAAACGTCTTAACAGATTCTTGTTCGTTCCTGCCAGAACGCCGTATGACTTGTAGCGAACAGCTCCTATTTCCTCCAGCCTCGCCGTCTTAGCCCCGGCAACAGTGTCAATGATAATCTGCCTTCCATATCTTCCCTTCGCTTCGTATACGCAGTTGATCACTTTTTTGGCTACTTCTGTCATATCCAGAGTTTCAAATTCCCGCAGACAATTGCCGCAGTCCTGACATGGTTTTTCCGGATTTTCCCCGAAATACTTTAAAATATAATTGCGCAGACATTCTGTTGTATAGCAGTATCGCTCCATCACCTGCAGCCGCCGGGCATCCCTTTCCCTGACCGTCTCCCTGTCCGCCGGATCGAGATCCTGCATTTCCTTATGATCCAATAAAAACCGGTTGATCACAATATCCTGCGGTGAAAATAAAAGAATGCACTTAGCGTCAAGCCCGTCACGACCGGCTCTTCCAGCCTCCTGATAATAGTTTTCCATACTCTGCGGCATATTATAATGAATGACAAAACGGACATTCGATTTATCAATTCCCATACCGAACGCATTTGTTGCAACGACAATACTTGTGTAGTCGAATACGAAATCATCCTGCATTTTTTTCCGCTCCACAGCACTCATTCCTGCATGATATTTTCCCACAGAAATCCCCTTGCTCTTAAGCAGTTCATATATATTGTCAACGTTTTTCCTTGTTGCGCAATAGATAATTCCACTGTCACCGCTATGCCCGGAAATATATTTCAAAATGTACTGTTCTTTATTCTTTGGCTTTTCCACCTGAAAAAACAAATTTTCCCTGTCAAATCCATTTACCAATGTAAATGGATTCTGCAGTCCTAACGTGCAAACAATGTCTTCGCGGACGGTTTCTGTTGCTGTAGCTGTAAATGCACTGATAATCGGACGTTTTTCCAGTGTTTTGACAAATTCAACAATTTTCATATAGCTTGGGCGGAAATCCTGCCCCCACTGTGAGATACAATGTGCTTCGTCCACTGTCACCATTGAAACAGGTACGCTTTTTGCGAGAGCGAGAAAGCCCTCTGTGACGAGCCGCTCCGGTGCTATATAAATAATTTTGTATGTGCCCTGTCTTGCTTTCCTGATTGTCTCATTATAATCCTTTTCAGAAAGGGAGCTATTGATAAATGCTGCCTGCACTCCTGCCTCATTTAATGCTTTGACCTGATCCTGCATAAGCGAGATCAGCGGTGAAATGACCAATGTGATTCCCGGCAGAAGCACCGCCGGGATCTGATAGCACACAGATTTTCCTGCACCTGTCGGCATGACTGCAAAAGCATCTCTCCCCGCCAGGATACTGTCGATCACAGATTTCTGTCCCGCTCTGAACGAATCATATCCAAACAAAATTTTTAATGCCTGTTCGGGGGTATGGTATTTGTCATTATTACATGTATCTTTTGTTTCCGCGTCCGAAGTATTGATATCTTTTGATAATAATTTCATGTGTCATCCTAACTAAAATTGTGTTTGTTTTATGTTATGTTTATTTCTCTATTCCTTTTTCTATTGCATTTGCAATCATCTTCAATCTATTTACTGTTGCTTTAGCATTTTTCATCGTGTATGTTGTATTTTCCTTTGCAGATGCTTGTTTATTCATCTCTAAAACATCTATCTCATCCGTTGAAAGAAGAGAAAAAACATTTAAAATTTCTTCAAGAGAAGGAGAATTATCCGTCATTCTTAATAACAAAAACATATCTCTTGCAGAAATACTTTCCAACATCTCTTGCTCTTTTCTAAAAGTAGCAACGATTAGTTCAATTAAATTCTGTTCTCTTTGCTTTGTTGAAATCAACTCTTGTAATCTTGATTTTCCATCAGGAGATTGAAATATTATCGCAATCTCCTGCAAATTTAATCCCAGTTCTTCTGCTTTTTTTGCTATATCAATCAATTCCTGATCCGTTATTAAGGCAACTTTTTTCCTTGATGCAAAGTTCTTTATTGTATCACCACTAAATCCAGCACCTACAATTGCAACATAATCAGCATTATTCTTCTCTTTATGAGCATCGATTGCCACATCGCTCACATCATTATGTGAAACCTGACCACTTGATTTTGACTTTGCGTCAACGATAGCCGTTACTTTTTTTCCTTCATCATCTATCCAACGTACTACTACATCAGTATTTCCTGGTCCACCTACTCTTTTCGCTTCAAAACCCATATATCTAAATACTTTTGCAATCTCTTCTTCAAAAGCTACTCCTGAAGCTTTTCCCTCTGCTAATGGATCTAATGCTGCTGCACTTAATCTCTCAAACAAATCATTTTCAGATGGATTCTTTTTTGTTTCGGCAACTATATTTTCCTTACTATTTATTTCCTCCATATATACATTTTTATCTGTCAATGGAAGCGTATTCGCAAATTCCATGCCAAAGGTTGTTGCCTTTAAATGCAAGTACTGTGGTTCTTCTAATAATCCAGCTTCAACCAAAAAACCAGCTATCCATCTTGCCTTTTCATTATTAAGACCATATTCCTTTGCTTCTTGATAAATTTCATTCCTTGTAACATCGTTTTCTGCAAAAAGAATCATTTCTCCGACAAAACGATAATGGCAATGCAAAATCCTTATAAAGTCTATATCCACTCCTGTTTCACACCATTCCTTGGCAACCGAACTGGTAATATATATATTTCTTCCAACTTCTTCCAGTAACCCAGAAGCCTTCAGAAATGGCATCATTGACTCTATACTGCTTACCTTCAAATTAAACTCATCACCAATATATTTAAACAGCTCTATCCTTGTTACCTTTTCACACGAATACTCTAATATTTTCCTTAAATTTTCAATTTTATTTGGACTTGGAGACCACAAATTATATGTACAACGCTCTTTCTGTAATAAATTGTTATCATATAATTCCTGTATCATATTTGATATTTCTGTCGGAGCCTCGCTAATCTTGTAAGAAACTTCAGCATCTTCGAATGAATCCAGCATTTCTGGAGTAACTAGAATCCATTCTTTCAATGCTCTTTTCCCACTTTCAGTTACTACCCATTTTCGATTTCCAATAATATCAATAAGCCCTAATACTTCTAGCCAATCCATTCTTTTTCTTGTATTAGAACAATTTTTCCACTTCAATTTATATAAATCACAAATTTTTTCATCAACTTCCTGCACGGTGCTTGGTTCAGAATCTAACACATATAAAATCTCTCCAAATATACGAAACCTCTCTTGCATCACACTTGCAATATTATAAAATGACAAATTTCTATGTAACCATTCGCCTGTTTCTGATAAACACAAACTTCCGTTATGATTTCCAACGATTCCAATTCCTTTCAGAAAAGGGACATATTCTCTCCATGTTCTAGGCTCAAAGACACCTTCCAATTTAGGGAAATCATCCATACCGTTTGCATTACCAGATGCAATCTGCTGGATCAATCCTATAACAATCTTTGTATATTCACTTTTACTTCCTAATAAATCTGGAATGGACCATGATTTTTTTCTCCACATATTTTTTATTTCTGTATTCATCAAAATCCCCCTTATGCCGGACTCTTTATCAGCATTCCTTCTTCTATCTTACCTGTATAATTGTCTGTATCATTTTTTTTAAAGATTGAGCGAAGCGCACATCATCTTCTTCTGTACGTTTTCTCGTTCCTTTTATATGATTTTTGTGAGAACCTCGTCTTGCTTTCTTATTAAGGTGTCTCTCCATCAACATTTGGTCTATATTTTCATCAGTATACCACTTACCTGATTGGTGAATGGCATACGCACCTTTCCCAAGTATCACAAAGCAATGTTGTCGGAATATTATATTTTTCTGCCAATGATTCAACAATGCCCACCACCGGACAAGCATCTGCATCTACAAATATCTGCATTATTACCTCTATCCACCTTAATTATCTTGTCATTGAAAGTAAGTTTCTAATTTTCTCAATCAATGTAATATCCGCCGGCAACCACTCTACATTATTCAATTCGTCCTTTGTTAACCATCTTGCTGCCTCATGCTCTTTTAGCACAAGATTTCCTCTTACAATTTGACACCAAAAACAATCCATAGAAAGATGAAACTGTGGATAGTCGTACTCAACTGTATCCATCAATTCTCCAACAGATACCTCCGTATCAAGTTCTTCTATAATTTCACGCTTCAACGCTTCCTGAGGTGTTTCTCCTGATTCAATTTTTCCACCCGGAAACTCCCAACCGCCTTTGAAATCACCATATCCACGCTGTGTTGCAAAAATGATTGTTTCTCCATTCTCGTTAACTGCTTTTATAATCGCAGCAACTACTTTTACTGTCTTCATATATCCTCCCATTAAGAATTCACAATGTACTCATAAATATCTTCTCGCACCGGAACGTCAAGTATCCACTCTATTTCCACTGCTGTTTTCTCGGTATTTGTCATTGTAAATTCTTTGGTATTTCCACTTGCTGTCATATGACCAAGATAATAGAACTCCTTCGAAACCTTGTCATCCTTGTTTTTTCTTACAAAAAGTTCTACTTGAATACCTCGTTCCTTTGCTTTCAAAAAATTTTGAACATCCTCCGACTGTAAATTTCTTCCAGATTTTGAAATAGCAATCAAACGATCTCTAAATCCTGGTATAAAATGATCTTCATATTTTGTGGTATCACTGATATCCTCTGCTTTATCATAATTAATGAAAACAGGAAATGTTTTCGTCTTTTTATCAAACTTATAACCACCAATATTTAATGGTACTTCGTTTTGCTCCCAGTTCAAAAGTCGGCAAACATCCTCATATGTATATTTCTGATATAAAACCAAATCTGTCTGATCATAAGTGTTCTTGTAATCTCTTTCATATCGACTTATTCCAAAGTCAACAAGTTCCTGAAGCACACCATAAAACTCATCATTTGCCAACATCTGCATAAATAATTTTGTTGGTTTATAATCATTTCCTTCTTGCTCCATAAATACGCATTGCGAATATGTCTTTTTACTTGCTCCAGCAGGAAATTTGTTTGTCATAACATTTACAATATTCTCCTTCTGGTCCTGACTGATATTTTTTCCATACTCTCTCATATCCTCTGATAAACCCGCAAATAAACCAATTTTTGATAAACCATGAGCGTATGTAAGTATTCTCTTTAGTATCTGAAGTTCCTGAATACGTTTTCCATTAGCCAATTTTTTCGAAACAAATTCAATTACTTTTTCTTCATCCTCAGATAACCGGATCTTATATTCTTTCTCATATTTCACCAGAAACTTATAATATGATCCGAGGCTATTGTTATCAAATATTCGCATAACATCCATCTCACCGTAATCATCAAAATCATGTAAACGAGGAATGCGCCCAAGTTTATTCTTTAAATTTGTGTAATTTTCTTTGATAAGCTTAATGTCACTAAAATTTGCATTGTCTACAGATGCAAAAATTCTTTTTCTACTAATCTCATCAAAATGAACCGTGGAAGCTCCGGGAATCACTCTTCCGCCTTCCATAATATATCTACGAATATTGTCCTTGTTATAGGTTCTATCCCCTGATAATGCAATTGGAATCATGAAATTGTTATTGTAATTCCCAATGAAATCCAAAATGACTACATACTCTTTTCCATTTGCTTTTCTAAGTCCTCGCCCAAGCTGCTGAATAAAAACAACCGGTGACTGTGTTGGTCTTAGCATAATAACCTGATTAACCTCAACGATATCAACACCTTCGTTCAAGATTTCAACCGAGAAAATATAATCTAATGGTTGATTCTCAATTGTTGCATCTTCTTCATTCATAGCAAGCCTTTCAAATACATTCTGCCTCTCCTGTTCCGAGGCACTACCATTGAGGGCAATTGTTCTAAATTTTTTTCCTGTTGATGGGTTAATCATTTCATTAAACTTTGCGGATAACTCCTCTGTTTCCTTAATATTGCTACAGAAAATCAATCCCTTCACTTTATCCCCACTATATCCGTAATAGTCAGCCTGATTGATAATATGTTTTACCCGTTCCTCACTAGTAAGCATTGAGAAATCACGACTAGTATCCCCATTATCACCAATAATTGCTAAATCTGTAATTCCAAAATAATGGAATGGACAGAGAAGTTTTTCCTCCATTGCTTGCTGTAATCGAATCTCATAAGCAATCTGATAATTAAAAAGTTCATAGACATTTCTACCTTCCATATTATCATCTCGCTTATCTGGAGTAGCGGTCATTCCAAGCCACAACTTTGGTGTGAAATGATTCATTACTTTCTGATATGTATCTGCTGGAACATGGTGCGCTTCGTCTAAAACAATGCAATCAAATGCATCTTTTTCATACTGTAGTAAATGTTCGTCACGATTTAAGGTTTGTACCGTCGCAAATATATAATCTGCATCATACTCATGATATCCAGCCCCTACTAATCCCATAGAAACAGACTCCGCAAACACTTTTTCATAAGATTTCTTTGTCTGCCTTGCTAATTGTCCTCGATGAACCAGAAACAATACCCTCTTAAATCCTAATTCGCGCATTGCAAAAGCTGATGCATATGTTTTTCCCGTACCAGTCGCAGAAATCAGGAGTGCTCTGTCCTCGCCAGCCTCAAGAATCTTTTTCAAGTTAATAATGAACCCAATCTGCATACTGTTTGGCTGCAATTTATACTTCTCAATCGAAGTGATTTCTTCCTGTTTTGCAACCTCTCTCTGATGTTTAATAATCTTATAGCGCTCATTATAGTTCTCATAAAACTCATCAAATGTTAATGCATAGTTTGAATTCCATAATTCATTAAATTCAGTAACAATTTCTTTTGCCGTCTCGCCGTGCACTGTTGAAACCAGCTTTGTGTTCCATTCGCGATTATCTGTAAGTGCTGCACTTGTAATATTGGAACTTCCAATAATGATATGATAAATTTCTTCTTTTCTGAAAATGTATCCCTTTGTATGAAATCCCTCATTCGCTACTTCAACATCATACATTTTAAGTGTAATATTCGAAAGTTCATTAAGTTTTTTCAACGCTTTAGGCTCACTGAAATTCAAATAGTTCGTTGTTAAGATTTCACCTTTAATATTTCTTTTTTCTAACTCTTTTAAAGTCTGCAGGAGGGGAGTAATCCCATTCATAGTAATAAATGCTACACTGATTTGAAATCCGTCACATACCAAAAGCTCATCCTCAATGGATGAGAGTACTTTCTTTCCTTCTTTATGATTATTTGATACGAATTGTGGTCTATAGATATTGTTTGAAACAACCGAACCATCAATATATGCTGTTTCAAAACCTAAGCGTAATTCATCAATTTTGCTCACAACTTCCCCCTGCTTTCTTCTATTTTATCCATTCCGTAAATCCACCCATTTTGGCCGAATCATAAACTGGCTGTATCACGTTATATAATCTTTCTCTATAGCTTGGCAAATCAATATCAGGCTGATACAAACTATTTCTAATCTCTGTACTATTTACATGATAATCCAGGCATATTTTGAATTTATGCCGAACTATTTCATAATCATTGCACATCATAAGAGCTTTGTGTTGTAATTCTGCTAACCTTTCAAAATCTTCATAGAGATTCGGTAATTGATTTCCCTTCATGCTATTAATATTCTTTGTTGTTGGGCTTAAATTCCATAATTCATCATGTGATAAATATTGCCACGGTACAAAATGATCGATTGATATAGGTTTATCTTTTAAACTTACCTTTTGATATATTTCTTTTATTTTGGGATCAATCTCAATGATTGTCTTCCAATAATCACTCACTCTTCTTAAATCTCTTTTTTCTGGCTTTTGAATTTTTTCCACAATTCCAGGAACATTCGGATTTCTATCTTGTAAATAGCCGATAAGATTGTATCTGACCCATTCTAATAAAATTGTTCTATTTCGAATTAAGTAGTCAACCCATTCTTCATTAATTTTAAACTTAGAAAAAATCCCCTCAAGTGCAACGAAATAATACAATAAGTGGGCCTGCTCATTTATTTTGTAAACCTTTGACTGACCAGGATTTTTAATTGATGAATAAAAAGGACTTTGCATACAATACGGCACATTTTCTATTAAACATTTCTTATATTTTTTTATTTGGGGATCTGTATTTTCTTTGAGATACTGGATTACAGAACCTCGTTTTGCAGTAGACGATATATTGGACTTCGAATGTATATACTTAACCACTTCCTCTAAATTATCTGTTGTATTACACGGACCTAAACGTAATTTAAACTCTGTAACCATATACCATGCATCTTCTATCATTTGATTCAGAATTTCATCATATGTAAATACAACTTTATCTTCTACGATATTTTCCAATATTGCCTGGAACCAAAAATACTTATAACAATTGGAAATACGTTTACGTTCAAATACTTTACTTAATACACCTATATTCAGTTTTTCATCAAACGGTATTCCTGTTATTATCATCCTATTTTCCTTCTCGATAAATATATTCTTAATTATATCCCCCCTTTTTGTTTTTCACAAGTTTATACAAAAGTTTACATTGCGTACTTTTTGAAAATTCTTTGAATCGCAAAAAGCGCCAAATTCATCTCTGAATTCAATAGCTTATATTGTTTCTTCCATCAATTTCTTTTATCCGACCTACAGTTCTTTCAGAACCTCCCCGATATCTTCGTTCATGCAGACAGACTTTCTCCTTATTTCTTCCGGTGCATATGCTTCGCTCTGGTTCAGGCACACATAAAATGCATTCCGTACTTCTCCAATCGTTTTTGAAGAAATACTTCATATCTTTATTAACCTTAAATTTTTATAAACCTTACACTTTTATATCATTCCTTACAAAGTGCATAAAAAAGAGCCAATTAACATTATCGTTAATTAGCCCAATAATAATTTCTATTTATTTCCTTTTGCCCTATTATGTGTTTTACAAAGCATTTGACAATTACTAATATCCGTTACTCCACCTTTACTACAAGCTGTTACATGGTCTGCGTCCATTTCACTTAATTTCCATATCTTCTTTTTATTACTATTATTCTCTAAAGCACATAACGGACAATTTGATATACCTTTACTTTTAGCCTCCTCTGTTTGCTTTGTATAAACAATTTTCTTTGTTGGTTCATCAAACACCCTTACCTCTAACAACCTAGTTTCTTTTCCTTAAATATCTGATATGCGTATGCAGCTATTTTTCCGGTAATGTTTGGCGCATGGTCAATCTTTTTCTGACGGGTAAAAGAGAATAATTCATTATCCCTGACACTTATCTCAACCACTCTGCACCGGAATCCATTCTCACGAAGTCTTGCTGCAACACTCTCAGTCAGAATATAAAGAACAATCTTTACATCCTCATCGCATACTAAATCCTTTGGTGTCGTTGTGCTGTTCCCCACGGATTTGATTGGAGCGTGGGTGTTCTCCAGCTTGACAGGTGAATCATCATAGCCATTAGCAAACGACCATAAGATACTGCCAATCTTTCCAAGGTGACTGTTAAGCACATCTTCATCTGTTCTTGCAAGATCACCTATGGTTTTAATACCAAATAATGCAAGCTTTCTGTTCGTACTTTTGCCAACGTATAGAAGATCTGCCACCGGAAGCGACCAAGCCTTCTGCTTAAACTCACTCTTATACATAGTAGTGATAGCATCCGGCTTCTTGTAGTCAGAACCCAGCTTTGCAAATATCTTATTGAAAGAAACACCAACACTCACTGTGATGCCAAGCTCTGACTTCATTCTCCTGCTGATTTCCTGTGCGATAAGCAATCCATCCCCTTTAAGGGAACTGCTTCCTGTCACATCAAGCCAGCACTCATCAATCCCATATGGCTCCTGTCTGTCCGTATATTCTGCATATATCTCATGAGCCATCCTTGAGAACCGAAGATATAAGTCCATTCTTGGTGATACAAATGTTATGTCCGGACAGACCTGCTTTGCCTGCCAGAGTGCCATTCCTGTTTTCACACCGTACTTCTTGGCAATATAGTCAGCTGTTAAGACAATCCCATGTCTTGCCTCCGGGTCTCCGCCTACTGCCAATGGCTTTCCTGCAAGCTCCGGATGATGCAGATGTTCAATCGAAGCATAGCAACAGTTAATATCTGAATGAAGTATTACCCTGTCTCCCATCTGTTCCACCTCCAGTGTTCTGTTCTGACATCCATATCTGTCTGTCCAAGAATATGAGTAATGTTTCTTACAGGGCATAGTATAACCCCAAGAATAATCGACTGTCAACGGACACATGTGTCCTTTTTTCTCATTATATTGGATTTTTAGCTTGAATAATTGGTACTGTTGCTATATACTATGGAGTGAAAAGAGACATTAGAAATCAACAAAATGAAAGAAAAGAGGCGTATGTATGTACTCAATCGGAGAAATCATTTCATCATATAGAAAAAAGAAAGGCTTGCTCCAGCAGGATCTCGCTGATGAACTGGCAAAGGAAGGCATTACCATTTCCTATAAAGCCATATCCAACTGGGAGAGAAATCTTGCTGAACCAAGCGTTACCATATTTTACAAAGTGTGTAGAATCCTTGGTATTACTAACATGTATGAAGCATATTTTGGAGTAAATCCTGCTGATCCTTTCTCATCATTGACTGATGAAGGCAGAGAAAAAGCTATGGACTACATCAATCTGCTCCATGCATCCGGAATGTATGAGAAGAAAATGGCTAAGATTATCCCATTCCGCAGCATTGATATATTTGAAAATGCTGTATCAGCCGGAACCGGTAACTTCCTTGTAGACGGACCGAAAGAGACTGTATGTATAGATGAATCTATCTTACCGGAAGATACTACTTTCGGTGTCCGTATTAGTGGTGACAGTATGGAACCTGAATTCCATGATGGTCAGATTGCATGGGTATTACAACAGGAATCTGTTGCTAATGGAGAAATCGGCATCTTCGCTCTTAACGGAGAAGCCTATATTAAGAAATTACAAAATGATAAAGACGGAATTTTCCTTATCTCTCTTAATGAAAAGTATGCACCTATCAAGGTTAGTGAAAACGACCGCTTAGACATATTTGGAAAAGTTCTTGGAAAATCTGATGCTTCTGCTATCACAGGACATTGCCGATAAAATTGCAAATCCTTTTTATTGGACACATTATTTTGCATAATTGACAATAAGAAAATATCTATAGAACTGAAAGAAGGGATCTTTATGGCGGTTACCAATAATATCAGAGCAATCCGTGAACAGCGTGGCATTTACCAGGATGACCTTGCCGCTGCTATCGGATACAGCACCAAAACTATTGGTCGAATAGAACGAGGGGAAAGCACCCCGTCCGCAGAGTTTATGCTGCGTATATCAAAATACTTTAATCTATTGGTTGAAGATGTCTTCCATGTAGAGGATTGAGCTGGTGAATAACATCCAACTCATTTATATATTCAAAAATAACCAAATAACATTTGTCTCTTAAGCTGATAATCTTTTAGAGACTTGAATCATTGCAAGACATTTTTTTAATTCTACTTCCTCCATGCTTTCTAATTCAGAATTTATGGCTTCAATTAAGTTTTTCTTATTTTCATTTTTACAGCTGCCTTTTAAAATATAATCTGTAGTAACCCCCAAAACCGAAGCCATACGGACTAATGTTGAATGCTTAATCCCATGACCATTTTCAATACAAGACATAGACTGTCTGCAAATCCCTACACGAGAGGCAAATTCATCCTGATTCCAGCCATGTTCTTTTCTTAGCTTAGCAATTCGATCCCCCCTTTGCATATCAACATCAGCCATCCGAGTTCACCTCCTCTCTGTAATTCACCAATAAAAATAAGCCGAATAAACTTCACATATGCAATGCATATATTTAGTCTATCCGGCTTTGATACTCAACGAACGGCACTTCTGATAGTATTATTAATCTTGTATTGGTTGGTATTCAACTAAGCATGGACCATTTGTTAATTTTGAATACAAATAATCCGCTTCAATTTTGCCAAGGCACTTATCCTTTTTAAAAATAGCAAGATAACGTTTTCCATCTTTTTCCAACGCATATCCTAGTAATTTGTCTTGATCATTTCTTATTTCACACCTTCGATCCACTTATCCTCACTCCCTTTATTTCTCAATAACATCCGGTAACTTTGCATTCTCATCGTCTGTTGCCTCTCTTAATACACTTAGTAATCGTTCTCTCTCAACCAAAGGTACTTTATCTCCAATCAACATATAGGCAATAATTCCTCCGGCATTTCTTAATGCTTGTGCACCTGCAATCATTTTTCTGTTAGCTGTATTGGTCACTAAAATATTTGTCCATACTGGATTTGAAATATTCCAGTCAATCATATTAATTTTAGGAATCATGTCTTTAAATTCATACCCTGCATCTAGAATAATTGATGCTGCATGTGCTAATGCCATATGTGTAACTGGCTTTAGCAAAAGATTTTCTTTTCTTAACTTTTCTAATGGTTTTCCCTTTTCCAAACACTCTATATATGTCTTAAATACATCAATTTCAGTCATACATAAACGCCAGTATTCCTTCATAACTTGATTTGCCTTTGCTAAATCAGAATCATTTCGCATGGTCTTAGGTGTGATGCCGTAATGTCGCAAAATCATTTCGCACGACGAATAAATTGCACTAAGTGTTGTAAGCTGCTTACTCCTTGCAGGAATTGTATTTGATTTCCAATTTACAATTTCAAATTCATTTACAGGTTTTAATGGTCCATCATCTGAACTAAATAACGCTCTTGCAACAATAGCAACCATATCATCTTCTGAAGTAATAATATTGTCGCTCTTTGATGTCTGTTTAGCATAACGATTGACCTTGTTAAATATTTTTCTTATCTTAGCATTGTCATCTGTATGTTTTATAAAGATAACACTAATATCTGCTTTTCCAATCTCAGGATGCGGAACCAATGTTTCTCTTACTGCATCTGATAGTTGTACACTTCCCGGTATACCATTTTTACCTCTAATTGCCATATTTAATGCTGCCAATCTATGCTGACCATCTAATGCAATCAAACTCTTATCATCTGGCAGAGTAAGAAAACCAGCATTATCCAGAGTATTATCATAAGCATCAAACTTTACTTCAACTACATCCTTTATGCCCTGAAATTTCACTTTTTCCCAGCCTTTATATATGTCTACAATCAAGGCTCCAAAAAACCAGTCAGAATCATTTACAATGTATGGTACAATTTCTTCAGCAACTCTATCGCCTTTAATCTCTCTTTGCATTCTCTCATCTATTGTCATATCTGACCAATTTTCCATTTCACTTGCATACCCAACATTTTGTATAAGAGTATTTGCTTTAACATTTGCCAAATAATATGTAGTACTCCCTATCTTGCATTCTTGAGCTAATAATGTTAATCCCATTTTATACCTCCATATTGTTTTATAAAATACATATAATGTTTTATAAAACATTTCTTTAACTAGGAGTATAATTACTTTTTTT
>OGEG01001172.1_pt1 | contig 19568 bp, 16 predicted proteins | sample 1570621 | NCBI WGS metagenome assembly OGEG01 (sample SAMEA2582130, study PRJEB24529) | metagenome | biome: Human gut stool | place: China | collected 2011 | reverse complement strand
AAGAAGTCCCCATAAGAAACTGTTTGATGTTGACAATGCCCACGATAAAGAGATTGTACATCATGCGTTGGAACATATGGGAATGGACTATATGGCAAAGCGAAGTTATCTGAATCTGTCAGGCGGTGAAAAACAGCGTGTGCTCATTGCCAGAGCCATTGCCCAGGAGAGCGATTTTCTGATTCTGGATGAACCGACTAATCATTTGGATATCAGTTATCAGATGCAGATCTTTGATTTTATTAAGAGACTGAATGTGACGGTACTGTCTGCGATTCATGACCTGAATCTGGCGGCGCTGTATTGTGACAGATTGTATGTACTGAAAAATGGAAAAATTGTATTACAGGGAACTCCGGAGGAGGTACTGACAGCAGAACATATTTATGAGGTATATGGAGTAAAAAGCTCCGTATCCATACATCCGGTTACCGGGAAACTGGCAATTACTTATTTGCCGGAAGCATTACAGAATATCGCATAGAGGGAGAACTATTTTATGAACAAGAGAGTAGTAGCAGTATTATTGGCAGGAGTTATGGCAGTATCCACGCTTACGGCATGTGGATCCCAGAAAACGGAGGAGACAGAAGCACCGAAAGAACCACAAACACCTTTGTATCAGACTCTCGAAAAATTACCGTACCCGAAAAAAGGTCAAGCCTCGAAAGCGTTGAAAAAGCGTAAAATAAGAAAAGCAATATATATAAAACCGATATTATCTTTGAATAAAGCGGTGAAATCTCATACGCCATATCAAGCACACTGCGATTATCGTTGCTCTTATATATCAGTGCCAGCGGCAGACATGAAAAAAGCACCATTATCATCCCTATGACGCCGGCGATAAGATAATCGGAGGAATTGAGTCCCGCGTTATAAATCGGCGAATATGTGAGCACGGATATAAACCTTGATAAGAGCAGCAGAGAGAAAAACTGCCCGGAGCTTATTTTGGCTTTCAAATTCATATACTACCTCTTCATCTTATCGATATTGAGCTCACGCCTACCGAGTCTGCGCCACCCGAACCTCAATATCGTGTCTCTTACGGAGCCCGGCGTAAACGGAGAAATCGACGAGGTATACGGTACCTTATATGGATTTATCGCGCAGATATTCACAAGCAAAACACCGAAGCCGAGAACTATGCCGTAAAAGCCGGTTATACCGCCTATTATCATAAACAAAAATCTCAGCACCGAAACGGGCTGATACAGCTGTGATACAACAAACGAGCTGATTGCGGTCATGGCCACAACAATCAGCATCGGTGCGGCTATGAGTCCCGCCGTCACCGCGGCATCGCCGATTACAAGTGCTCCCACTATACTAACGGCATGTCCGACGGCCTTTGGCATACGAAGCCCCGCTTCACGCATAACCTCGTATAAAAAGTGAATGAAGATAGCCTCTACCATAACGGGAAACGGCGTCATACTCTCCTGCACCGCCATATCATACAGCATTGACGACGGCAAAACCTCCTGATGGAAGGTACATACCGCAACATAAATACCGGGAAAAAACACACTTATCAAAAAAGATATAAATTTCAGCGTCCTTATAAACACGGCATAATACGGACGGTAGTTATAGTCATCCATGGATTGGAAGTTTTCGACAAACAAATACGGTACAATCAGCGCAAACGGCGTACCGTCAACAAGTAGTACAACTCTCCCCTCCGCCATTTCAGCACAGGCAACATCCGGGCGTTCGGTGGGGCCGACGCCCGAAAAAAACGAGGTGCTTTGTGTATCGAGAAACGGTGCAATGTAACCGCTGCCGAGTACCATATCGAGCTTTGCCTTTTTAAGACGCGCCTTAATATTGTCCACTGTCTCTTGTGACGCTCTGTCCGACATATAGCAGACGCAAATTCTCGTTTTGCTTGTTGTACCGACAGTCAGCGTTTCGCATTTCATTATCGGCGAACGGACTCTGCGGCGTAAAAGTGCCGCATTATCCTTGAAGCTCTCCGTAAAACCCTCATGCGAGCCTCTCTCCTGCACCTCGGTCTTTGCATCATCAACGCTTCTTTTCGGAAAGCCCTGCACGCCGAATTCAAGGCAAAAATCAACTCCGTCGATAAAGAGAACTATAAGTCCCGACAATACATCGGTTATCGCTTCGTCCAAATCGTATGTCTGCGACTGGTCGGCTCCCGTGGTTATCCGGTCACGGATATAATCAGCCTGCCTTGACGGCTCATTCGGCATATTCGGCGCAAACAAAACAGGACCTATAACCTGCCATATCACCTGCATATTATTGCACATACCGTCATCCATAACAAAAAGTGCCTTGTTGCCCTTAAGCGATATTTCCTTATACAATATATCAAAGCTGTTTCCGAACCGACTCTTTAAACAGATTGTATTCTCGGTGATGCTTTTCGACACGCGAGTTTTTTCGGCCGGCTCCGAAGCGACGGGGTCGGTTATTTTTTTTACTTCCTTTTTAAACCACTTGCTCATTTTTATCACCGTTTATGTTATTTCCGAAAGAAAAGTTTATATTCGGCAAAAAAAGGACAACATAAGGGTGGGTGAAATTATGCTGATAACTCTGTTTCGCACTTTGATACTTTACATTCTGATAATTTTTACAATGCGCGTTCTCGGAAAACGTCAAATAGGAGAATTGCAGCCTGCCGAGCTTGTAATTACCATACTTTTGTCTGAGATAATAGTAATACCGATGCAGGACACGGAAATTCCTCTCGTCAACACTCTTATACCTGTTTTTGTACTCTCCGGATTTGAAATGCTCGTATCCTTCATGGGTATGAAAAGCATTAAATTCCGCTCGGTAATGCAGGGCAATCCGGTTATTGTCATTCGCGACGGTAAGCTCAACGCCAAGAAGCTCAAGGAGCTTAGGTTTACAACAGACGACCTTGCGGAGGCTCTGCGCAAAAAAGATATTTTTGATATATCGGAGGTGCAATATGCCATAGTTGAGACGGACGGCACGTTAAGCGTTCTGCTCAAAAAAGAAAATCAGCCCGCCACAAAGAGCGAGCTGAAAATAAATACTCCGAAAAGCTCTCTTCCGTGTATAGTCATAAGCGACGGAAGAATAATCAAAACCGATTTTGCCGAATGTAATACCGACAGCGACAAAATAAAAGCTATCCTAAAGGACAAGCATCTAAACGAAGAAGATGTGATGCTTATGACACTTGACAAGGACGGCAACATAAATATATTAAAAAAGGACAAGGAAAAATGAAAAGACTGATAATTGCCGTATGTATGCTCATTACTGGAATAGCGATTTCGATAGGCGGGTATGTAAATCTGAAAAGCATTTGCCGCAATATGAGCTGCTCGGTAAACGAGGTCATAAGAGCGGCGGAAAACGGTGACGCCGACGAGACGAAAAGGAAATGCGACGATACTGAAAAAATGTGGGATAAAAAAAGTCCGCTGCTCGGCGTTTACACCAATCACAGCGAAATGGATGAGCTTATGATGCTTATGAAGCAAATACGACAGCTCAGTACAGATAAAGATTACGATGAGCTTATTGAAAAATGCCGCGAGAGCGTCTACCGTTTCGAGCACATAGCAGAAACGGAAACGCCCTCGTTCGGAAATGTTTTTTAGTTTTTCGGCAGCTTATCGAAATTTTTCTTGGCAAGATATGCCGCTCCGAGCATTCCTGCGCGATTTTTGAGCATGGCTTTTTTGATTTGCACGGTTTTAAAGCTTCTTATATCCTTTGAATGAATACGCTTATCAATCTCGGAGATTATATAATCCTCATTCATAATACCGCCGCCGAGGATTATGACAGCCGGATTAAATATGAAAATGAGCGTAGACAAACCACCCACTATTTCGTCTATCCAATTATCTATTATCGCTCTTATTGCAGTATTATGAAAATTTTGCGGCTCGAAAATTTCACGCCCCGTAAGCTCTTTTCCGGTGCCCTCCCTGACCATTCTGATAAGCGCCGATGTGGAAGCATACATCTCATAGCACCCGTTATTGCCGCAATTACAGCGCAAGCCGCCCGTATGTGTGACGATGTGCCCGAATTCGCCCGCTGAAAAATCATGGCCCGTGTAAAGCTTACCGCCGAGCCAAACCGCTCCGCCGACTCCCGTTCCGTAAGTCAGGCAAAGAAAGTCGTTTGAGCCTTTGCCGCTGCCGAACATAGCTTCAGCCGTCGCGGCGGAATTTACATCATTCTCAACAACAACCGGTATATCATATTTTTCCGTTATCATCTTTTTGATTTCGGTGCCCGTATAGTGGGGGATACTCTCGTTTGCGAAGATTATCCTGCCCTCCTCGGAATTCACCTGACCCGCAGTGCTAATTCCCACACAATCGACACCGCCGTAATATGTACCTACGATGCTGAGCACCTTCAGCATAAGATGATCTCCGCCGAGTTTTGCCTCGGACGGTATTTCATAGAATTCACAGACATTAAAATTTTCGTCTGTAATACCGTATTTAATGGCTGTTCCGCCTATATCAATAGCTAAGATTTTCATTTTAACCCTTTCGCATTTTATACATCTAATGTATTGAGGGCATTTACAAAACGTCTTGTAATATCTCTCGGCCTTGTTATGGCGGTACCGACAACTGCCGTATAAGCTCCGCTCTTATATGCGGCCTCAAGCTGCTCCGGTACCCAAATTCCGCCCTCGGCAACCACTCTTGCCCGAAGCTCCTTGCTGTATCGCTCTATTAAATCAAGTGCCGGAAGCGAATGCCCCTTTGTATACTCGGTATAGCCGCACATAGTTGTGCCCAAAAGATCGCAGCCGAGCTCCAAAGCTTTTTTCCCCTCTTCAAAGCATGAGGTATCGGCCATAAAAAGCTGATTCGGATATTTACTGCGTATATTTTTAAAGAATTCTTCAAATGTTATATTACCCGGACGCATACGCTTTGTGGCGTCAACGGCAATTATATCAACGCCCGTTCGCACCAATTCCTCAACCTCTTTTTCGGTCGGAGTTATATAGACGTCGCTTCCCTCATAGTCTTTTTTTATTATTCCGATAATAGGCAAATCCACCTTTTTCTTAATTGCCTCTATATCAACCGTAGTGTTGGCACGTATTCCTACGGCTCCGCCTTCTTTAGCCGCATACGCCATCATGGACATTATGTACGGGTCGCAGAGCGGTTCGGTGCTAAGCGCCTGACACGACACTATAAGACCGCCTTTTATTCTCTTCAAAACTTCCTCGTTAGTCAAGTCTTTTCATCCTTTGTAAAATATCAAATTTACTATATTATATTTCCGATTCATAAAAAATACAATACGAAAACAAAAAAAGCATTGTTTTGGTTGCGATACGGTAATATAATATATGAAAATGCTTTTTGGAGTGATTATAATACCATGAAATACGATACTTCGATTTACAGAGGAGTTTTTTGCGCTTTAAATGCAATATACGACGAAAACGACAACATAAACACAAATGCCGTAAAAGCCCTTGTTGCAAAATACAAACAGCTGGGGGTAAACGGAATATATGCCTGCGGCTCCACCGGAGAAGGCTTTTTACTGAGCACCGATGAGAGAATGCAGGTAGCAGAGGCTGTTAAAGAGGCCGCCGGAGACGATATGGCCGTTATTGTACACGTCGGAGCCGCGTCCACAAAGGAAGCGTGCATTTTGGCACGCCATGCCGAAAAAATAGGCGTTTCTGCCGTCTCGGCTGTTCCGAGCGTATATTACAGACTTTCGGAGGCTTCAATCGAAAAGCATTGGGACACAATAATGGACTCCACGGAGCTTCCGTTCTTCATATACAATATCCCACAGCTTACCGGATATGATTTGTCTTTTGAGCTTTTTGAAAAAATGGCAAAGAAAGAAAAGGTTATAGGCATAAAAAACTCCTCGGAAAGCACCTGCCAGACGGAGAGATTCAGAAAAATCGCAGGACCCGATTTTGTCATATTCAACGGTCCGGACGAGCAGCTGCTTGCCGGCAGGCTTATGGGCGCAACGGCAGGCATAGGCGGTACATACGGCACCATGCCGGAGCTTTATCTTGAGCTCACAAGGCTTATAGAAACCGGTGATATAGAAAACGCAAGAAAAATGCAGACAAAAATAAACGACTGCATTTACGAGCTTTTGTCATTCGGCTCTCTGTACGGAGCGTGCAAAGCGGTTATGACTCTCAGGTACGGCATAGACTGCGGTATTCCGAGACTTCCGATGCTTCCCGTAAGTAAGGACGACCCGAAAATCAAGGCTCTGGCCGAGAAAATCAACCGTCTTGTCGCCGAAATAAAAAAGTAAGAAAAGATTAAAGCATAAAAAAGGACTGCAAGGAATTATACCTTGCAGTCCTTTGGTTTTATTTAAGCCTCATATAGATTTGTATCAAAAGATATCACTTATTCTCGGAATATCTATACCGAATCCGTTTGAGGATTTTGTAGTTGATGCCGAGGTTGTTGTCGGAGCCGCACCCCAAACCTGAAGATACACTTCGCTGCCGCTCTCTGCCGATGTGCCGGCACTCGGAGTGGAGGCTATTACTTTGCCTGCCTGATGTGTTCCGTCATTTGATTTTTCAACCTTTTTGACAGTAAATCCGGCATCCGTAAGAGTTTTTTCCGCATCGGCGTAATCCTTGCCGGAAACATCCGGTATATCAATATACTCCGTGCCCTTGCTGACAGTAAGCACAAGCTCGGTGCCGTAGGGAACCTGCTGGCCCTCTTCTATGCTCTGAGAAATAATATATCCTACGTTCACCTTATTGTTATATTCATATTTGGCCGTAATCTTAAAGCGCTGATTTTGAACCTCGTCTGTCGAAATTCTCGTATAGCTCTGCCCCGCAAAATTGGGAACGGAGACAAGCGAAACCTCCTCCGTAGGAGTTGTATTGTCCTTTTGCGCCTTTTCACGGGTAGCAAAAAGCCAGCCGCCGAGAACCACAAGCCCTATTGCAACGCAAATTCCAAAGGTTATGAGCAGAGTTTTGGTCTGTTCCTGTTTTCGTTCCTGCTCACGACGCAGCTTTTCGCGGCGCTTACGCTCCGCCTCCTCATCCGCGGTTGTTGTAGGCTGATCCTGTTTTTGGGGAGCATCCTCTATGGGAGTTTCATATTTTATTTTATTTGTCGCCATGGTGCTTGGACTTCCGGAAAGCTGCTCACGGAGATCATCAACGGTTCTTATTCTGTCCTCGGGCTGAATCTGAAGACCGTTGTGTATAGCACTGACAAGATATGCAGGAAGAACCTCGGCGAATTTTGCCGGAATTAAAAGCTTATCGTTCACCACGCGCTCACTCGAATCGTCGGGAGTGCTTCCTATAAGTGTTCTGTAAACAACTGCCGTAAACGCATATACATCAGACCAAGCACCTACCTTGCCGTTCGGGTCATACTGCTCATAGGGAACATAACCCTTTACAAGCTCGGCGTTAAAGTCGGTATTTGTAAGTCGCGCGTCGGATATCATAAAGCCCGTGAGTCTGAGCTTACCGTCACGTCCCAAGAGAAGTGTGTTTGGTGAAATACCAAGGTGATAAATTCCTGCCTCGTGCATTGTGGCAAGAGTTGAAAGCACAGGCATCAAAAGCGTCTTTGCCTGATCCCAGCCGAGATAGCCCGTGCGGCTCTTCAAAAGAAAATCGCGTAGCGTTATGCTCTCTATGTATTCGGAAACGGAGTACGCAGTATTATTTTCGGTAACTATGTCAACAACGGGCTTTAACGCCGAGAGATCACGAAGTCTTGCGATTTTGCGCCAAAGCTCCAAAAACGCCATTATACCGTCGTGAACCACAAGAGAACTGTCCTTTTTAACGGTTATTGCCCTATCACCGAATTCACGGATTATATGCTCCAGCGGAAGGAACTCTCTTACGGCTACCGCGACATTGCGTTCACGGTCCCATGCGATATATGTTACACCGTCTCCTCCGGTTGAAATGGCTTTACCTATAATATATCTGTCGTTGATAACCGTTCTAAGCGGCAAAAGCGGAGATTCCTGAACAAAATCCGCATGCAAGCCGCAATGGGGACAAACCTTTTCTTCCCCAAGCTCTTTCATACAACCCATACATAAGTTATCGGTCAACATCTTTTTTCCTCCAAAACCAAATAGCATAAATGCCTTTTTATATGATAACAAACTTACACATCATTTGTCAAGAAAACGAACATAAGGCAATCGGTTCGTTTTTTCAGCCGAGCTGCTTGATTCCGGCTTTACCCGTATAGAAACATTACCCGTGCCGAATGTAACACAACACGAAAAAAGGCAAAAAAATACCACCTGACGGTGGTATTTTTTACTGCTTTAAGTGTGGAGAACAAAAAGCAGCCCTGGCAGACAATCTGCCGTAGAAAAGTGTATAAAAAGAGAGGAAATGGAATAAGCGAGTTTATGCTGCGAATTTGCCGTTTGAAGATATTACTCCACCGCCGAAACGGCGAAGATCATAGACACGAACAACAAGTCTCGGCATTTTTGCGGCAAGCAGTTTTTCCGACACATGCTTGTTAAAGAACGCAACCACCGGGCCCATCATAAAGGCGGTAACCACAGTGCCGATGCCGACCGGTCCGCCGAAAGCAAATCCGACAGCCGTGCAGATAAGGTCTGTTATGACTCTGCACCATTTATATTTAATCTTAGTCCTGTCATCAAGGACAAAGCCTGTGGCGTCATAGGGAGCAACTCCGAGATTCGAAGTGAAATACATCGAAGCCGCAAGAGAGAGGAAAATTACGCCGAAGAGCATTAAGACTAAGCGTAAAGCAAGGGATTTTTCTACAGGCAGATGCGCATCATACAGAGAAGTGAAAAACTCACAAATATAACCGACACCGACCATATTAACTACTGTACCGAAGCCGATAAGATGTCTGCCGAGAAAAGCGATTGCAATAAGGATAACGCAGTTAATGCACATCTGATAAAAGCCGAAGCTGATACCGATTTTACCGCTTATCGCCATATTCATTGATGTGAACGGGTCAACGCCCATATCGGAATAAGAGAAAAGCGAAATACCGAAGCCCATAAGCAGTATGCTGAATATCATCATAAAAAAGCGTTTTACGCCTTTTTCCTGTTTAAACACACTTACCAAATTCATTGATCTGATGATTTCTGCCATTTTAGCTCCTCGCTTTGTATCTATTGCACAAGTATTGCTTTCTTTATTTGTACACATCTTACAGCCGCGTTGTCGTTTTGTCAATAGTTGAGCTGAATTTTTTGTCACTTCCTACAACTTTTGTATATTAGTACAAAACGACGGTTTTGATGTCGCAAATTTAGTGCGATTGCACAACACAAGCAGCATACGCCATATAATGTAATATATAAAAAACGACCGTCGTGCACTCGGCACGGCGGTCTCAACAGTAATGGTTTCGGAAGTACGGCTTTACGACATAATATTCTGCGGAATATTGTCAGCCGCTATAACGCGAGCGACACCGTTGCGGTCGTCACCGAATGTCGGATGCTCGTTCAGCACGGGAACAAAGACAAACATTTTTATAAACAGAGCGGACATTATAAACAATGTTATAAAAAGTCCGAAAAGACGGCTCTTGATTTTTTCTTTTCGGATTTCGGGAACAGTGGGTTTAACGTTATACTGTATATCCATATATAATATCTCCTGACAAATCTTATTGTACTCTTATCAACTGCAATACAATATATAACACCGCAAAATTACAAACAAGAGTCGAAATTATTAAGATTAGATTAAAAAACACCTTTCGTTTGAACCCGGACTTAAAAGGCAATAATGTTGGCTTGTTGCCTCTTTGGGTATATTGCTTAGGTTTTACGATTGACTACCGCACATTTTTGTATTATAATTCCATTATGTCATTTATGCTCTGCTGCGGATTTTTCGCAAACGAAATCAACTTATCAGCAGCTATGTAAAGTATAATGCTTTATAGATCTTTGCTTTTTATAGGCGTGAAAGATGAGCTGCTACGGCTTATAAAGGCGCTATATAGCGGATTTCTTTCAAGTTCTGAAAGCAAAAGGCCTATGTGTAAATGTAGTTTGCTTTACACTACCCGGCATCATCCTATCAGGTATCGGGAAACAAATATCAAATGCAAAGTGTATAAAACACAAAAAAGGAGGAATTGTATGAGCAAATCGGAAGAAGCTATGCACGGCATAACCTTTAAAGACAAAATAGGCTACGCCATGGGAGATATGGGCGGACTGCTGACATTCGGACTTGTCTCCGCATTTTTGAATATGTTTTACACGGACGTTCTCGGAATATCCGCGGCGCGCATAACCGTACTGATGATAGTTGCGAGAATTTGGGACGCAGTAAACGACCCTATGTGGGGTTCTTTTATCGACTCAAGGAAGCCCACTAAATACGGAAGATTCAGGCCGTACATACTTTGGGCATCTCTGCCGCTTGCGGTAGGTGCTTTCTTTATGTTCTTTAAAATTCCGGGTCTCAGCGACAACCGGTATCTTATTTACGCATATATCACGTACATATTTTACGGCATGATGTACACCGGCGTAAATATTCCCTACGGCTCGCTTGCCTCGGTAATAACAGATGATGAAATAGAGCGGTCTTCGCTTTCGATGTGGCGAAGCATCGGTGCAGGCATCGGCGGGCTTCCCGCCTCTATTATTTTACCGCTCATCGTTTATACTACCGTTACAAATGAAAACGGAACAACCGCAAAGGTACTCGACGGCACAAAGCTCTCGCTGTCGGTAGCCGTTCTCTCGGTTCTCACTGTAATAATTTTCTTCTTACACTTTAAATTGACAAAAGAGAGAATAACCTTACCGCCGACGCAGAATCAAAAGGATTATAGTATCGGCAAAGCGATGCGCGCTCTTTTAAAAAACAAGCCGTTTATCGCGCTTTGCATAGTATCAATGCTTCTTATCTGTTTCCAGATGTATACTCAGACCGTTTACAACTATCTCTTTAAGAATTTCTATGAAAAGCCGGGTCTTTACGCACTTGTTACCGTATGTACATATTTGCCGATGGTACTGCTTTTGCCGTTTATGGGCAAGCTTATAAGAAAATACGGCAAAAAAGAGATATGCTCCGCAGGAATACTCTTTGCTCTTATTGTAAACATAGCAATGTTCGTCATTAAATTCACTCCGGCTGTGAGTAATCCGTATGTATTTCTCGTTCTCTCGTTCTTCTCCGGGGCCGGTCAAACCTTCCTTATTATGCAAATCTGGGCACTTGTTACGGATGTCACGGACTATCACGAATACATATCGGGCAGACGAGAGGAGGGCACATCTTACAGCTTTTATTCGTTTGTACGCAAGCTCGGTCAAACAGTGGCCGGCGCAGGTGCGGCAGGCGTTCTCGGAGCTATAGGCTATGACGGCAAGCTCGCCGTTCAATCACCCGAGGTTCTGACAAGGCTATATGACATAGCAACAATAGTCCCCGCAATATTGCTTGCTCTTATATTCGTTGTATTGACGTTCGGCTATAAGCTTTCAAAGGAGCAGCTAGATGAGCTTCACAATGTATTGCGTGAAAGAAGAGAAAAGGCAGAAGCCGAAACAAAGTAAAAACAGGTCTTGATGACAAAATCCCCGGATATGCCGAAGCAAGCATATCCGGGGCTCTTTTTTTGTAATTTACAATGTATTATTCTACCGTCAGTATTCTGTCGTCGGCGTCGCAAAGCACAATATCCGGGATAAATGATTTTTCACCGATATTCTCGATACGGACTCTGACATACTCGCTGTCGCAATCCACGGTGAACAGCAAGTGAACGCAATCGCCGGTTTTATACGCAAAGCTCTCGCCGTCATCTGTAAAGAATTCCGATTTAAAGCTGCCGCTCCTTAACGGATACACGGTAAGCCTTAATTTTTCCGAAGATTTGAACCCGTACTCCCCCTCATCGGTAGCTATAACGCTTCCGCCTCGCACAAAATACGGTACCTCACCGTCCGACGGAATATTCAGCATTACGGACGTACCGCCGTCGTATACTTTATCGTTTAAATACCAAATTTCGTTTTTGGGGAGATAAACCTCGGTTTCGCTCACTCCTTCATCGAGAACACACGCGGCGAGAATATCTCTGCCCACGAGGAACGATGTGCTGTCGCAGTCTATCTCTTTGTCACCATAGTAGAGTAACAGCGGAGCTGTCATCGGCACATCGTTTTCGACAGATAAAAAGGCGGAATTATAAAGATACGGAATGAGTTTTTTTCTTTCCGCCATTATTTTTCGTGCGGCAGGAATGGCATCCGGATAGCTCCACGGCATAGTTGCGGAGCCGTCCGAATTCCACGAATGTATTGTAAATCTAGGCTCGAAAATGCCGTGCTGCATCCATCTTAAAAGCAGCTCACGTGACGGCATATCGCCCGAAAAACCGCCGAGATCATGCCCGTAGAAGAAAAATCCCGACAAAGACAGCGTCATACCTATGTAATGGCAATAACGCAGGTCGTGAAATGATGTAAAATTGTCACCCGACCAGGTGGTTGCGAGACGTCTTACGGCACTGCTGCCGCTTCGTGTCGATAAAAACGGTCTTTTGCCCGGATATTTTTCTGTTTGCGCAGAGTACGAGGAGGCGACCATAAGATACGTGAGTATCGGTCTTATTCTGCTCGCCTTTACGCTACCGTCTTTAAAGCCGTTTGCCACAGCGTCGGTATCTTTTATATCAAATTCGTTGTTATCGTTCCAAGTGGCGTCTATTCCGTAGTCTAGAAGCTTTGCCGCAACATTGTCGTGCCAAAACTTAAAGCCCTCGGGCAGAGTAAAATCAATGTAACTGCCCATACCATCCCAAAACTCGGTTACAAACGGTGTGCCGTCTTCATTCTTTACAAAAAGCCCTTTTTCGGCTATTTCGTTGTACATCGGGTGCGACGTCAAAAAGGCAGGCTTGATATTGGGTATCAAGTGAATTTTCTCACTGTTAAAACGCTCAATAAACTTTGCGGGGTTCGGGAATTTATCGTAATTCCAATTAAAAACACACCGCAAGTCGCCGATGGAGGTATAGCCCGAGGACAGATAAAATCCGCTGCAGCTCATATTTAAGGTATCAAGCTTTCTGAGAAATCCATACAACTGTTCTTCGGAATTCGGCGCGTCGGTATAAGCCATGGTGCTGGCACAGTAATCAAAGCTCCATTTCGGAGGCAGGGTCTGTTTTCCGCAAAGAGAGCAATACTGCCTTAAAATTTCAAGCTTTGAGCCAAAGAACACATAATAAACAAGACAATCGTCATCGCTTTTGAAGAACTTGAAAGCGGGATAATAATTATTTATTTCCCTTCCGAAATCCATAACGGCACTGTCGGACGTATCGTAATAGATACCGTAGCAACCGACGGAATTTTCACACATATAAAACGGCACGTGCTTATAAAGCGGGTCCGACGTTTCCGCATCATAACCCATACTGTCGCTCGTCTCTATGCGAAAGGTGCGCCCCGCCTTATTGACGCTGCCGCTCTTATCGCCGAGGCCGTATATTTTTTCGCCCTTTTCGCGCGTTAAATAATGATATGTACCGTTTCCGAATTCGTTCTGAAAATTATAGGCAAGCGGTCCTCTGTCGGCAAAAAGAAGCTTGCCGTCCTTTTTATAGCTCAGTACAAAGTTGTGCGTATCAAGCTCTGCTTCGACATTTCCCAAAGAGAAGCGCTCACCATCGGCTGTTTCATTTACTTGCGGAGCAAACAGCGAAAATCCGTCAAGGCTCAGCTTATCCCTACCCTCTGTAAGAAATTCGTTTTGCGGGTCTACGGTAAAGGTGGGCAGCATTTTACAATCGTCACGGAATAAGGCGACGCGCATCATACTGCCGCTCAAGAAGTCGATTCGTGCCGTAATATCGCCGCAAACGTAAACTCTGCTGCTGCCGCTATGCTCGGACAGCTTAAAATCATATGAAAACTTCATTACAGCACCGGCCCCTTATTGAAGAGTGTATTTTTTATAAGCGTTGCGGTCTTCCAACCTGCAAGGCGCGTCTTTTCGCAAAAATTCATCACCTTGTGCGTTCCTGGCTTCCAGGTCGGGATTTCCCTGCAATTCGGGTCTCCGCACTTTACAAAAGCACTGATTGCCGCCACCATTTGCTCCGATATGAGATAGTCGATATCGGTAAACGGCCGCCAACCGTTTTTGAGAGTTGCAAACACATACGGCAAGTCACTCGAATGCCATGCGCCGCAGTTATCGCCCGGCAAATTGCGCGCAAAAAGATAGACAAAGCATTTACTGCCCTTATCGTTTCGCCCCCACTTTTTCACAAGCAGCTTTAAAACTATCGGTATCATATCTGCCGTTGTAACGCCGAGTATTTTCGGCATTGCGCTTATTGTTTTTATGTTAAACGTATCTTTCGTAAGAAGCTTTCCGTCTTCACACGGAAGCGTGTAAGAGAGTGTACTTTTAATTCCCTCGTCGCGGCACGCCTTAAGCCATGCATAGTAAAGGGTTTTCGCATCCGTATCTCTAAGCTCGGAAAGACTTGTTTTGCCGGCATTTTTGATTATTTCGTCCCAGAATTTTTTCATTTTTTGCGGCGACAGCGGGCGTGACAAAACTCGTTGAAGCGCGGCTCCGCTCAACATAACGGCACCCGAAACCATATCCCTTGTAAGCGGACTTGACAGAAGCACATCTACGCTCATGGCTCCTGCGCTCTGCCCCAAAAGGGTTATTCTGTCGGGATCTCCGCCGAAGGAAGAAATGTTGTTTTTTATCCATTTAAGTGCCGCAGCTTGGTCAAAAAGGCCGAAATTACCGCATACTCCGTTTTCATCGGCGACATCGGGGTGAGAACAAAAGCCGTACGGCCCGAGACGGTAATTCACAGAGACAAAAACAATGTCATTTTCGGCATATGCCTTACCGCTGATATGCCCCTCGTTTGAGCTGCCGCCCGTAAAAGACCCGCCGTGTATATACAGCAAAACGGGACATTTTTTTGCGTTTTTGGGCGCGCTGATATTGAGATATTGACAATCCTCGCTGTATGTAAAGCTCATACCGCGCCTGAATTCCCTGTGATAAAACGGGTTAACCTTTGCGTCGTCCTCAAAGCCGCGGTGCTGGTAGCAGCAATCGCCGAAAGCGGTCGCATCATATACGCCGTCCCACCCAACGGTAACGACCGGATACTCCCACCTGCCCGCGTCGGCATACTTTATGCCGCGAAACTCAACATAGCTGCCGTTATCGAGCCCGACGATATCTCCGCACTCGGTTTTTATTTTTACCGTATTCATTTTATCGCCCCTTACGTTATCGCATAAATCACAGTAATGAAAATCTCGAAAAACTTCCAAAACGTTACATACATCATTATGTGCAAATTATATGCCACAACGAGAGCGGTGTCAATTATTTTAAGACAATATATACAAATTAAAAGTTGTTTTCAGCTCTGCGTGAATTCAGCTTATTACCGACCGCCTTTTTATAAACAACGGCGGAAATTACGGCCGACACGGCTTCTGCTATCCAAAAGGCATTCCAAACACCGTCAGCGCCGAATATCCGTGTTAATACAAAAGCTGTCGGGATTATTATTACTGCATACCTGCAAAGTGATATTATGAGAGATTCAACACCCTTGCCGAGTCCCTCAAGAGCTCCGGATGACGTTACGGAAATCGACGAAACAACAAACCCGGCACTGATTATTCTGAGTGCCTTTTTGCCTGCGTCTATCGTTTCGGGATTATCGGTGAACATTCCTATCAGCTTATGCGGCAGCGCAAGGCACAGCACAGTACCGAAAAGCATTATGCCTGCCGTCAGCACAAGAGTTATATCGTAAATTTTTTTTACTCTTTTATGCTCGGCGGCACCGTAATTATAACCGATTATCGGTCGCATTCCCTGCACTATACCGTTAGCGGGGAGGTATAAGAACGTCTGAAGCTTATAGTAGACACCGAGCACAACAACATATATCTGTGAAAACGAAGCAAGCATTGCATTAAGGCTTGACACAAGAAGTGACGGCAGCGCAAGATTTATCGACGCCGGGATACCCACAAAGTACAGTTTACGGTCTATAACCTTATTACGCTTTAAATATTTGCGGTTTATGGTTACGCTCGGCTTTTTCACGGCGTACAAAACTACATACAGCAAAAGCGTGCTAACCTGCCCTATGCCTGTTGCGAGGGCGGCACCGTCAATTCCCATTTTCGGAAATGGGCCTATACCGAATATCAAAAGCGGGTCTAATATGATATTTACAATACAGCCCGTCATAAGTCCTGCCATGGAGGCATTCATTCTGCCGACAGCTTGGAAGATTTTTTCGTATGCAAGGCTTATCATAATTACAATCGAAAACGAAAAAACTATTGTTGAATAGCGCACTCCGAGGGAAATTACGTTTTCGGACTGCGTGAACATTTTAAGGAATGGGCGCATAATCGGAATGCTGACTGCGGCGGCGATAATGCCGTGGAGTATTGAGAACAAAAATCCGTGTGTGGCGGCGGTATCGGCTGCCTCTTTTTCACCTGCGCCGAGGTGAAATGCGATAACGGCATTAAGTCCCACGCCGAAGCCTATTGCAAGCGCATTGACGAGGTTTTGCACCGGATAGACAAGCGACAGAGCGGTTATTGCGTCCTCGCCTATTTTGGCGACAAAAAAGCTGTCCACTATATTATAAAGCGAATTGACGAGCATTGATATTACCATGGGAGTGGCCATAGACATAATAAGCGGAAAAACAGGCTTTTCCTTCATAAATTTTTCGTTCATACAAATACATCTGCCTTTCGAATCCGAGCGTATTTTCTCAATTAAAAACGCCACGCAATTACTCAAAAATCGAATAATTGCATGGCGAAAACACATCTTTTTAAGACCGGAAAAATCCATACGTTGTTTTATCGGTATGTAATATAACACACTTTCGCCGCTAAGTCAATAACGGCTGAAACATAATAATATATATGCCGAGAGAGAATGATGCTCTGCTCAAGGGCTTTTATTCGTCATCCTCAAAATAGTAATCGTCCTCCTCCAACTCCTCCTCATCAAAGCTCCGGACATCATAGCTGCCGTTTCTGACCAAATCCTTTTGCCAATCCTCCAAGCAATAAGAATTCATTTCCGCTTCAAGCTTCTCATCGTAGGAGTTATCTTTTTCATCGGAACAATCCGTCATCAGCTCATCAAAAACCATAAGGCTCGCCATCCCGGTCATAAGCCCGTCTCTGTTCTCGCTTAATTCGCAGGCTTCGGGAGCAACCGTATCGGATTCGGCGATTTCTTCGTTTAATGTGCGCTTTATTTTCTGCCTTAATTCAAAGGAAACGGCAAATAAGCTGTTCAGGCGGCGCAGCAGTATTTCCTCCGATAAATTCCCAGAGCGGATTTTTTCGTAATCTTGCACGTTTAGGCTATACAGCCTTGAATAGCGTTTAAATTCCTTAACAGTCGAAGACGGAAAATGCTGCTTATTTTTTTCTAAATAACATTCCGCATTTTTAATCATTGTTTTACAGCCTTTTATCTGCCGGTTTATCTCCGCAATAATTTTTTGCTTGTTTTCGCCGCATTTCACCTTATACAAAAGTGCATATATGTGCTTACAGTTTTGCTTTCTCTCCGTATAATAGGGGCATGTGCAGCTCATACTTGCTATTTTGTCGTTGTCTCCGAATGAAAGCTCAACGTTATAGTCGGCGGTACCTTTTGCAATGCAGGAATAATGAGTCCCCGTTTTTTTTAGGTCTCTGATTTTGCCGTCGGAGCAATATGCTTCTCCGCGTTCTCGTATCAATGGGCGGAATAAGCCGTCATAAATTCTCTTATCAAATAAGCCTAATTTCTCCCTGCTCACTTCCGCCGGAGCTGTTGAAGTCTCTTCGATATTTAATTCGGTATCGACAAACGGGACGTCGGTAATGTCCTTTTTGGCTTTCTTTCTCCTGTGCTTTTTGACAGCATTCCTCACAGCCCTTACAATCACCGCCGTTATCAGGCACAACAGCTTAAAAGCCCATTTTAATATGTAATATGCGGCCACTCCGAGAATCAGCAATACCATCACTATAAAATTCCCGGTCATTGCAATGTCTTTCTTCTTCATATCTGTATTCACAATCTCACAATCGGCAAGTACCGTATGTTATTATACTACTCTCAAACATACGCAAGTAAAAATGTCAAAAGACCATTGTTTCAGTACCTTATGAAATTACACTACTCTCAAACAATCATCTGTCTGCCAACATCGGTAAGTAGGTTTCAGTACCTTATGAAATTACACTACTCTCAAACATACAATTTGGGAGTATATCACGAACACTAGTTTCAGTACCTTATGAAATTACACTACTCTCAAACAGGAAGCTTGTAAAAGAGAGGAGAGGCATAGTTTCAGTACCTTATGAAATTACACTACTCTCAAACGATGGTGGGTTTCTAATTTTCTCCATATAAGTTTCAGTACCTTATGAAATTACACTACTCTCAAACAAGGTGGGCTTTGTTCCTGACGTTGGTTCTGTTTCAGTACCTTATGAAATTACACTACTCTCAAACATGTTTTGCTCGGTAGACAAACTAATAATAGTTTCAGTACCTTATGAAATTACACTACTCTCAAACAATTCATCACTCATGATTAATCCCCTTTAGGTTTCAGTACCTTATGAAATTACACTACTCTCAAACACAGATTTCATCAATATGGGGGGGTGTCGTGTTTCAGTACCTTATGAAATTACACTACTCTCAAACTTTTAACTCACGTTGAGCAAACCAAGTGGGTTTCAGTACCTTATGAAATTACACTACTCTCAAACTGCAATTATTGTATTTGTATTATTAACAAGGTTTCAGTACCTTATGAAATTACACTACTCTCAAACATATAAGCGAAAATAGCTTATTGACATTTAGTTTCAGTACCTTATGAAATTACACTACTCTCAAACACTAATCGCTACATTCTTCAAAAGGCTGTTAGTTTCAGTACCTTATGAAATTACACTACTCTCAAACCGCAACTTGTCAACAACACGAACACGATAGTTTCAGTACCTTATGAAATTACACTACTCTCAAACGGACGGTGATGTTTTGACTGATATTTCAAGGTTTCAGTACCTTATGAAATTACACTACTCTCAAACGATGAAATAACGGTAGACGCTGATAATCGTGTTTCAGTACCTTATGAAATTACACTACTCTCAAACAATCCTACTGGTGAAGAGAAAAAACCTCATGTTTCAGTACCTTATGAAATTACACTACTCTCAAACGCCCCTCTTTATCTTACGTAATTCTTTTTGGTTTCAGTACCTTATGAAATTACACTACTCTCAAACTGTACATTCTATCGTTGTATAAGTCGAGCCAGTTTCAGTACCTTATGAAATTACACTACTCTCAAACAGACGGAGCAATAACGAACTGAAAAGCAAGGTTTCAGTACCTTATGAAATTACACTACTCTCAAACTCTTCTTTACGATAATTGTAATAGATAGCGTTTCAGTACCTTATGAAATTACACTACTCTCAAACGTTAT
>OGEG01001168.1_pt1 | contig 19636 bp, 14 predicted proteins | sample 1570621 | NCBI WGS metagenome assembly OGEG01 (sample SAMEA2582130, study PRJEB24529) | metagenome | biome: Human gut stool | place: China | collected 2011 | reverse complement strand
CCTATGTTTTCTTACGGTCAGCGCAGCAAGTGCGCAGACCTACTGAACAGTTACCTTATTTCAAATAATTCTGTTCAAGTTCTTTTTCGCATCCTTCTCCCCATCCGGATCCGCAAAACTCTCAAGAATCACGATCCCACGCGGCGGTACCGCCAGCATCATCTGGTTTTTCGGGACTTCACCGGTTCCATCCGTTGGAAGGTCGGCCGCATCCGGGTCGCCCGTATTGCAGATCACACGCCACTTTGCTCCCTTCGGGAGATGCGGAAGTCCAAACATATGCGGCTCCCAGTGCATGTTATAGGCTACATAGAAGTTCGCGTCATCACTCCCGTCCGGGCGTTTCGCGTAGGCGCCCCAGTAGAGGATTCCGAACTGGCGGCGGAAATTTTCAAACTCCGGCTTCCAGGCGTTTTCCCCGTGATAGGACACATCCGGTCGTCCACAGGACTTATAATCCATGATCCGCGGTTCCCGGTCCATATGGAACATCTTGTGGGCTTTCCTGAAGACAATGAGGCGTTTCACAAAGTCTACCTGATCCTTGTGGGTCTCCAGAAGCTTCCAGTTTAACCAGGAGACCGCATTGTCCTGACAGTAGGCGTTGTTGTTTCCGTCCTGACTGTTCCCGAACTCGTCGCCCGCCATGAGAAGCGGAACACCCTGACTTAAAAACAGGAGCAGATACGCATTCTTTAAGAGCTGTTTCCTCAGCTCCACGATTTTTTTCTTTCTCGTCGGGCCTTCCGCGCCGCAGTTCCAGGAATAGTTGTAGTCGCTTCCGTCCCGGTTCTCCTCGCCGTTTTTTTCGTTGTGCTTCCGGTCATAGGAGACGGTATCCATCAGCGTAAAGCCGTTGGTGTTCGCCATATAATTGATCACGGCATATTCCATCGGATTTCTGCGGTTCCGGAGCTCAAATGCCGATAACATCCCCTCATCACCCTTTAGGAACCGGCGCATGTCCTCCATGAACTGCATATTGTATTCCGCGAGATTTTTTTCCTCCACCGATACCGCGCCATCTCCCGGAGTCACATAGCCCTGTTTCGGCCGACGGTTCATGACATCGTTCCAGTTTTCCGCAAAAAGCTTCGTCCGCTTTAAAAACGGATCCTCCGCTGCCAGAGAAAGATCCGGGAATCCGGTCAGATGGAAACCATCCACATGATACTCTTCCACCCAGTACCGGAGCACGGAAAGGATCTCCCCCGGAAGTTCTTTTCCTGTAAAGTACATCTCCGGGATACACTCGATCCCGGCCTTATGCAATTCTTTAACTAATGTTTTGAACTCACCTTCCGCCGACATTGTCTCACGGGAGGCATACGCCGTCTTCACCGCGTAGAGATAGGACGGACCATATCCCCAGTAATTTACGTATCCTGTCGGCTCCTGTTTCGCGTTATGGAAGCCGCTTCCGGAGGATGACATCATGATCTCGTCGAACTCTGTCACCGGCATCAGCTCCACCGCCGTGATCCCAAGCTCTTTTAAATATGGGATTTTCTCCATGACACCGGCATACGTTCCTCGGGCAGATACCCCGGAGGACGCATGTGCCGTAAATCCTCTGACATGGAGCTTGTAGAGGATCGTTTCTGCATAAGGGATTTCCGGGTTTACATCATCTTCCCAGTCAAACTCCTCCGACAGTATCCTGCCACGCACCGGTTTTCCGGCACGCTTCCGGTCTGCCCATTTCTCCCGGCCTGTGATGACGCGCGCATTAGGATCTGTCACAATTTTCCCATCTATCATGAAATTGTATTCAAATGATGCAAAATCTATCCGATCCAGTGCCAGCTCCCACACATCTCCCATCCGGTATTTCGGATCAAACGGGATCTCCTCGCATGGCTTTTTCTCTCCTGGCCTGTACAAGAGCAGCCGAACCTCCCCGGCACGTCCCTGTACAAGGATGTGGACGCCGTTCTCTTCCTGCGTGACACCAAGTGGATACAGGATTCTGTTTCTGTTTCGATATTCTGCCATTCTAAAATCCCCCGTTTTCCCTGACATATTCTATTTTACTGATTTCAGCAACGGTTACCTGCGGTCCAGTTATCATATTACCTGTTCTTCTGCGCTTCAATCTGCTCCGCCAGATCGTTTAAGTAGACCCAACGATCCATCTTCTCCTCGAGCTGCGCTTCCTTCTCTTCTTTTTCTTTCATAAGCTCATTGAGCTTTGTAAAGTTCGTCGCAGAGGCCTCGATCTCCTTCTCAAGGTTCTCTACTGCCTCTTCCAGGGCGGCGATGTCATCTTCGATGGTGTCCCACTCTCTCTGCTCTTTGTAGCTGAATTTCAGTTTTTTCTCCCTTGGTTTCACGTTTCCGCGGGACACGCTGTCGGTCTCAGCCGCGTCATTCCCCTTATTCCCGGACTTTTTTACCGCAGCTGCATTCTCTGTCCCGCTCTCCGAAAGCTTCGCCTCCCGCTCCGCCTTCGCTGCCTGATAGTCTGTAAATCCGCCCTCGTACTGTTGGAGCTTTCCGCCTCCCTCAAAAGCGAAAATCCTGCCGACCACGCGGTCCAGAAAATACCGGTCATGGGATACCGTGATGACGATCCCCTGAAAGCTATCAAGATAGTCTTCCAGGATCATCAGCGTCTGGATATCAAGGTCATTCGTCGGCTCGTCCAGGATCAGGACATTCGGTGCACTCATGAGGATCTTCAAAAGGTAAAGGCGTCTTCTCTCGCCGCCAGACAGCTTCTCGATCACGGTGTACTGAACAGACGGAGGGAATAAAAACCGCTCCAGCATCTGGGACGCGCTGATGCTGCCGTCCTTTGTCTTTACATACTCCGCAACATTCTTAATATAGTCGATGACCTTGAGGCTCGTGTCCATGTCCTCATTCTCCTGGGAGAAATAGCCGAGCTTTACGGTCTGTCCGATCTCAATTGTTCCGGAATCTGGTTTGACCCAGCCGGCGATCATCTTCATCAACGTCGATTTTCCGCTTCCATTGGGACCAATATAGCCGATGCGGTCATCCTTTAAGAAAAAGTAGGTGTAATCCTTTACAAGGACCTTGTCCCCGTAGGATTTGCAGAGATCCGAGATCTCGATGGTGGTACGGCCGAGACGGCTGGAGATGGACTCCATCTCGACTTTTCCGTCCTCCACCGGTCCCTTTTTATCCCGCAGTGTCTCAAACCGCTGAATTCTGCCTTTCTGCTTTGTAGAGCGGGCACGGGCGCCTCTCTGCATCCATGCGAGTTCTGTCCGCAGGATCGACTGACGTTTGCGCTCAGAGGCCTTTTCCATATCCATGCGCTCTGCCTTCAGCTCCAGAAAACCTTCATAGTTTGCCTGATAGCTGTAAAGCTTTCCGTTGTCCAGCTCCACGATCCGGTTCGTCACGCTGTCAAGGAAATACCGGTCATGGGTGATCATAAGGAGTGCACCCTTGAATTTCTTTAAATAATCTTCCAGCCAGTCCGCCATCTCACTGTCCAGATGGTTTGTCGGCTCGTCTAAGATCAGAAGCTCCGCCGTCGATAAAAGTACAGATGCCAGCGCCGCGCGCTTCTTCTGTCCGCCGGATAAATGCTCCACCTTCTCGTTGAAATCCGGGATTCCGAGGCGGTTTAACATGGATTTCGCCTGGCTTTCGATATCCCAGACGTGTTCATGTCCCTCATTTTCCCTTAAAACGCTCTCCAGCACCGTCTCGCCCGGATGGAATACCGGGTTCTGAGGGAGATATCGGATATCCAGATTCCGTCCACGGACGATCCGGCCGGAGTCCGGCTCCTCAAGTCCCGCCACCAGCTTCAATAGGGTCGATTTCCCTGTTCCGTTGATTCCGATGAGACCGATTTTGTCACCTTCGTTGATGGAAAAGTCGGTGTCATCAAAGAGCAGCCGCTCCGTATATGATTTTGTCAGATGTTCTGCCGTCACTAAATTCATGTTATGTCAACCCACTATCACTTTCTCAATCAAAACTTTTTACCTTCATTTACGTTTTTCAATATCTGCACAAAATTCTTTAATCTGTAAATTGCGTATTCTTTCGCAGATACTTGTACACAGCTTTTATCGCTACATACCGCTATACCTTGAGTCAGGTACTGTACCAAATCTATTCTATTGAATATCCAGCTCCACCGGACAGTGATCGCTTCCCATCACTTCCGTATGGATCTTCGCGTCCACAAGCCTGTCCTTCAGACTTTCTGAGACACAGAAGTAGTCGATCCGCCACCCCGCATTCTTCGCTCTTGCCGAGAACCGGTAAGACCACCAGGAGTAGATCCCTTCCTGATCCGGGTAAAAATATCGGAACGTATCAACAAATCCAGCCTCTAAAAGCTCCGTAAATTTTGCTCTTTCCTCATCAGAGAAACCTGCATTCTTCCGGTTCGTCTTCGGATTCTTTAAGTCGATCTCCTGATGTGCCACGTTCAGATCACCGCAGAAAATTACCGGTTTCTTCGTCTCCAGTTCCTTTAAGTACGCCCGGAATGCGTCCTCCCACTGCATCCGGTAATCGAGGCGCTTTAAGCCGTCCTGGGAATTCGGAGTATAGCAGGTGACCACATAGTATTCCGGAAATTCTGCCGTGATCACCCGGCCCTCATGATCATGTTCCTCGATACCAAGACCGTAGGTCACTGAGACAGGTTCTTCCTTCGTAAACATCGCCGTACCGGAATACCCCTTTTTTTCCGCGTAATTCCAGTACTGGTGATACCCCGGAAGCTCCAGATCCACCTGTCCTTCCTGCAACTTGCTCTCCTGAATGCAGAAAATATCCGCTTCCGTCTCCTTCAAATATTCTAAAAATCCCTTTCCCAGGCAGGCACGAAGCCCGTTTACATTCCAGGAAATCATTTTTTTCATAGACAACTTCTCCGTTTCTATCGCACTTTTTCGGCCACTGGACTGCTCCGGATTTTCTTCGATAAATGCCGGAACATTCAGAAAATGTGTGGCCCGCATATAGGTTCAGTATAACATTATTCCTAATGTTTTACCATCGAAAAAATAATCCCACATTCCTGTTACATAAAAAAACAGGTCCCCACACAGCATACCGCCATATGAGGACCTGTCTATTTTCAGCCTACCACACTCTTATCGATCACTTTCCAGTAAAGCGCCTTTTTCTCGATCAGCTCCGAGATCAGGTAAAGCGCCAGACCGATCACACTTAAAAGAATGACCGCATTCAGGATCATCTTGATATCGTATGTCTCACTGCCCAGCGTAAGCAGATATCCAAGACCTGCTTTCGCTCCGATCATCTCACCGATGACCGCGCCTGTCATCGCCTGCGTTAAGGCAAGCTTAATTCCAGATAACATCATCTCGATCGAATACGGAACCTCGATCTTACAGAAGGTCTGCCATTTGCTGGCCTTTAACACCTTCATCAGATTGTATACATTATCCTCTATGGAGCGGATCGCCGATACCTCATTGATCATGATCGGGAACGATACGACCAGAATAACTAACGCCGCCTTGGATTCGATTCCGAGTCCCATCCAGAGGATGAAAAGCGGTGCCAGAGAGATCTTCGGGGCTGTCTGGATAATGATGACGAACGGCATGATCAGACGCTCAATAAAGCGGATCTTCGCCATAATATAGCCGAGGACCAGTCCGATCACGATACCGATCACCGTTCCCACCAGGATCTCTTCCATTGTAACGCGGATATGTTTCATCACATCACCGCTCACAAACAGTTTTACCATCGAGTTCGCCAGCTCTGCCGGACCGGGAAGCAGGTAGTTCGGTACATGAAAGATCCGGATATACAGTTCCCACACGATCAGAAACAGCGGCAGAAACAGTGCCGGAAGAATGGTTTTTCTATATTTTCTGTAAAACATCTCTCACCTCATAGCTCTTCCCGTCCGAAGCGGGGAAAATTCTTTATTTTGCCGGTGTGTAAAGGAGTTCAGATGCATCGAAGGTCTCGTCGATATTGCCAATCTCCTTGGACTCATCGATCAGTGCCTGCCACTTCTCCGGGTTGGACGCGCCGATTCCGTTTTCCTTCGTGTAATCGCTCTGCCATAAGGTCTTTACGAATACATCGTTTAAGATCTGGACAACAACATCTCTCTTCTCAGCGAAGGTCGGTGCATATTTCTCGATGGACATATCAACAGCTTCCTCAACGTGACCGTCGATGATGTACTCGATCGCCTTGTTTAACGCGCGGCAGAATCCGTCAACAGTCTCCGGATCCTCTGCTACTAACTTGTCGCCTGCAACTAATACGTTGCCGAAGGACGGAAGGAACTGGTCGCATGTGATCTCGCTTGCCGCGTAACCGGAGTTGTTTAACTCGATGGTTCTGAGTTTTGAGAACACGATCGCGTCAACCTGACCCTCTGTGAGTGCTGTCAGAATTGCGCCTGTACCAACGATCTCAACCTGTACATCGTCGATCGTAAGGCCTGCAGACTCCATAGCTGCCTGAAGCTGGAAGTAGTTTGCGCTTCCAAGACTTGTAACTGCTACTTTTTTGCCCTTTAAGTCAGCCGGTGTGCTGATTCCGGAATCGCTTCCGAAGATGATCGCGCCGAGACCTTCCTGATAGGTTGTATGAACAACTTTAACCGGGATACCCTGTGCCTTTGCCGCTACAACTGCATCTGCGTTCGGGAAACCGAACTCAACATTGCCTGCTGCAACGTTCTTTACGATATCGGCTGCTGCTGCATAATAGAATTCAACATTCAGTCCCTCTTCCGCAAAATATCCGTTCTCCTGCGCAAGGTATAACGGTGCGTAATACGGAACTGCGGAACCATCGATCTGGATGGAAACCGTCTTTAAATCGCCTGTGTCCTTTGCTTCTGCCGCCGTTGTCTCCTCAGCCTTTGTCTCCTCTGCGGCTGTCGTTGCCTCTGCGGTCGTTGCTGCTGCTTCGCTTGCTTTGCCTGCGCTCTCAGAGCTGCATCCTGCGAGCATGGACACTGCCATTGCCGCTGTCAGTACGGTTGCAAGAATTTTTTTCTTCATGGTACTCTCCTTCTCCTTTTTATAAATACATTGGTTCTTTGTCTTACCGGAACTGCATTTCCGGCATCTATAATTTCCCTCGCCATTTTTGGCCGGGTCATTATCTATATTTTATTTGATCGCGGTCAGCGCGCGGGCCCGCAGACCTTACAATCCGTTACTTTCTGTGCAGATATTCCTTATAAAGCTTTTCTCCCGCGGCAAGAGCCGTTCTGCACATCTCCTTCTGCGCCGGTTCAAAATCCACCAGCCACTGGTCCGTGATCCGGTTGCAGTGTACTGCACAGATACTTCCGGAAAGAACATTGTTTAACGATGCCAGCGTAAAGATCGTCTCCGCCTCCATCTCCATGTTCAGAATGTTCCATTTTTCATACTGTTCCAGAACAGCATTTTCATCATATCCTGTCTCAAACGGCATCTGGCGTCCCTGTCCGTGATAGAAGGAACCGACTGACATACAGATTCCCATGGAATACTCGTTCTTTCTCTCCTCACATGCGCGTTTTAAGCAATCCAGCACTTCAAATGAGGCTAATGCCGGATACTCGGACGGAGCGTAGAAGCAGGAAGCACCGCCTTTCCGGACAGCACCTGTATTTAAGACCATCGCACCGCACGGTACGTCTTCTTTCAGAACGCCGGTCCCGCCGATGCGGATCAGTGCTTTCGCGCCGAGGGCGATCAGCTGGAGCACAGCGATCTCCGTTGACGGACCACCGATTCCGGTCGAGCACACTGTAACTTTGATTCCGTTGTAATATCCGGTTCCAACCACATATTCCCGGTAGTTGCTGACGATCTTATAATCCTCTAAAAGATCTTCAAACATGGCAACGCGCCCCGGATCACCCGGAAGCAGTACGATCTCTCCGATCTCCTCAGCCGTGCACTGGATATGCGGCATTTTTCCATTCATCGTCGGTGATGAAGCCGATGTAAAATTCACACTCATTTCCTCCCAAAATCTTTCTCTCATTCAGCACACCACATTCTTGTCAGAAGCGGCGGGCTGAGCACTAATTTTTCGATTCGTGCCAATACAGGAACTTATCCTCCAGCACACTGATCACCTGATACGTCGCGATTCCCAGAATGATCGTGACGATGATGCCTGCGAGCAGCATCGGGGTGTCATAGGTCGATGACGCGTAAGTCAGGATATATCCGAGACCCTGTTTTCCGGACATCCATTCGGCAACGATCGCACCGATGACTGCCTGAACGATACCGACCTTCAGACTTGCAAACAGCGCCGGTAATGAATACTGCATTTCAACCTGTGAAAACACCTGCCATTTTGACGCTTTTAAGATCTTCATCAGGTTTCTGACATCCGGCGGGATCGATTCCAAACCCAGCATCATTCCCGACAATACCGGGAACAGGACCATGGATATGATCAAAACAACCTTTGACACGAGTCCGATTCCGAACCATACGACGAATAACGGGACAAGTGCGATCTTCGGTGCCGTCTGAAGGAAGATCAGGTACGGCATCAGCATGGTTTTTAAGGCATCGATCTTGATAAACACATATCCCAGAACAATTCCTAAAAAGGCGCCGATCACAAATCCGAGAATGACCTCATAAGTCGTCGTCCAGAGATGTGCGTATACAGTTCCTTTTACAAACATTTTGACAAGGCTGCTCCAGACCTTCGGCGGGGACGGCAGGATATACGCCGGGACATGCTTTACCGCAACGTAGATCCACCAGAGCGCGATAAACACGCCGACGGAAAGCGCGTATTCCCCGACGGTTCTCAGGAGTCCCTGAAGTTTTCCGTTCTTTTTCATCCGATGATCCCCCTCAGATACTTATTGTATTCCGTGAACTTCGGATCATTTCTCGTTGCCTCTCCCCTTGGACGCGGCAGATCGATCTCCACCATCTCCTTGACTCTTCCCGGTCTCGCCGACATGACGAGAACGCGGTCCGACAGGAAGGTGGCTTCCTCGATGCTGTGGGTAACGAAAATAACCGTCTTTTTCGTCTTCTGCCAGATCTTTAAAAGCTCCTCATTTAAGTGGTCACGGGTCAGGGCATCCAAAGCTCCGAAGGGCTCATCCATCAGAAGTAACGGAGCGTCATAGGAAAGCGCCCGGACGATGGACACACGCTGTTTCATACCGCCGGAAAGCTCTCTCGGAAGCGCAGTCTTAAACTCCGAAAGCCCTGCAAGTTCCAGGAGCTCGTCAAGTTTCTCTTCATTCTCTTTCGTCTGCTTTTTCTGGATCACTAACGGAAATTCTGCATTCTGTCTCACATTTTTCCACGGGAGAAGAACGGAATCCTGAAATACGAATCCCATCTGCTGGTCTGCCCCGTCGCGATACTCGATCGTACCGGAGGTCGGTTTATCAAGGTTTCCAATGATCCGCAAAAGTGTCGATTTTCCACAGCCGGACGGGCCGATGATAGAAATAAACTCCCCCGGACGGATCTGGAGGTTGATATCCTTCAGTGCGATCGTATCCTCTTTTAGAAGGTTACTGTACACCTTATTTAAGCCCTTTAACTCTACACTATACTCGCTCATAACAAATCTCCTTTTTTCTATCGGATTGCCTCGGAAATTTCTTTCGCACATTCCTTAAGCTGACAGATCCTCTGGAACATTTTTTCCGTATCCCCATCCTTCATGGACGTAAACGCGATCGCAGCCGCCAGCTCTCCGTTTCTGTCAAATACCGGGCACGCTGCGCCGAGGATCCCCATCTGTAATTCCTCGTCAATGACCGCATACCCCTGATTATGAATGCGGTCCAGCTCTTCATTCAGCTCCTTCAGATCCGTCTTCGTATTCGGCGTCATTTTCGTGCGTTTCTCACGATCAAGAATATCCAATGCCTCGCTCCGGTTCATGTAAGCCATAAAAACACGGCCAGCCGACGTGGAATAGAACGGGATCTCATGTCCGATCTTAACCATATACATATTGGAATCGCCGCGTTCGCTGCATGCCACATTCATCACTGCTCCATGCTCCATGATGCAGAGGACCACATTCCGGTCGATCTTTTCCGCCAGTCTCCGCATAGGCATCTGTGCCGCCTGCGTCAGCGCACTTCCCTTTACGACCCCGGTAGCGATTGCGCAGATCTTATATCCAAGACGATATTTTTTCGTATGTTCGTCCTGAACGACAAAATGATTTCCCTTTAAGCTTGAAAGGATCCTGTGAGTGGAGCTTGCCGGGATCCCAAGCTGCTCCGCCAGATCCGTCACCGACATTCCATTCATATTTTGGCTCAGTATTTCCAGGGCATTCAATGCCCGATCGATCAATTGCATAGTCTCCTCCAATTTCTGTAATGTGCGCAGCCACAGGATCCGTGGCTGTCTTATGTCAATGAGTTATCGTTTCTATGCTATTCCGTGTAGTGGAATGCTGTTCCGTTTATCGAAATATTACAATTTCATTTTAGCATTATCCAATCTTCAATGCAAAGCTTTTGCTACATTGAGCCGGAGTTTTGGCATATGCGACAATTCCCCTATTTTTTTTCGTATAATTTCACGAAAACATGTTCCAGCCAGCGGAAAATCAGGTTTTTGTCATTCCGTGGCATGGAAAAAGGAGGCAATACTCTGCCCCCTTGCATTCTCACGTTTTTATCTTATGATTCTTTGATTCCGGATTGCTATATGCTTTTCGCTCCGATATCCTATTATTTTAAAAAACGCGCTTCCCAAGCATACTCCTGCATCTTCTCGATCTCCTCATCGGTGAAACCAAGTTCCTCCTTCAGCACTTCCTTCTCTTTCTGAAGTGTAGTTCTGGAACAGGTGCGGTTGTCGGAGTTTACGGTCACATGGACACCTGCCTCAAGAAGCTTGTGGATCGGGTGCATGTTGATCGCCGGAACTACTTTTGTGTGATAATTGCTGGTAACGCAGACCTCGAGGGTCACATTCTCGTCGATGAGTCTCTTTATCAGCTCCGGATCATTGATGGCCGCAACGCCATGTCCGATCCTCTTTGTTCCGAAGGACAGCGCCGTCTTCATACTGTCCGGACCAGCCGCCTCCCCGGCATGGAGCGTCATCGGAACACCGTACTCACGGGCCTTCGCGAATACCGGGGCGAAATTCTCAGTCGGGAACAGGCCTTCCGCACCTGCGATGTCCACCGCGCAGACCACATCCCCAAGATATTTCTTCGCAGTTTCTACCGTCTGCATGTTCAGCTCCTCATTATCCGCTCCACGCATACAGCAGAGAATCAGACCCACGCGGATCTGTGGATACATCTTCATGCCGCGTTCTGCTCCGCGGATGGCCGCCTCGACGACCTCATCCTGAGTCAGTCCGTCTTTGATGGAAAACTGCGGTGCAAATCGAAGCTCCGCATACTCCACGCCCTCTTTCGCAAGATCCTCCACCAGCTCAAAGGTCACACGCTCGATGGCATCTGCCTTCTGTAAGACGAGTAACGGAAGATCGAAACGTTCCAAATATTCTTCCAGAGTCTTACAATCCTCCGGGACTTCCATCATATATTTTACTTCCTCCGCACTCTTTGCCGGAAGTTCCACGCCCTGTTCTTTTGCAAGCTCCCAGACGGTCTCCGGGCGAAGCGATCCGTCCAGATGTAAGTGAAGTTCTACGATATGGCTCATATCTGACAATATTCTCCCTTCTAAACTATTCAGTGTCTTCTATGTTGTGTTTTCGTACAGTCAGCACAATCGCTGCACAGATCTTCTAATTTACTACAAAGCAGCCCCTATGTCAGGAGCTGCTTGCATCAATTCTTTCCGACCACACTCTGCTGCCGTTTTTTATCTCAGTCGAGAAGACTCCCACCTCTTTAGGTGGTGAGTAATAGCAAATTTATTTCCCGGCCGCCGCCTTCATCTGTTTTTTCTTCTTATTGTGCTCCACCATCGCGCAGTAAACCGTATACGCAATAATAATGATCAGATACGGCATCATCTGGATAAACTGCAGCGGGATCGAAGAGTTCTGGAGATAGTTCGCAAGACTCTGGCAGAATCCGAATAACAGAGATGCCAGCATGCCGATCACGGCATTTCCCGCCGCGATGGCCTGGGTTGCCAGAGCGATGTAACCACGCCCCGCTGTCATACCGGAGGAGAAGAGTCCCACATATCCCATGGACAGGAACGCGCCTGCCATGCCTGTCATCATTCCGCTTAAGCAGAGGGCGATGTACTTGATCCTTTTTACCGGAATTCCGACGGATTCCGCCGCATCCGGGGACTCGCCGACGGCACGGATATGCATGCCGAGTCTTGTATACTTAAACATGTACCACACAACTGCCACCAGGATCAGCGCCGCATAGGTCAGCACATGATGGCCGGAAAGCACCGCGCCGATCACCGGGATATCCTTGACGATCGGGATCGTCACACTCGGGAGCTTTAAGGACGGCAGGGATGTGGACGCACCCTTTTCGCCTGTGATCAGGTACAGGACAAAGATCGTTCCGCCGGAGGCGAAGGTGTTTAACGCGATACCGGAGATGACCGCGTTGGAATTTAGTTTCAGGATAAAGTAGGCGAGGATGTTGCTGACGATAAAGCCTGCAAGCACCGCGCCCAAAAATCCGATCCATGCGCTCTGGGAGAATGCACTGACGACAACGCCCACAAAGGCGGAGATCAGCATCGTTCCCTCAAGGGCGATGTTGCTGGTTCCGGATCTCGAGGAGATCATAGCCCCCAGTGTCGTTAAAAGCACCGGTGTCGCGCTTCGAAACATTGCGAAATAGAACTCCGGGAGACTCAATGTTTTTAAAATTTCCTGTAAGATTCCCATCTGTTACGCCTCCCCTTTCAGTGCTTTTTTCGCTTCCTCGCGCTGTTTCCAGCCTGCCATGAACCGCTCAGCCGTCACAAACAGGATCAGAACTGCCTGGATAATGGAAACCAGCTCGTTCTGGACGTCAGAACGTCTCGACATTAAGTCGGCACCGACGCGGATATATGCGAGGAAAAATGCCGCGAACGGCACCATCTTCGGATTATTGCCGGACAGGATCGCAATGATAACACCGTCCCACGCATAGGACGGGGAATCCTGCCAGTTGAAACGCTGGTACATTCCCATCTGCTCGACTGCGCCGCCAAGACCCGCAACGGCACCCGCAATGACCTGGGTCATGATGATGACGCGGCTGGTACGGATTCCGGAATACTTCGCGAACTCCGGGTTGCTTCCTGAGATGCGCACCTCATAACCAAACTTCGTCTTGTATACAAGAATATATAACAGGATCACCGCTGCAATGGCGATGAGATATCCCACATGGAAGTTCGTTCCGGAGATCAGCTTTCCGAGAGATGCTGTTGCCTGATATTTCTTCGATGCAAAGGTTCCCGCCTCACGGTCAGCAAGGAACTTTGTCACGTTGTAGATCCCAAGGTAAAAGAACACATAGTTGAACATTAAGGAAGTTACCAGCTCATTCGTGTGGAAATACACCTTTAAGAGCGCCGGGATACTTCCGATCAGCCCACCCACAGCCGCAGCCGCGATCATGATCACGATCGGGTGTACTGCGAACGGCAGGGATGTCTTGATGGCGAGAGCCGCTGTCACAACAGCGCCCGTATAGAGACATGCGTCCGCGATCATGGAGAAGTTGCCGGACTTGAATACAAGTCCCAGGGCAAGTCCCGTAAAGATCAACGGTACACTGCTGGCAAACACTTCAAAAAAGTGACGTTTGGACTGCAGCGGTCCTAAAAATAGGTTATAGATCGCGATCACCGGCTCCTCACTGACTGCGAAGATCACCGCTACCGACAAGGCGATGGCAATGGCAAACGCGCAGAGAAGTCTTACGATCGTAAATTTTTTATTCACAGTAAGCACCTCCGATCTGCTCCTTGGAATCTTCTTTTACACCCAGCATATAAAGACCGAGCTCGTTCTCTGACGTATTCTTCACATCGGAGATATGTCCGACGATGCGGCCCTCATGCATGACAAGGATCGTATCACTTAAGGAAAGAATCTCGCTTAAGTCCGCGGATACAAGCAGGATCGCTTTCTTTCTGCTTCTCATGTCCACAATCTTCTTACGGATAAACTCGATGGCTCCGACGTCGATACCCCTGGTCGGCTGGTTCATAATCAGAAGATCCGGCTCATAGTCAAATTCACGACCGACAACGACCTTCTGGACGTTACCGCCGGAAAGCTCCGCGATAGACTGCTTGGAGTTATCATATTTTACAAGGAACTCTTTTAAGATCCGGTTCGTAAACTCGCTGATCTTTTTACTGTCCAGGAGTCCGTGGGTCTTTAATTTATCGGTATAGTAGACCTTGGAGATCGCATTGTCCTCCAGGGAAAGCTTCGGAGCCGTGCCGAATTTCATACGGTCCTCGGAAACGTGGGAGATTCCTGCTTCCTGACGCGCGAGCACCGGAGCATTGGAAATGTCCTTTCCGTTCATTGTGATGGTTCCCTGCTGCTGTTTTAAGGTCCCGACGATGGCCTCGACAAGCTCTGACTGACCGTTTCCGTCGATTCCGGCGATACCTAAGATCTGACCCTCTTTGATTGTGAAGGAAACATGGTCCAGTCTCGTCTTTCCAAACTGGTCTGCGTAGACAAGGTCTTTGACGGAGAATACGTTCTTTCCGAACTCCATCTCCTCTTTCTCAATATTCAGGCTGACATCGCGGCCGACCATCAGGCGGGAGATCTCCTGTTCATCAAGATCGGAGATCTCGTATGTTCCCATGGTCTTTCCGTCCCGGAGGATCGTCATACGGTTGCAGAGTGCCTTGACTTCGTTTAATTTGTGGGAGATAAAGATGATCGTGTGGCCGTTTTCTCTTAAAAGTTTTAACTGTTCAAATAATTCTTCTGTTTCCTGTGGTGTCAGCACGGCTGTCGGCTCGTCCAGGATCAGAATATGGGCACCCCGGTAGAGTGCCTTTAAGATCTCAAGCTTCTGACGCATGGCAAGAGAAATGTCCTCGACCTTTTCCTTTGCCTCTACTTTCAGATTATATTTGTCGGAAAGCTCCGTGGTGATCCGCACCGCCTCTTTCCGGTCTACTTTAAATGCAGTTCCTGTCTCCGCGCCGAGAATCAGGTTCTCCGCAACGGTCATGGACGGAACCTGCATGAAATGCTGGTGTACCATGCCGAGTCCGGCCGCGATCGCATCGCTGGATGATGAGAAGTGTACCTCTTTTCCATCCACGAAGATCTGGCCTTCTGTCGGTGCCAGCATGCCAAACAGCATCTTCATTAAGGTGGATTTTCCCGCGCCGTTTTCACCGACGAGGGCATGGATCTCACCCTTTTTGATCTGCAGATTGACATTATGGTTTGCCACAACGCCGCCCGGATAGACTTTTGTGATGTTCCGGGCCTCTAAAATGATCTCCTGCTCCATTGTTTCCTCCAAGTAAGGCATCTTTGTCTGCCTGTGAAAGTGGTTCCTGTTCGTAACTGCCTGAATCGCAAATATATTGCAAATGCGGACATTGGACTGCGCCCGCGTAAATGTAAAAATCTCCTGCGATTCGCGGGTAGATATGGGGCGATGGACGGCCCGTTCCCCAGAGTTTCCGGAGGATCAGACGATTCCAACGTCCCCTATATCTCTCCGCATGAATACAGGAGATAAAGACTCGCTGCCCCGACATGCCTCTTCTTGTTTTCATTGACATGAAAACAAGAAGCTATGGGCGTTTACTGAGCTCCGTTGATGATTCCCTTCAGAGTTGCCTCATCCATACCATAAGCGGAATCAACGGTAACCTCGCCTGCGAGCAGCTTCTCTTTTGCATCCTCGACAGCCTTCTTCGCATCATCAGAAACAACAGACTGGTAAATATCGTTGTCAGCAAGACCTACAACGCCGTCCTCGATTCCAAGGATCTGGTACTCACCGTACGGAAGTGTTCCGTCAACTGCCTTCTCTACTGCATTGTAGATGCTGTCGCCAACGCCCTTGATCGCGGAAGAGATGATGAAGTTTGCTTCATCCTTGCCCTCGTAAGCAAGTGCCTGGTCGGAGTCAACGCCGATGCAGTACTTCTTGCTTTCTGCTGCTGCCTCGATAACACCTACGGATGCCGGACCTGCTGCTACGAATACAACATCAGCGCCGTTGGAGTACTGAGTGATCGCAAGCTCTTTTGCTGTTGCGGAGTCAACATAGGAACCAACGTAGGAAACAAGTACCTTCACATCCGGATCTACGAACTGAGCACCCTCAATGAAGCCTACTGCAGAGTCGTTGATAACGGCTGCTGTATCCTTTGCGCCTACAAAACCGATCACGTTGTCCTCGTTTGCGTATTCCATATCGGACTTTGTCGCACTTGCTGCAAGAACGCCTGCAAGGAATGCGCCCTCGTTCTGCTTGTAGCTCATGGAGTATACGTTGCTTAAATCACCAAGTGTGTAGTCAACATCTGTATCGAAGATGATGAACTTCTTCTCCGGGAACTCCTGAGCAACCTTCTCTGTGATCTCCTTCATATCCCAGAGACCTGTGATGATAAGGTCTGCATCGGACTCACAAGCGTCTAACATGGAACCTTCAAACTTTGTCTTGTCGCTGCCCATCTCGACCATGTTTACTTCAACCTTGTCGCCAAGCTCAGCCTCAAGCTTTTCCATACCGGCCTGTGCGGAGTCGTTGAATGCCTTATCGCCGAAGGAACCGGTAACAAGAAGTGTTACTTTTAACTTCTCGCCGTTTGTCTCAGCCTTTGCTGCCTCTGCAGTTGTCTCAGCAGCTGCTGCGGTTGTCTCGCCTGCTGCTGCGGTTGTCTCGGTCTTGCTCTCGCTTGCGCAGCCGAACAGCATGGAAGCTGCCATAGCCATCGCAAGTGTGCTGCATAAGAATTTCTTTTTCATAATTAGTTGTTCTCCTTTTCGTAAAAAGTTGATTTATTCAAACTATCCAGAGTTTCCAGATAATTTTTCTTGTTCATCACCGGCTTGAACGCCTCTTTGATCTTCCACGCGGACGCACCGCCATCGGATAAGAGATCTGTCACGGTATCTGCGAAATAATGAGCTGGGACACAGTATGCCTGCTCCGGATCCGCCGTCTTAAAATCTTTTCCGTGGATACTGCCCTCAAATCCGGCAACACCGATCTCAACGATCGGCCACATGAGGGATAAATCTCCCATATCTCCGGAAGCGAAGCCGTGAGTTCCCTGAGCGACCATGCTCTCGTCGATATAATCTAAAATGTGTTTCTTCACAAGCTCTGTCAGGTTCTCGTCCTGATGGAGTGGGAAATAACCCGGTGTATCCTGAATCTCAAGATCACAGTTGATCGCAAGTGCTCCGGCGCGGATCGCGCGGGTCACTTTCGCGTTTGTCTCAAAGATCGCCGGAACTGTCTTCGCCCTGACATACATCTCAAGCTGTGTTCTTCCCGGAACCGTATTGACAGACTGGCCACCTTCCGGCACATAGAAATGGACGCGGATCGCGTCATCTGCTCGGAAAGTCTCTCTCAGGAAGTTGATTCCCGTCATGGCAAGGTTTACCGCATTGAGCGCGTTTACGCCGCCTTCCGGGTTCGCTCCTGCGTGGGACGCCTTTCCTGTAAAGATTGCCCGCTTCATGATAAAGCCGTTTAAGCTGGAACCAATCTCCGCATGATACTTTGTCATGTCGATCCCCATAGCGTGGCAGGATAACATGATGTCCACATCATCAAAAATGCCTGTTGCGATCATCTCCTGTTTCCCTGACGGGTGGGAGATCTTTCCTTCCTTAATAAGTCCCTTCCGGTAATCCATATCGCAGAACTCCTCCGCCGGTGTCACGAGAAGTGTGACCTTTCCGCAGAGATCCTTTAACATACCGGATTCCCTGATGGCTAAAAATAAGCTCATCATAACGCCCAGCTGACCGTAGTGGCCGCAGGTATGAGCCGCGCAGCTGTCCTCACTGGCGTACGGATGTCCGAAGGTCGGAACCGCGTCGAATTCCGTGATCAGGCCGATATTCGGTCCAGGCTTTCCGGAATCTAAGACTGCCCGGATTCCCGTGTACGCGACATCCTCATGCGGAATCCCCGCCTTGTCGAGTGCCTCGATCGCCTTTTTTCTTGTTCTGAACTCCTTAAATCCAAGCTCCGGATGACAGTAAATATCTTCGCTCATTGCGATGATCTCCGGCAGGATCTGATCTAATGCTTCATGAACTGATTTCATGGTGTTTCCTCCTTCACTATACCTGTGCGGGCCGGATGCAGAGCCCTTCACGGCAGTCCGCCTGAAATTCTAAGGAATTCCCCATTACACAAAAAAGGTCTGCAAATGCAGACTTTTTTACGGGTTACTCAGGCAACTAATGAGTCAGTATAGTGCAGAAAATATCATAACGAGTTTTATGGGCAGATGTCAAGATTTTTCTATGATTTTTCGACAGTTTTTAGAGGTATTCCGCTCATCGGAATATATATCATGTGTACTTATAAGTACTTGTTCGATATGTTAATAAATGGCATATTAACAGAAAAAGCGCCGTTTTCAATATCAGAAAGCGGCGCTATCGCTTTAATCAATATTTTATGCCCCGTACATCCATGTCGGAAGTGCCAGACAAATCTGAGGGATATATGTGATAAACTGTAAAATGATATAAAACATAATAATGTAAGGAACCGTTGCTTTACAAATCCGCTCAAATGGTACACTCGATACTTTTGACAGTACATAGAGCACCATACCCACTGGCGGTGTTAAAAGACCGATCATGAGATTTAAGATCATGATAATTCCAAAATGGACCGGATCTACTCCAAACGCAGTTACAACCGGAAGGAATACTGGTGTCAGGATAATAATGGATGGAGAAGAATCCATGAACATTCCGACAAATACAAGGAAGACATTGATCACAAACAATGCCATATATTTATTATCTACATAGGTAAGAAAGAGATTCGCAACCATCTGCGGAAATCTCTCAAAAGAAAGGATGTAGCAAAAGATTGTTGCACCACAGACGATCATCATAACGGTACACGTTGTCTCGCTGGCTTCCTTTAATGCTGCAAGCAGCTTTTTTAATGTCAGTGTGCGATAGAAGAATCCGAGAAAAATCGCGTAAAATGTTGCGATAATTGCTGCCTCTGTCGGTGTGAAGATACCGGCAAGAATTCCCCCGAGAATAACAACTACAGTCAGAAGCGAAAGAAATGCTCTTCTGAAAGAATGAAACAATGCCCTGAACCCACACCACTCTTCTTTTCGGTAACCACGCTTTTTGCTGATGATGTATACCATGGCACACATTGCAATTGCCATGATAGCTCCCGGAACTGCTCCAGCCATAAAAAGGCGCCCAATAGAAACAGATGCTACTGTTCCGTATACAACTGCCGGAACGCTCGGCGGGATGATCGGTCCTACAAGGGAGGACGCTCCTGTAACTGCCAGAGAGAAATCATCATCGTAGCCAGCGTCGTGCATGGCCTTTAACTCGATAGCGCCAAGTCCTCCGGCATCCGCGATCGCTGCTCCGGACATTCCGGCGAATACTACAGATGCCAGAATATTTGCATGTCCCAAACCGCCGGTGATATGTCCAACCAGCTTACCGCAGAAATCAAAGATACGATCTGTAACTTCACCGCTGTTCATCAGGTTTCCTGCAAGAAT
>OGEG01001158.1_pt1 | contig 19728 bp, 19 predicted proteins | sample 1570621 | NCBI WGS metagenome assembly OGEG01 (sample SAMEA2582130, study PRJEB24529) | metagenome | biome: Human gut stool | place: China | collected 2011 | reverse complement strand
CCAGCCATGCATGATGTATCCATCCTGCAAAGCTGTATAGACATATCGGCTCACTGCGTCCCATGCCTCACCGCAAAACTTGCCATTCATCAGATGGTAAAAATCATCCTGCTGTGGTGTTCTCTTCAATAAAAATGTATCACCCCCTTGAAGCAGGAACACGGTCCTAACTTCGAATCAGCCAAATATTTTTCCTGCAGTTCTGGGAATACCTTTGTTTCCAGAACTGTAATCCTGCATTACGCTGTCAAAGAGCTTTTTTATTTGAGAAGTACTCCACACAAACTCTCTCTGTATGGAGGGAAGCACATATTTATTCGCAGATATATCCTTTCCGACATCGGCGATTGTTAATGGTGATTCATACGCCACAATCTTACACCTCTTCTTTCTTTACATAATGTAGTTCTATGTCATACCCCAAGGCATCCAGCCTTTCCACAAATGCTTTATTCATGATACCTCGTTTGAGCATTGATAAATTTGCCGGTTATGCTTTCCTCGCAGTTCCTGATATCTTCCTGCGAACCGCAGGCAACGATCCTTCCGCCATCTTCGCCTCCCTCTGGCCCCATATCGATGAGATAATCTGCGCTGCGGATCACATCCAGATCATGTTCAATAACAATGACCGTTGCTCCGTTATCGATCAGCGTTGCAAATACCTTAAGCAGGGTTTCTACGTCCTTTGGGTGCAGTCCGATAGTCGGCTCATCAAAAACAAAAACCGAATCTGCCTGTTTGCGGCCCATTTCACTTGCCAGCTTCAAACGCTGTGCTTCTCCTCCAGAGAGCGATGGTGTTTCCTCGCCAAGCGTAAGATAACCAAGTCCCAGATCGCGCAGAATCTCCAACTTTGGTCTGACGGATTTCATGTGCCGACAGTAATGTACCGCTGTATTGACATCCATATTCATCAGTTCCGGCAAAGACCGTTCCTCTCCATCCTTATTGGTATAATGAATCAGCTTTGCCTGTTTTCCATAGCGTGAGCCACTGCACTCCTGGCAAGGGATATCCACATCCGGCAGGAACTGAACATCCAGTGAAATCATCCCCGTTCCATCACAAACCGGACACCTCAGACTTCCCGTATTGTAGGAAAAGTCTCCTGCTTTATAGCCGAGCAGCTTTGCCCCCGCTGTTTTACCGTAGATTTTTCGCAGCTCATCATGCACATTTGCATAAGTGACAACGGTTGAGCGCACATTCACACCAATGGGCGTTGCATCGATCAGCTTAACCTGATGAATGCCTTCCGCTTTGATCGTCCGGATATGCTCCGGCATCCGCTTTCCGTAACAAATTGCCTCCAGCGCAGGAACCAGACTTTCCAACACCAGCGTTGTTTTACCGGAGCCTGATACGCCTGTGATCACAGTCAGCCGGTGCTTAGGAATATCTACGTTCAGCGATTTTACTGTATGAATTGGTCCGGTTTCCATATGGATGATTCCATCGGAAAAATCCGCTTTGTATTTTGCCTGATTCCCGGCAGCTTCTGCACCAGACAAATAGGGGCCAATGACCGAATCCGGATTTTTTTCAATGTCATGGATCGTGCCCTCGGCAATCACAGTTCCGCCGTCCGCTCCGGCCCCCCGCCCCATTTCCACCAGCCAGTCCGCTTCTTTCAGAATCTGTGTATCGTGGTCTACCAGCAAAACAGAATTACCGTCTCGAATAAGATCGTGCATCACATCATTTAAGCCGACAATATTGGCCGGATGCAGACCGATGGAAGGCTCGTCGAGAATATAAAGCACGTGCACCAACTTCGAGCCGATCTGGGTCGCCAGGCGGATGCGCTGGCTCTCGCCGCCCGACAGCGAACGCGAGGAACGGGCCAGGGAGAGATAGCCCAGTCCGACTTCGACGAGGAAGCGGAGCCGCTCGCGGATCTCCTTGACGATCTCCTGGGCGATCTTCCGCTCCTTGGGCGAGAAATATTTTTCGATGTCGGCGATCCACTCCGAAAAACGGGCGATCGACATCGCGGACACTTCGGCGATGTTCAGCCCCCCGATGCGGAAATGAAGCGCCTCGTCCCGCAAGCGCGTACCGCCGCAGACGCTGCATTTCTTATAAACCAGGAACTGCTCGCGCCACTTGCGGCTCCGGGCGGAGTCCTCGTCCTCGGTGCGGCCGATGTATTCGGCCACGCCTTCCCAGGAGACCAGGTTGTTGCCGCCCGTCGAGCAGAACTCGGCGAGATTGATCGTCAGCGGCTCGGAATCCCCGTACAGAATGGCATTCATACCCTCCTCGGAAATCGTCCCCACCGGATCGTCGAGCGTGAAATCGTAACGCCGCCCCAGCATTTCGAGAATGGCGAAAAGCATGTTGTTGCGATACTTGCCGAGCGGCTCCACGCCGCCATCACGCAGGGACAACGCCGGATCGGGCAGAATCTTCTCCCGGTCGAAGACCGCCTCTTCCCCCAGACCGTTGCAATGAGGGCAGGCTCCCTTCGGAGAGTTGAAGGAGAAAGTGTGCGGCGCCGGATCTTCGAACGCCACACCCGTCGTAGGACACATCAGATGGCGCGAATAGTAACGCATCTTCCCCGTTTCGTAGTCATAGACGGCCATCGTTCCTTTGCCCTGCCGCATCGCTTCGCACAGCGAGGTGAGCAGACGCTCGCGCAGGGAATCCCCGACGGCCATACGGTCGATCACCAGGTCGATCGTATGGATCTTGTACCGGTCGAGCTTCATACCGGGGGTGAACTCCCGGATCTCGCCGTCGATACGGGCATAGAGATAACCCTTCTTGATCAGGCTTTCGAACAACTCCCGGTAGTGACCCTTGCGCCCCTTGACGATCGGGGCCGTCACAGCGATCTTGCGTCCGTCGAACTCTTTGAGAATCAGCTCGACGATCTGTTCGTCCGTATAGTGGACCATCTCCTCGCCCGTGACCGGAGAGTAAGCCCGCGAAGCCCGCGCATAGAGCAGGCGCAGGAAATCGCTGATCTCGGTTACGGTACCGACCGTCGAACGGGGATTCTTGTTGGTGGTCTTCTGCTCGATGGCCACCACAGGGCTGAGGCCCGTGATCTTATCGACGTCGGGCCGTTCCATCGTTCCGACGAACTGCCGGGCATAGGTCGAAAGCGTCTCCATATAGCGGCGCTGCCCTTCGGCATAGATCGTATCGAAAGCCAGGGACGACTTGCCGGAACCCGAAAGTCCTGTGATGACGACCAGTTTCCCGCAAGGAATTTCCAGATCGACGTTTTGCAGGTTATGCACCCGCGCACCGAGTATTTTGATGTTGTTTTCTTCCACGACGAATAAAAGCGCGGCTCTCTGCCGCAGCGATGAATTATAAAACGCGTAAAGTTAGGGATTATTTTTCACGCAGCCAAGAAAGAGAATCCCGGCGCTTCGGAAAACAAAAGTTTCGAACGACTATCCGCCTCAAAGCACGGGAGAGCACAGTACAAGACAAAACGGGATAGGACGGCACGGGATAAGATAAGATAAGATAAGATAAGACAATACAAAACAGGATGGCACGGTACACACGTCCCACAGATCCGGCGAATACCGCCGAAACAAGATCGCTCCGAAGTCGCGGCCTTTCCCCGATTTCGGCAGGTCCAAGGATCGTCCCCGACCGCCGGATAGAGAGAACAACCCGTTCGGAGCATTGGAAAGCGAATCCGTTCAGAAAAGCGTCGGGTTCATCTTATCCTCGTAGAGATTCAGGACTTCGATCCCCTGATGCCGGGCCCGACGCACGGTATAACCCGTGCCGCTGTTTCTGCGAATGTACCACGCGACCACGCGCACGGCATGATCCACCAGATAATCGTTACGCCGGTAATAACATCCCCGGCTGTAACTGTCGGCCAGCACCACCGTCCGATCGGCCGCTGCCAGGACGTCCGCATAACGCCGCTTATCGGCGTCGGAGAAACTATCCGGCTGCCCGGCGAACGGGACGACGGCGACGAGCTCCATTCCCGCACACTCCCCGCGCAGAGCGAGGACCGCTTCGGCGGCCGCTAAGTCGAAACCGCAGGCCATCCCGCTCAGGAAGAAGCGGAAGCCCTCCGACCATAATCGATACACCGCAGCACGCAGGATTCCGTCGGCACTGCCGTCGTAATCCTGATGGCCGGTAAAGGCCACGGAACGATTTCTTTCTGCTTCCACGCCCAAAAGTAACCAATCTGCCGCCATTTTCCAACCTAACGGCCAATAATAGCGCTTCACAGCCCACAAGAACGGTCCGAAATTTGCAACTCTTTCGAATGAACTAAAATTTCACGATTATGAAAAATACAACTTGTATCGCAACATTCATCGGCGGTCTGGTACTGGGTGCCGCTATCACTGCCTTGGTAACGCCCCGCACGGGTCAGGAAGTCCGCGAATCGCTCCGCGATCTCGCCAACAAAGGAATCGACAAGGCACGCAACAAATACCAGGAAGTAACCGGCAAGTGCAGCGAGTGCGACGAATAGTCCGCCCGGGTCGGCCCAACTTTCTACGACAATGAACGAGAACCAACCCCGCAGGCATCTGATCACTCCGATCGTCGTATTCGGAATCACCGCCCTGATCGCCGTGGTGATGCTGTTATGGGCCCTCGTCATCTGGCTCGCACAACTGACCGGCTCGATGATCTGGGCTACGTTGATTCTGGGCGGTGTTTTCGCCCTGATCGCCCTGATCGTCTATCTGGTTTCGGTACGTCCTGCCGTTCAATACATCAGCGACCAGCTCGACAACATCGCCGAAATGGCACAGATCGTACGCTCGGGTTACAACTGGATCACCGACAAGTTGAACAGCATCCTGTGCTCCGTTCTCGAAAGTCTTCTGCGGAAACTCTGACAAAAAGTACCGCAAGAATAAAATCCGAAGGAGAAGGGGTCGCTCGAATCGAGCGACCCCTTCTCCTTTTATACTACATCCAAATTACGCCTTGAAATAGCGATTATAAAGACCCTGGAAACCAGACCCGTGACGGGCCTCGTCCTCCGGCCGCCCGTGTACGGGGTCGTGCACGGCGTCCAGGTTCTGCTCCTTGGCCAGACGCGCCAGACGCATCTTGTCCTCGCAGGCGCCGCACTCGGCATTCATACGTTTGAACAGGTTGGTCTTGGTATCCCAAACGATGTCGCCGATCAGTTCGGCGAACTTCGAAGCGTGCTCGGCCTCCTCCCAGGCATAGCGCTTGAAAGCCTCGGCGATTTCGGGGTAACCCTCGCGATCCGCCTGACGAGCCATCGCCAGGTATTGTCCCACCTCGGAACATTCGCCCATAAAGTGATTGTTCAAACCTTCCCACAACTCCTGGCTGGCGCCTTTGCCGTCGCCGAGCTTATGCTCCGTCACGAAATCCAAACCACCGGCCTTCTCCTCGACCTCTACGAACTTCTCCTTGCCTACTTTGCACATCGGGCACTGATCGGGTGCCTCGGGACTTTCGTGGATATATCCACAAACGGTACAACGCCATTTCTTAGCCATAATTCTTCTCTTTATTTTGTTAGACTGTGTGTTATTTCGTTTGCGAAGCAAAGATAGGAATTATCGGGGTCACGTCCCGCAAAAATACGATCACTTTTACTGATAGAGCGATAAAACAAACCTATACGCCCATCACTGCGGCTGCCGGTCGAGCAGCCATTCGATATACCCCACCTCGAAGGCATCTTTAGCCAGCACCCGCTTATCTCGGTCCAGCAGATACATCGAAGGAATGGCTTTCAGGTCGTAAAGTTCCTCTTTGCTGATTCGGGCTCCTGCATCGTAGGCATTGATCCACGACGACGGTACCTGCGGAGCATGAGCACGCCACGCCGTGAGATCTTCGTCGGGATAGAGCGCCAGTACCTCGAGCCGTCCCGCACGAATCATCTCCGACAACAACGGAGAGGCGACGATTTCCGCCCGGATCCGTTCGCACATGCCGCAGTCGGGGTTATTGAAAAACACGAGCGTATAGTTGGCCCGAATCCCGTAAAGCGTCCCCGTACGGCCCGAAGCGAGCGTATAGCGGAAGTCGTTGGCAGGCAGCCCCACCCTGTTTTGCAGCGCCATACGCAGGTCGTGCTCCGGAGCGATCTTCTCCCACTCGTCGAGCCATGGACTCGCCACGAGAGCCTCCAACACGGGAATATAGAGTTCGTCGCTGTGCAGCGGAGAGTTGGGATCGTGCAGCACCCGCTCGGCCAGCATAGCGAAATACTCCAGCATGATTTTCGATCCGGAAGCCTTGCGCATCAGCTCCGCGACAGGCGATGGGTCGCTTTCCGTAACGAAATTCCGGATATACGTATCGAACGCACGCAACATATGTATCGTGTCGGTCGAAACGATAAAAACGGTATCCGCAAAATCCAGATCGTCCCAAAAATGCTCGCGCAGATAGGCATACCGCTGGGCGTCATCCATCGGTCCGGGCGGAGCCTCAACCCGGAAAAGACGCGGCGGGACCTTTTCCGGAGCCGTCGCCGGTGCGGATTTGCGGCCGGAACAAGACAACAGCACCAGGAGCGCCAGCAAACAGAAAAAATATCGCAACATAACGCACAACTTCAATCATACGGAAACCCGAGACAGTGCCAAATCTATGAAGCTATATCGGGAAATACCTTAATCATAGACGGCAAACGGAAAGGCCCGATAACAAACACGCGCTTCGACCTGCCGGGATAACATTTCATACAGCACAAATATAACCATTTTTCACGAAGCGATACGGCGGTCCACAACAAAAATCGGAAACATCCGACCGATTTGCACGGTACTTGCAATTTTACAAATCGTCACGAAAAAACGAGCTTCAAACAGACGGATAAAACGACATTTTCAAGGTATAAGCGCAACGCCGGATTTCTCCCGGACGCTGCCGAACCGGGAAAATGAAGAATAAAGTTCAAACAATTTTTAAATTCAATTATTATGGATGTGAAAAAAGCTACAACCAGCACAGGGTTCAAATTGAGTGTGATGACACTTGCAATTATGAACATCACTGCCGTAGTAAGTCTGCGAGGTCTTCCCGCAGAAGCGGTTTATGGCTTATCGTCGGCATTCTACTACCTGTTCGCCGCAGTCGTCTTCCTGATCCCGACGGCCATGGTGGCTGCGGAGCTGGCGGCCATGTTCTCCGACAAACAGGGCGGTGTATTCCGCTGGGTCGGCGAAGCGTACGGCGCACGCACGGGATTTCTCGCCATCTGGCTTCAGTGGATCGAATCGACGATCTGGTACCCGACGGTACTGACCTTCGGCGCCGTATCGATCGCCTTTATCGGCATGAACGAAACGTACGACATGTCACTTGCGTCGAACAAGGTCTTCACGCTAATAGTCGTATTGGCTATTTACTGGGTCGCAACACTCGTTTCTCTGAAAGGCATGGACTGGGTCGGCAAAATCAGCAAATGGGGAGGTATGATCGGTACGATCATACCGGCAGGTCTGCTCATTCTTCTGGGCATCATTTACATTTCGACCGGCGGCCATAACTACATGGATATGTCGCAGGGCTTCTTCCCCGACCTGACGAATTTCGACAACCTGGTATTGGCCAGCAGCATCTTCCTCTTCTATGCCGGTATGGAGATGATGGGTATTCACGTGATGGACGTGAAGAATCCTTCGCGCAACTATCCGAAAGCCATCGTCATCGGCTCGCTGGTGACCGTGCTGATCTTCGTGCTGGGCACGTTCTCGCTGGGCTTCATCATTCCGGCCAAAGACATCAACCTGACCCAGTCGCTGTTGATCGGCTTCGACAACTACTTCCATTATCTGCGCATCTCGTGGGCTTCGCCGATTATCGCCGTCGCCCTGATGTTCGGCGTACTGGCAGGCGTACTGACCTGGGTATCGGGTCCGTCGAAAGGTATTTTCGCCGTGGGCAGAGCCGGTTACCTGCCTCCGTTCTTTCAGAAGAGCAACAAGAACGGCGTACAGCGCAATATCCTGCTCATTCAGGGCGGCGTGGTAACGCTGCTGGCGCTGCTGTTCGTCGTAATGCCTTCGGTACAGTCGTTCTACCAGATCCTCTCGCAGCTCACCGTACTGCTCTACCTGATCATGTACATGCTGATGTTCTCGGCGGCGATCGTGCTGCGCTACAAGATGAAAGGCACCGCGCGTCCGTTCCGCCTGGGCAAAAAGGGTAACGGTCTGATGTGGACGATCGGTACGGTCGGCTTCTGCGGCGCACTGCTCGCCTTCATCCTCAGCTTCGTTCCGCCCAGCCAGATCTCGGTCGGCAGCAACACCGTATGGTTCTCCGTACTCATTATCGGCTGCGTGGTAGTGGTAGGCGCTCCGTTCGTCATCTACGCCATGCGCAAGCCCTCGTGGAAAGACCCGCAGGCGGCTGCGGAATTCGCACCCTTCCATTGGGAAGTAAAAGCAGCCCCGGAAACACAGAACATTCCGCAAAACAACCCGCAAAATACGGGTAATACGGCTCCTGAAAACAAACAATAAAAGCAATCGTCATGGGACAAAAACTCACGAAACAAGACGTTCGGGACGCCGTACAGCACGCCTTCGAACAGACCAAAGCGGTCACAGGAGGTAAAAACGCCGACTATATACCCTATCTGGCCAACGTACCGTCCGACCTGTTCGGCATCGCCGTCTGTCTGCCCGACGGAGAGATTATCGCCGCAGGCGACACGGAATACAAGTTCGGCATCGAATCGGTATCGAAAGTGCCGACGGCCATTCTAACGATGAACCAATACAGCCCCGAAGAGGTGCTGACGAAGATCGGTGCCGACGCTACGGGACTGCCTTTCAACTCGATCATGGCGATCCTGCTCGAAAAGGATCACCCTTCGACACCGCTGGTAAACGCCGGTGCGATCGCCGCCTGCTCGATGATAAAACCTATCGGGAAGCCGGACGCGAAATGGGAGGCGATCCAGGGATTCATCGAAGGACTCTGCGGCTCGAGCGTGGAGGTCATCGACGAACTTTACAAATCGGAAACCGCGACCAACTTCAACAACAAGTCGATCGCGTGGCTGCTGAAAAACTATTCGCGCATCTACGACGATCCCGATATGGCGCTCGACCTCTACACCCGCCAGTGTTCGATCGGCGTAACGGCCCGCCAACTGGCGGTCGCGGCTGCGACCATCGCATTCGACGGCGTGAACCCCGTAACCAAACAGACGGTCTTCAAGCCCGATCTGGGTACGCGCATCGCCTCGATGATGGCCACCGTCGGTTTTTACGAGCATACGGGCGACTGGCTCTTCAACACGGGCCTTCCGGCCAAGACCGGCGTGGGCGGCGGCATCATGGGCGTCGTTCCGGGCGTGATGGGCGTAGCGGCCTTCGCACCCCCACTGGATGACGCCGGCAACTCGGTCAAGGCCCAGGCTGCCTTGAGCGACATCGTCGGACGGCTCAACCTCAACATCTTCCATCCGCGTAAAAGCATCCTGGCAGAACAGGCATAGGAGGATCGTTCCGGAATGAAAAAGGCTCGCTGTACAGCGAGCCTTTTTGTATCTTGCGATTACCACACGACACCGTCCCCATCGTGGAAAAAACCGCACACGAGGGTCAGGTACTCGGGCATTTTTCCGTCGGCTCCCCACTTGAGTTCGATTCCGAACAGCTCGGAAGTCGTGCGGCCTATGTCGAAGCCGCAGGCTTCGAGCGACGGACGCACCAATTCGGGATGGCGGCACGGGTTCCCTTCGGGACGTGTACAGGTACCATCGGGACAATAGAGGCAACTGCCGACGTAGGCGAACGAACGTCCTCCATACCGCCGCTCCATTTCGAGCAGACGCCTCTCGAGCCGCTGCCGTTCGGGGTGGATCAACCGCTTTGCCTCCGCAATGGGAAGACCGCCCTGTTCCGGAACGATCTTCGTCGCAATAAGCAATGCCCTGGAATACCGGGTCAGGTACTCCTCGACATCGAAATCGAAGGGAGGACATCCCCAACTGCGTCCATAGTTCGGACAGGTGCGGCAGCAACCCTCGAAACGCTCGGCATCGCGGAAACGGGCGATATAATCGGCGACGGGAATCGTCACGCTGAAATCTTCGGCTCGGTATGGGATCATATTTCGGTAAAGAGATCGAATTGATGCAGAAACGTAAAAGTAAAGAAAACCCCGATGACGGCACACAGGACGGCAAGCAGTGCATTCAGCACACGCGGGGAGGGTTTGGTGGATTCGCAGGCCCGATTCCGGATATAACGTCGGAAAAAGAGGAAGAGAGCGGGTACGACGCTGCACGCCAGCAGAAAATCCTCGGGAATCCCGAAAAAATAGACCTTCGAAAACCCGATCAGCGCCCAATGGCAGAGAAAGGTCGCCAACACGATATTCGCCCGCTCGGAGAAAGCCAGCATCAACGCGACGGTGAAGACTGCGACCGAGCAGGGCATCACGGGCGAGGTCATCATCGGAAAAGTACGCCCCAGGGCCAGCGAGAAGAGCGGATAAACGAGCGGCATACAGAACAGCACCAAAGCAAACCGGGGGTGTCGTCCCGTGCGCCCGAGCGAATCGTGTCCGGCCGCCAGGTCATAGATCCAGATACAACCCATGACCGCCCAGAACAGGGCCAGAATATCGTAATGTTCGCGCGGAGCGCAATAGATAAAATAATATACACCCGCGATCCAGAAATTCAATGCGGCCATAAAAACCTTCATCGCCACACGCACGGCACGCGTCGGACGCAGATAAAGCAAAAGGGTCAGCACCGCAGCGACCGCAACCAGCAGGAGCTGTACGGGCCACGTGGCGGCGTTGTATGCGGCGATCGTATTCCAGAAAACATCCATACGAAAAGAGTTTATTCACGGCTCCGTCTGCGCCGTGTGAGCGAGAAAGCCCGGCGGTTGAAGATGAATATCGGCAGCGTGGCGCCCGCAGCCAACAGGATAATCACGCTGAACGACACGGTGGCATTCAGAAAAAACTGCTGCATATATTCCAGGCCCTGCCCGGGATCGTTGAGCGATTGCAGAAACATGATGAGGGCAAAGACCGTCTTGTAGGCATAGATACCCGGGACCATCGGCAGCAGGGCCGGAATGTAAAGCACGGTCATCGGACAACGAATACCCCGTCCCAGCCAAAGGCTGCCGAAACCGATGACGACGGCAGCACAGAGCGAAGCCGTAGCGATGTCGATCCCCGCATAACTCATCAGGCAGAAACGCAAGGCGTGTCCGACGGCCGCCAGCAGGGCGATGTAGGGAAATGCCCGCACCGGAGGATCGGAAATCGCCCCGAATCCGATAGCGGCCACGGCCGCGAACACCCCGTCGAACAGAATATCCACTGCAATCATAGCAAACTGTTTTTAACGATCATCAACGTCGCCGAAAGACCTACGGCAATGCAGACGATCAGCAGCAGGGCGTTGATCAGACGGCTGCAACCGATCAGGATATGCCCTTCGACGATGTCGATCACCCCGTTGATGAGCGGAACGCCCGGAACAAGAAAGAGCGGGCTGGTGGCTATCGCCACCTCGGCCGTACAGTCGAAGCCCAATGCCGACGAGGCGCAGAGCGAAGCCAGAAAGGCGGAAAGGATAAAAACCAGGAAGTGATTCACGGCATGCGCCTGCATCCGCTGCCGAGCGGAAAAACCGACGAGCGTCGAGGTGAAGACGATGCCCACGGCCGTCCAGTCCCCGCCGAACAGACGACAAAAGGAGGCATTCGCCAGGCCGACCGTCAGCAGGACGAAAATCGGGTCCATACGCGGCTTGGCGATCAACTCTCCGTAACGGTCGCGCAGGTCGGTCAGCGACAGGTGTTCATCGACGGCATCCCAACTCAAAGCGCTCAGATCCGAATTCCGTTCGAAGCTGATCGGCAGCGCAGGGATCTTTACCACACGGGTAACGACTTCGCCGCTCCGTTCGTCGTGTACGGTGATGATTATGCTTTTCTGAAAACTCGACAACTGAATATCCACTCCCTGCGAGGTTCCGATGCGCTGTGCGTTGCGGATCACACGCGAAGTGTGCACTCCCGATCCTAACAGATAGGAAGCGTATTCCGCAACGAAATCGAGAATGTCGGTGAGTTCCTGTTTTGTTTTCATGACGGCACAAAAGTAGTGTATTCCCGCCAAATCGGAAACAACCGGCGAAAAGAAAAATTCCCGGAAAGAGTTTTTGTTTCCTGAAAAATACCGTTATATTTGCGGCAGATTTGGTTTCCGGCTCCTTATGCAAGGAGAGGAATGAAAAGGGAATCGGGTGTGAATCCCGGACAGTCCCGCTGCTGTGAAGCTCCGCGACGTTTCGAACATCTCTGCCACTGGTCCGCACGGACCGGGAAGGCTTCGGAACAGGAGTGAGTCAGAAGACCTGCCAGATCGATTCGATGTCAAAGGCGCTCGTGGGTTAGGCGTTTGATTTCGGTTGTGTTTCGCTTGATAAATTTTAGGAAAACCGTCCCGACACAGGGATCGTTGTACCGTTCCGGTACAAGAGATTTCCTCGTCTGCCACAGCGGTATTTCCAGTAATGAACGACAAACGAAAGTGCGGCGATAACCATTGTTACTGCCATAACATTCAAGAGATTAGGATGTCGCCGCACTTTTTTTTAACCGATAACGATGAATATCATACTCTATGGAATACCGGCCGATACAGCCGAGCTGATTGCCGGACGTTACGACCTGGAACTCATTCATTCGATCGAAGAAATCGGAACCTGCGGAGCGTTGCTCCCCGTCCCGAAAATAACCGCACCCCGGCAGTTGCTGGCTCTTTACAACGCCTTGATGCGTCACGAGGATGCGATCGATGCAGTCATCATCTGCGGGTCCGAAACCTGCGGTGCGGCCGGCACGATATGCTACGGGGCTCCTCCGGGAAAAATCTTCACACTCTGCGGCGATCCGGGAGGCGAAGAGCTGGAAGCGGAGTTATTCCGGCTGCTCGATGCCATCTTCACGCAAGCCAACCGGATCAACCTCTGAAACGACGTATTCCCGAAAAAACGAAAGGGATTCTATTTTCAAATTTTTTCCGGCACGAATTTGCTCCGACCTTTTCCGCCTTTGCAAAAAATCCGCTGGAAAGAATTTCCACAACCGGCTGTCACCTCGCAACCGGCCTTGCTCATGAGAGCAAATATACCCCGCTTCGATTCGGATTTATATCGTCTTTCCGGACAGCGGTCGCCCTCGGTTCCGCCCAAATTTATTTGGCTCTGCCACAAACCTGCACTATCTTTGCCGCATGGACTCAACGAAAGGATATATTCACGTCTATACCGGAAACGGCAAAGGCAAGACGACGGCCGCGTTCGGACTGGCCGTGCGAGCTTTGTGCGCCGGCAAAAGCGTTTACATCGGACAGTTCGTCAAGTCGATGCGATACAACGAAACGAAAATCGGGCAACTCTTCGACCAAGTGAAGATCGAACAGTTGGGTCGGGGCTGTTTTATCGGCAAGGATCCCGAAGCGATCGATATCCGGATGGCACGCGACGGTCTGACCCGCTGCGCCGCCCTGCTGGAGAGCGGCGAATACGACGTAGTCATCCTCGACGAACTGACCATCGCCCTGCATTTCGGACTGCTGACGATCGACGCCGTACTGGATGCCCTGAACCGCCGCCATCCGGCGGTAGAAGTCGTCGTCACGGGACGTTATGCCCCGCAGGAACTTATCGACGCGGCCGACCTGGTGACCGAAATGCGGGAAATCAAACATTACTACACGCAGGGCGTCCTTTCCCGCGACGGGATAGACCGCTGACAGGCCAAAAGCGATCGTCATCACCCGACTACACGGGCGCGAATAACAGCAAGGGTACGCTGCCGAAAAAACGCTTTTTTTCATTCCGAAGTAACATTTCTGCCCGAAAACTTGCACGGGGGGGGGATTTTGTACTTTTGCAAAAGAAACCATAAAAACCTCCACTATGCAAACAAATTCCCAAATCAGACAATCGTCCCTCGCAGCAATGAAGGGGAACTGGGGATCGGCGATCCTGCTCTACGTCGTATCTTGCGTACTCTATGTCCCTTACGGCATCCTCAACAGAGGAGGAGCCATTGCAGGTCTTGCGGTCCTGCTCCTGATCTTCGTCTATCTGCCCATCAACTTCGGGCTTCTGCGAACATTCCTCGCATTCGCCCGCGACAAGCGCCCCCTGACCATCGAAGGACTGTTCTGCGCATTCAACAATACCTATTACTGGAAAGCCATCGGAACGGGCCTGTTATCTGGAATCTACACGTTCCTTTGGACGTTGCTGCTCATCGTCCCCGGCATCATCAAGGGACTGTCGTATGCAATGGCGCTGTACATCGTATCCGACAATCCGGAAATCGGCTGCGACGAGGCGATCGAACGCAGTATGGCAATGATGCGCGGACACAAGATGCGATTATTTCTCATGCAGCTCGGCATGATCGGCTGGTCGCTTCTCAGCCTGCTCACGCTCGGTATCGCTATGCTGTGGATAGTCCCCTATTACCAAACTGTCTTCGCGAATTTTTACCTTGAAATCAAGGCCGAATACGAAGCGGCCGGGAATGCGGCTTAAAGAACAGCCAATCGCCCCCGCGATCGGCACTGAAAAAACAGGACCTCGAAGCAATGCAATTTCGAGATCCTGTTTTTTTCGTTCTTTCCGAAGATTCTGGCAAATCGAAACGTCAGCCACATCTTCCTCTCCCTCTCGTTCGAATACGATCGCTCTTTCGCAGGCAAATCGCCGGCATCGCATGCCAGGCGCAAAATCCTTGCGAAAGCGACACAGCACCTCTCCTTCTCGAACCGACCGGACAGCCGGTCCGTGGCGATGTCCCCTACACTGGACCGATCCGTTAAAAGCGGAAGCGAAGACCGGCAACAAGCGATCCCATCGTACCGATCCCCGCTTCGGCATAGGCCGCGACCTTGCCCCCGATTTCGACACCGATCGGTGAAACCTGAAAAGCCCACTGCCGGGCCGATTCGCTCTGCCCCTCGCCCGAAGACTCGGTGAAAGTCAGGCCCACACCGATGCGGGAATAGAGCGACAGGATGCGCAGGTTGAGCCAGCGCATCTTCAGGTGCGGCATGATCGAATAATAGTCGGTCGAGATTTTCTTACCGGCCAACCGCTGATTGTTACCCGAATAGACGAAAGTAGCGCCCACACCCAACCCGCCGACGATACGGAAGGTGTAATTGACCGACACACCGCCCCAGCTGTCCATCGACGCATCCTTCATATCGAGCACGTCGAGCAACTTATCGCTGTAAGCGTCGATCCAGTCGGTCACGGGAGCGACTCCGTACCCCACCGAAATTTCACCGCGCCCCAACTGGGCATGAGCCAGACCGGGCAGGCCGAGCAACACAACGGCCGCCATCAGAAGCACTTTTTTCAACATAACTGTCACTGTCAGGATTATAGGATAATACAAAAATAATTTTTAATAAATAACCCGCCCTTTCGTCACGGTACAAAATTCCCGCCAAAATCAATGAGAAGGGAAGCGGTCGTTCGCTTCCCTTCTCAACATATATCGAATTCGAAAGTTTCGCCGGTACAACGCACCGCTTCCCTTTCAAAACATCCGACGGCAATTAACCGATCGTCTCCTCCTGTCCGACCTTTTTGAACAGATCGACATCCTCGACATCCGAATGCATCAGGTAATTGTAGGCTTCGGCGACTTTGCTTTCTGCCAGTTTACAATAGATCCGCGCGGAATCGATGTATTCGGCCGATTCTCCGGCCTGACGAGCCAACAGGTAAGTAATGATGATATGACCGGCAGTTTCCACCAGACGGCGGGCATGGAAATCCTTGTAACCGCTGCGCTCCTTCTCGAGAGTTTCGACACGGGCGACCATCTCCTCGAACCTCACGCGCAAGTCGGTCAGTTTGCTCTTCACGGCGCACATTTCGGGGGCATAGTCCGCAGCCTCGTAGGTCTTGATCTGCTCCAGGAACGTACCTTTGGTCACGGCATTGATCGCCGCAACGACCTGCAACTGCGAAGTACCCTCGTAGATATTCATGATACGGGCATCACGGTAGAGGCGTTCGCAGGGATAGTCCTTCATGAAGCCCGAACCGCCGTGAATCTGTACCGCATCGTAAGCGAGCTGGTTGGCATACTCCGAAGCGAAGAGCTTTACCAGCGGCGTGAAACCGTCGGCCAGACGATTGTAGAACTTCATCTCCTGGCGCTCCTCCGGTTCGAGCGAACGCTCCTGCGCGATGTGGCCGTACTGCTTGTAAATCTCGACGAAACGGGTCGTTTCATAGAGCAGCGCACGGGCCCCCTGCAACTTTGCCTTCATATTGGAGAGCATCTCCGCAACGGCGGCGAACTGAATGATCGGCTTGCCGAACTGGGCACGCTCCTGCGCATACTTGAGCGCCTCGCGGTAAGCGGCCTCGCAAAGGCCTACCGACTGTGCGCCGATACCCAGACGGGCAGCGTTCATGAGCGACATCACGTATTTGATCAGACCCATCTTACGGTCGCCGACCAGACGGGCCGGAGCGTTGGTGAAGACCAGCTCGCAGGTGGGCGAACCCTTGATACCGAGTTTGTTCTCGATACGGCGCACCTTGACGCCGCCGTCACGCTTGTCGTGCACGAGCATCGAAAGACCGCGTGCGTCCGAAGTTCCCTCTTCGGTGCGGGCCAGCACCAGCGAAATATGACCGTCGCCGTTGGTGATGAAGCGCTTCACGCCGTTCAGCAGCCAACGGCCGCTCTTCTCGTCGTAAGTGGCCTTGAGCATCACGGCACCCAAGTCCGAACCTGCATCCGGCTCGGTAAGGTCCATCGCGCAGGTCTCGCCCGCAGAAACACGGGGCAGGAACATCCGCTTAAGCTCTTCCGAAGCGAATTCATTGAGCGTTTCGGCACAGTCCTGCAAACCCCAGATATTCTCGAAACCGGCATCGCCGCGTGCCACCATTTCGTTGGCGACGACGAAGCAGACCAGCGGGAAATTCAGGCCGTCGTACTCGTAAGGCAGGGTCATGCCGCTCAAGCCGGCCTTGGTAATGGCGTCGATGTTGCGGGCCGTACCCTCGGCGTAAACGACATGGTCGTTCTCGACTCTGGGACCTTCGTGATCGACGCCCTCGGCATTGGGGGCGATCACCTCGCCGCACACTTCGCCGGCGATCTCCAGCACGCGGCGGTAGTTGTCCATCGCGTCCTCAAAATTCTGCGGAGCAAGCTCGTGGTGGTCTTTCAGCGTATAGTTACGCTCTTTCAGCGCCACGATCTTGCGCATCAGCGGATGCTGAAGGTGGAACTGCAAATCCTTATTATCTAAAAAGAAATTAGCCATTACTTCGAGTTTTGTTTGTAATACTTAATCATTTTCGGGATCACCTCGTTCAGGTCGCCCGTGATCGCAAAGTCGGCGATCTTGTTGATCGGCGCATCGGGATCGGTGTTGATCGAGATGATCATCGACGACTGGTCCATACCGGCCGTATGCTGGATCTGGCCCGAAATACCGCACGCGATGTAGAGTTTGGGACGGATCGTAACGCCCGTCTGACCGATCTGGCGGGCATGCTCCGTGAAACCTGCGTCCACCGCAGCACGGCTCGCGCCGACTTCGCCGCCCAGCACCTCAGCCAGTTCGTAAATCAGCTTGAAATTCTCCTTCGAGCCTACGCCGTAACCGCCGGCAACCACCACGCTCGCGCCTTTGATATTGATCTTGCGTTCTTCGATCTGGCGGTCGAGGATCTTGACCACCAGGTCGCTCTCTTTCAGGAACTTCTTCCAGTCGATCGGCTTCACCTCGCCGGCACCCGGTTTGGCTGCGTACTCCTTGCGCATCACGCCCTCGCGGACGGTCGCCATCTGGGGACGGTGGTCGGGGTTCACGATCGTCGCAATGATGTTGCCGCCGAAGGCCGGGCGAATCTGGTACAACAGATTCTCATACTCCGTACCGGTTTTCGCGTCCTTATGGTCGCCGATCACCAGTTGCGTACAGTCGGCCGTCAGACCACTGAACAGCGCCGACGATACGCGCGGAGCGAAATCGCGGCCGATGGAAGTCGCACCGAAAAGGGCGATCTGGGGCTTCTCCTGCTCGATCAGACCGCACATCACAGCCGTATGGGGCAACGTGCGGAACGGAGCGAACTCCTTGTCGTCGGCCGTCCACACGGTATCGGCGCCGTATTTGGCCAACTCCTGAGCGATGTCGCCCAGATTATGACCCAGTACGACGGCTTCGAGCTTCACGCCGAGCGTCGTGGCCAGCTCACGGCCTTTGGTCAGCAACTCCAGACTCACGTCCGCAGGTACCCCGTTTTCGAGTTCTATATATACAAATACATTATTCATATCTCGTTTCCTCCCTGATTAACCGAGCGTGTGGCTCGCGATAAGTTCAACCATCAATTCCTCGATCTGCTTGTCGTTTCTTGGCTTCCTTGGCCTGGATCACCACATTCTCGATCTTCTTCACCTTCGTCGGGGAACCGGTCAGGCCCAACTGGTTATCGTCCGGATCGACATCGGCGGCACTCCACTCGAAAATCTGCAGGTAGGGCTTCGACGCGGCCATCTTGGCAGCTTCCGACGTCGGTTCCGCAGCGATCTCGGAGGCCGTCATGGCATTCTTGAACTTCATCACGCGGCGGGCGTTCTTCGGGCGGCACTCGGCAGCCGAAGCATTTACGGTCACCACGGCGGGAATCGGACATTCGACCACTTCGGTTCCGTGCTCCAGGCGACGTTTGATGACCAGCGACTTATCTTTGATCTCGAGAATCTCCTCGGCATAGGTCACCTGCGGCAAACCGAGCTTTTCGGCCACCTGCGGACCTACCTGTGCCGTATCGCCGTCGATCGCTTGGCGACCACCGATGATAATATCATAATCGTTGATTTTCTTGATAGCCGTGGCAAGCGCATAGGATGTGGCAAGCGTGTCGGCTCCGGCAAACGCACGGTCGGTCAACAAAAAACCGCCGTCAGCACCACGATACAAACCCTCGCGGATGATTTCGGCGGCACGTCCCGGGCCCATCGTCAGCAGCGTAACTGTCGTCCCGGGGTAAGCGTCTTTCAAGCGTAACGCTTGTTCCAACGCGTTCAGGTCTTCCGGGTTAAAGATGGCGGGGAGGGCGGCACGGTTTACCGTTCCGTCTTCTTTCATCGCATCCTTTCCCACGTTGCGTGTGTCCGGAACCTGTTTCGCTAAAACAATAATTCTTAAACTCATATTATATTAGGAATATTAGATTTTTATGTTGATATAATACTTCTACATTCTTGTTAATCTCGAGGTGCAAAAGTAATCAAACATTCTTTATAACAAAGAACTTTAGTCGGGAAATTGCACACTTCGTATCTGTTTGAGCATGTATTGCCTGTTGATTACTCGTAGCGATGATTGGTTCTCGATCTCTTTACGACTTGTCCGTACACGATCAACGCTATAGCGGAGACCAAGGCTATCGCACCGAAGTAATACCAGATGTAATGAGCGTTTGCGCTTGCCGCGAGCCATTCCTCGTGAGAGGCGAACAGCGTGGGTTCCGGACAGTATTTACTTAAAAGGAATCCAGATAATCCGAATCCGAAGATAGAGGATAAGAAAGAGTGCAAATGGCTGAATCCAAGATAGAGACCTTCTTCTCCTTTGGGTGCTTGCAAGGAGAAATACTCGAGAAAGCGAGGAGAGATGAACGTCTCCGCCAGCCCTTGGAAGACGATACCCACCACCATCATGAAGGCTCCG
>OGEG01001130.1_pt1 | contig 20148 bp, 12 predicted proteins | sample 1570621 | NCBI WGS metagenome assembly OGEG01 (sample SAMEA2582130, study PRJEB24529) | metagenome | biome: Human gut stool | place: China | collected 2011 | reverse complement strand
GGAACTGGTAAACAAAGGATTGATTCTTGCCGGACATGATATTTCTGCCGGTGGTCTGATCACTACATTGCTCGAAATGTGCTTCGCCAATGTGGAAGGCGGTATGGAAATCAGCCTCGACAAGATGAAGGAACAGGATATTGTCAAGATTCTGTTTGCAGAAAATCCGGGTATTGTTATCCAGGTCAGCGACAAGCACAAAGAAGAGGTGAAGAAGATTCTGGAAGACGCAGGCGTAGGCTACCTGAAGTTGGGTAAACCTACCGACGAACGCCACATCCTCGTATCCAAAGGAGACGCTACCTACCAATTCGGTATCGACTATATGCGTGATGTATGGTATTCTTCTTCTTACCTGCTCGACCGCAAACAATCCATGAACGGTTGCGCCAAAAAACGTTTTGAAAACTACAAGATGCAGCCGGTTGAATTTGCTTTCATGCCAGAATTCAAAGGCAAACTTTCTCAATACGGTATTACTCCGGACCGTCGTACTCCGAGCGGTGTCCGCGCAGCTATCATCCGCGAAAAAGGAACGAACGGCGAACGCGAAATGGCTTATTCACTCTATTTGGCAGGTTTTGACGTGAAAGATGTGACAATGACCGACCTTATCAGCGGACGTGAAACACTGGAAGACGTAAACATGATCGTTTATTGCGGCGGTTTCTCCAACTCCGACGTACTTGGTTCAGCCAAAGGCTGGGCAGGCGGTTTCTTGTTCAACGAAAAGGCAAAAGAAGCACTCGATAAATTCTATGCTCGTGAAGATACATTGTCACTGGGTATCTGTAACGGTTGCCAGTTGATGATGGAGCTTGGACTTATCAATCCTGAACACAAAAAGAAAGGTAAGATGCTTCACAATGATTCCCATAAATTCGAGTCTACCTTTGTCGGCCTGACTATCCCTACCAACCGCAGCGTTATGTTCGGTTCATTGAGCGGTAGCAAACTAGGTATCTGGGTAGCTCACGGAGAAGGAAAATTCTCTCTGCCTTACGATGAAGACAAATATAATGTAGTGGCAAAATACAGCTATGACGAATATCCCGGAAACCCGAACGGTTCCGACTATTCTATCGCCGGACTTGCCAGCGCCGACGGCCGTCATCTGGCTATGATGCCTCACTTGGAACGCGCTATCTTCCCATGGCAGAACGGTTGTTATCCGGCAGACCGCAAAAACAGCGATCAGGTAACTCCGTGGATTGAAGCATTTGTCAATGCCCGCAAGTGGATTGAAGAAAAGGTGAGATAAATAATTGCTTTATATTTTTTAAGGCTGGTACTTCCCAAAAAGTACCAGCCTTTTAGTTTATCCCAATATTCCTACTACCTAAATTCGTTTATATACAACTAAAGTTCCACAAATAAGCACTAAATACAAATAGCTGAAAAAGCTCCTCATCCGCTTCAATTCAAGTACGACGTAATCCTTACTCCAAAATTTTGTAGTGTCGAAAAATCTTCTTAATTTTGTCAAACTTTCCCCCTCAGAACAAGATTCAATAACCCTTAAAAGTCCTATTTATATGAAAAAATGGATTTTTCTAATCTTATTGTTTCCTCTAACCTGTATCGCTCAGACGTACCAATATATTGGAGTGGAAGATGGGCTAAGCAACCGGCGAGTTTACTATATCCAGAAAGACAGAACCGGATATATGTGGTTCCTCACCCATGAAGGTATTGACAGATACAATGGAAAAGATTTCAAACGATACAAACTAATGGACGGTGACGTAGAGGTTAATTCGCTACTGAACCTCAATTGGCTATATATTGATAAGGAAGATGTATTATGGGAAATCGGGAAAAAAGGAAAGATATTCCGGTATGACCAGATCCACGACTGCTTCACACTCGTATATAAACTGCCCATAGAGAACTTCCGTGATTTGCCGGCTCCGGTAAGTTTCGCATGGCTCGATCAGAGCAAGCATATCTGGTTGTGTAATGAGGAAACTATCTTTATTTATAACACGGATACAGGAGAAGTCACTCACATAAAGAATGACATCAGTGAAGAAATCAATGACATCGAACAGATTGACGACACACATTACTTCATTGGCACGGAAATGGGAATCCACTATGCCAAGTTGGAAAACAACACACTGGAACTTATTCACTGCGACAAGCTGGAGAATGTGAAAGCACAAATACTCGATCTACATTTCGACACAAAGATTCGTAAATTGTTTATCGGAACTTTCCAACGGGGAGTGCTCATCTATGATATGTCGACCAAGTCCGTCACACAACCTCCACATAGTCTGAAAGATATCAGCATTACACGAATCAAGCCCTTAAACGCCAAAGAATTGTTGATAGCGTCAGATGGCGGCGGTGTACATAAAATGAATGTTGAAACCTATCAGATGGAGCCTTACATTATTGCTGATTACAACAGTAATAACGGCATGAACGGCAACAGTATCAATGATCTTTATATAGAAGAAGAACGGATATGGTTGGCGAACTACCCTATCGGAATCACCGTACAGAATAATCGCTATTCCAGCTATAAATGGATCAAGCATTCTATCGGCAACAGACAGTCTTTGATAAACGACCAGGTTAATTCGATTATCGAAGACAGTGACGGTGACTTATGGTTCGGAACCAATAATGGAATCAGTCTCTTAAATTCCAAGACCGGACAATGGCGTTCCTTCCTCAGTTCTTTTGAGAAGAACCAGGATAGCAGAAGTCATATTTTCACTACCCTGTGCGAAGTGCTTCCCGGAGTTGTCTGGGCCGGCGGATACTTCTCCGGCATTTATCAGATAGACAAGAGATCTTCCAATGTCAGCTATTTTACTCCGGCTTCGTATGCATATGAGAACATACGCCCGGATAAGTATATACGTGATATCCGTAAAGACTCACAAGGAAATATCTGGAGCGGAGGATTTTATAATCTGAAACGTATCAATGTACACACTAAAAATATACAACTGTACCACGGACTGAACTCCATTACTGCAATTCTCGAACGCGATGCCAAAAGTATGTGGATAGGCAGTGCGACCGGATTGTTTTTATTGGATAAAGAATCGGGTAAATATGAACGTATCAAACTTCCCGTAGAATCAAACTATATATATTCTTTATACCAGACCAAGAAAGGATCGCTATATATAGGAACCAGTGGCTCCGGATTATTAATTTACGATCCTCACACCAAACTGTTCACTCATTATCATACGGGAAATTGCGCATTGATTTCCAACAATATCTATACCTTGCTTTCAGACGCTGACGAAGATATTCTGCTTAGCACGGAAAGCGGTCTGACCAGCTTTTATCCTAACCAAAAAACATTTCACAACTGGACAAAAGAAATGGGACTTATGACCACACATTTCAATGCATTGTCCGGTACCCTGCGAAAGAACAACAACTTTATTTTCGGAAGTTCGAACGGGGCAGTAGAGTTCAATAAAGACATGAAACTTCCCAGAACCTATTCTTCCAAAATGATATTCAGCGATTTCAAACTGTTTTATCAAACGATCTACCCGGGAGACAAAAATTCCCCGCTAAAGGCAAGTATCAACAATACGAAAGAGCTGAAATTAAAATATAACCAGAATATTTTCTCGTTACAGGTTTCTTCTATCAACTATGACTATCCTTCTAATGTCCTTTATTCCTGGAAACTGGAAGGCTTTTACGAAGAATGGAGCAAACCGGGGACAGAAAACACAATCCGTTATACTAACCTCGCACCGGGAAAATATACGTTAAGGGTACGTGCTATCTCCAATGAGGACCAGCGTATTATGCTCGAAGAAAGGAGTATAGATATTATCATCGCCCAGCCTTTTTGGCTGACCGTTTGGGCAATGTTGCTCTATATCGTTATCCTTGTCTTTATCGCTGCTGTCTCATTACGTATTCTGATCCTAAGGAAACAACGTAAAGTGTCCGACGAAAAGATTCATTTCTTTATCAACACTGCACACGACATCCGTACTCCGTTGACGCTTATCAAAGCGCCACTGGAAGATCTTCGTGAAAAAGAAGAACTAAGCAAGGAAGGAATATCCAATATGAATACTGCATTACGGAATGTAAATGCCCTGCTACGTCTCACCACCAATCTAATAAACTTCGAGAGGGCGGACGTATATTCCTCCGAACTATATATTTCGGAACATGAACTGAACACATTTACAACCGAAATATACAATGCTTTCCAGCAGTACGCCAATATCAAACATATCAACTTCACCCACGAAAGTAATTTCAGGTATATGAATGTATGGTTTGATAAGGAAAAAATGGAATCAATCCTGAAAAACATAATCTCGAATGCCTTGAAGTACACTCCGGAAAACGGTAATGTACAGATTTTCGTGTCCGACAATACAGACTCGTGGAGCGTCGAAGTCAGGGATACAGGAATCGGAATTTCGGCCAGCGAACAGAAAAAACTGTTCAAGCTGCATTTCCGTGGCAGCAATGCAATCAACTCCAAAGTGACGGGTAGCGGGATCGGACTGATGCTTGTCTGGAAATTAGTGCGGCTGCATAAAGGTAAGATTAATTTGTCGAGTGTGGAAAATCAAGGTTCGGTTATCAAGGTATCTTTCCCGAAAGACAGCAAGCGTTTCCGTAAGGCACATCTGGCAACACTGAGCAAACAACGTCAGGAAAACAGAACCCTAAGCAATGTACCTGCTCCCTCACCCGAAATATACGAAAACGCACATAAGAAGTTGAACGGTGAACACCGGCGGATTCTGATTGTGGAGGATAACGATGAATTACGCAACTATCTGTTGCAGACATTATCAGAAGAATATACTGTACAAACGTGTTCCAACGGAAAAGAAGCGTTGACGATCATCCCCGAATACAAACCGGAGTTGGTTATCTCTGATATTATGATGCCGGAAATGCGGGGAGACGAATTATGCAAGGAACTCAAAAACAACATAGAGACATCGCACATTCCGGTTATCCTGCTGACAGCTCTGAATAATGAGAAAGATATCTTGTCCGGACTTAAAATCGGTGCCGACGAATACATCTTGAAACCGTTTAATATAGGTATATTAAAAGCGACTGTCGACAATCTGCTGACTAACCGTGCTCTTTTGCGCAGTAAGTATGCCAATCTGGAGCTGGATGATGAGGAAGAAGATGACGAATGCATCAACTGCTCACAGGACATTGACTGGAAGTTTATTGCCAACGTCAAAAAACATATAAAAGACAATATAGATAACCCGGCCCTTACCGTAGATGTACTTTGCAACCTGGTAGGCATGAGCCGTACAAGTTTCTACAACAAACTCAGGGCATTGACCGACCAGGCTCCGGGAGATTATATCCGTCTGATCCGGTTGAAGTATGCCGTGCAATTATTGAAAGAGAACACACATAGCATAACAGAAATAGCAGAAATGACAGGATTCAGTGATGCGAAATACTTCCGTGAAGTATTCAAGAAGCATTTTAACGTAAGTCCCAGCCAATACGGCAAAGAAAAGAGAACAAACAAGAAAGGAGGAGAAAAGAAAGAATGAACATCTATCTCGAATCATTTGGAATTTTTTTTAAAATAGGCGCCTTTACTATCGGAGGAGGGTACGCAATGGTGCCGCTTATTGAGAATGAAATTGTTACGAAGCGGAAATGGATTGCGCAGGAAGATTTTATCGACCTGCTGGCTATCTCCCAATCTGCTCCGGGCATTTTGGCAGTCAATATTTCTATCTTTATAGGATACAAGTTGCGTGGTATCCGAGGAAGTATTATCACAGCATTAGGAACAATTTTGCCTTCCTTCATCATTATATTGGCGATTGCTCTATTTTTCCATAGTTTTAAAGACAACCCGATTGTGGAACGCATCTTCAAAGGAATCCGACCGGCGGTAGTGGCACTTATTGCCGCCCCGACTTTCACAATGGGCCGGTCCGCTAAAATCAACCGCCACAACCTGTGGATTCCTGTTGTTTCGGCACTGCTGATCTGGCTATTGGGGTTCTCGCCTATCTGGATTATTATTGCTGCGGGAGTGGGAGGCTTCCTCTGGGGAAAATTTAGAAAAGTAGAAAGTTGAGAATGGAGAGTCGAGAGTTATCGTTCCCTGTTCATTATTCAAGATTCATGGTAAAAAATTAAAAAGAGATGATCTATCTTCAGTTATTCTATACGTTTTTTAAGATCGGGCTCTTTGGATTTGGAGGAGGTTATGCGATGCTCTCCATGATTCAAGGGGAAGTAGTAACCCGTTATGGTTGGGTGAGCTCGCAGGAGTTCACGGATATTGTTGCAATCAGCCAAATGACACCGGGACCTATCGGGATTAATGCGGCTACGTACGTCGGATTCACCTCTACGGGGAGTGTCGTGGGATCGGTCATTGCTACCTTTGCTGTAGTCCTCCCCTCCTTCATCTTGATGCTGACCATTAGCAAATTCTTCCTGAAATATCAGAAACATCCGGTAGTAGAATCCATATTTAGCGGACTGCGTCCCGCAGTTGTCGGCCTGTTGGCTTCCGCCGCACTGGTATTGATGAATGTAGAAAATTTCGGTTCACCGACAACTGACACTTACTCATTCGTTATCAGTATTATCATCTTTCTAGTCGCTTTCATCGGAACCAGAAAATATAAAGCTAATCCTATATTAATGATTATAGCCTGCGGCATTGCAGGACTATTGCTTTATTAATTGCTGGGGTGGTAGGCGGATACACAATATTGAAAATAAACGACTTATGTATTTTCCTACCACCTCCCCCTACGGGGACTCCTCCTTCCCGAAGGAGGAGAATTGAAGATACTACTGAATTGTTAGTCAGCCTCTTTTTCTATTCTTCACTTATTACAGTTTTACTTTTATCACAGTTTTACTTTCTTGCTAACCGACTTCGATTCATTATGAAGACGGTCTAACGCAGTCACCACATAGCGGTACTTTGTTTTTCCTGTTTCGTATGGAAGTTTGTAGAAAGGATTACGAGTGATAGCAACAATATGTGAAGGGTCGTCAAGATTCACCTTTTCTTTTCTGCCAAAACGATAGACCACATATTGCACAGCCTTATCCATTTCCGTTTCAGCTTTCGGAGCAGTCCAGAAAAGCACATAGCCGTCTTCAGTCCATATTTTCTTCATCTTGCGCACCTTGTCCGGAGCCTTATCATCCATAAAGTCGAATACGGGGATTAATGCCGGATATTTGTGATATTCCGAAACCAGCGCATCGCGATATCTTCCCTGATTTTCAACAACAGCTGCCGCATACCATTGACAGCTACCGCCAATCGTCTGATAAGCACGCTGTAAAGCCATTTTCCGGGGAAGCTGATTCATAGAAGGATTCTGCGGGTCAGCGTGCTGAATCGTATTTGTCACTGACTGGCCGATAAATAACGGACGGTTCTCCGAATGCGTAGCCCACCACTTCACCAATGTCTCATAGTCGGCCGCCTTATGACCGATTTCCCAGTAAATCTGCGGAATATTATAATCAATCCAGCCTTCACGCGCCCAAAGCAGAACATCAGCATACAGATCGTCATAATTCTGCAAGCCATTGGTATTACTTCCCAACGGGTCACTTTTCTGATTACGATAGATTCCGAACGGACTGATTCCGAACTTTACCCACGGCTTCACCCCCCGAATGGTTTCGTGCAATTTCTTAATCAACACATTCACATTACTACGTCTCCAGTCCGCCTTGTTAGTAAAGCCTCCGCCATAACGGGCAAAACTTGCGTTATCGGGAAAATCGACTCCCTTAATAGGATAAGGATAGAAATAGTCATCCATGTGGATAGCGTCCACATCATAGCGGGACACAATATCCGTCACGATTTTACAGATATATTCACGACTCTCGGGAAGTGCCGGGTCGAAGTACAATTGGTCTCCATAAGTAACAAACCATTCCGGATGCTGATTATATATATGTTCCGGCGCCAACTGGTTCTTCAGGGAGGTTTTCACCCGATAAGGATTAATCCAGGCATGAAACTCCATATTCCGTTTCCGGCATTCCTCAATCATGAACTGCATCGGGTCCCACATAGGCGAAGGCATTTGTCCTTGTGTCCCTGTCAGAAAACGGCTCCACGGTTCATGTTGCGAAGCATACAACGCATCCGCTTCGGGACGCACTTGAAAGATAATCGCATTAATACCTGCCCCTTGAAGCGAGTTCAACTGGCTAATCAGTGTTTGTTTCAGTCGTTCTGTGGGAACACCGCGAAACTGTCCGTTGACAGCCTGTATCCATGCAGCACGAAACTCACGTTTGGGATATTTGTCGCCCGTCGGCACCTGTGCCCTCACTCCCACAGCCAGAAGAAGAGCCAAAAGTAAAAGATAGTTTTTCAGCTTCATAATATTCTTAAATCGTAATAATGTGACGCAAAGATAATACAAACTCCCGATAAATTCGCTAACTTTGCCGACTACCATAAAACAAGGAGCATTTTATGTCAGAAAATAACTATATTTCGATCAAAGGCGCACGAGTAAACAACCTAAAAAACATCGATGTAGATATTCCACGCAACAAACTTGTTGTCATCACCGGATTATCAGGTTCAGGAAAATCATCTCTCGCTTTTGACACCCTCTACGCAGAAGGACAACGCCGCTACGTAGAAAGCCTAAGTAGCTACGCACGCCAGTTTCTCGGACGAATGAGCAAACCGGAATGCGATTTTATCAAAGGCATCCCGCCTGCGATTGCCATAGAACAGAAAGTAAACAGCCGCAATCCCCGTTCCACCGTAGGAACTTCCACAGAAATTTATGAATATCTCCGTTTGCTGTACTCCCGTGTAGGGAGGACATACAGCCCTGTAAGCGGACAGGAAGTGAAGAAACATTCGACGGAAGACATCATCAACTGTATGCTATCACACCCGGAAGGGACAAGATACACCGTACTGACCCCTATCCACCTGCGTGAAGACCGCAGCCTGCAACAGCAACTGGAAATAGACCTCAAACAGGGATTCAACCGTATCGAAGTGAACGGTGAGATGAAACGTATTGATGAATACAAGCCCGTAGCAGGCGACGAAGTTTATCTGCTGGTAGACCGTATGGCAGTAGCCGACACCAAAGATGCTATCAGCCGCCTCACCGACTCTGCCGAAACAGCCATGTACGAAGGCGACGGAACCTGTATGCTACGCTTTTACCTGCCGGACGGAACAACACAACTATTCTCCTTCAGCACAAAGTTCGAAGCAGACGGTATCACTTTTGAAGAACCCAATGACCAGATGTTTTCATTCAACTCCCCGATCGGTGCCTGCCCCACCTGTGAGGGCTTCGGCAAAGTTATCGGTATAGATGAGCATTTGGTGGTTCCCGACCGTTCTTTATCTGTTTATGAAGGAGCGATCGTATGTTGGCGCGGTGAAAAAATGGGAGAATGGAAAGAAGAGCTGATCCACAATGCGGAGAAATTCGACTTCCCGATTTTCACTCCTTATTATGAACTGACGGACAAACAGCGCCGGTTGCTTTGGGAAGGAAACCAATATTTCCACGGTATTAATGACTTCTTCAAAATGCTTGAAGAAAATCAATATAAGATACAATATCGTGTGATGCTTGCCCGGTATCGCGGAAAAACACTTTGCCCGAAATGCCACGGTACCCGTCTGAAACCGGAAGCTGGCTATGTACGCGTAGGCGGAAAGAATATTTCCGAACTGGTAGACCTGCCTATTTCCGAATTAAAGCAGTTCTTCGATCACTTGGAACTGAACGAGCACGACAGTAATGTAGCCCGCCGGATTCTGATGGAAATAAACAGCCGTATCCGTTTCCTGATTGATGTAGGTCTGGGGTATCTGACACTGAACCGGCTCAGTAACTCCCTGTCGGGTGGAGAAAGCCAGCGTATCAATCTGGCGACATCACTGGGAAGCAGTCTTGTAGGTAGCCTCTATATCCTCGACGAACCCAGTATCGGTCTGCACAGCCGTGACACCGACCGCCTGATTAATGTGCTGCGCCAACTGCAACAACTCGGTAACACGGTAGTAGTTGTAGAACATGACGAGGAAATCATTCGTGCAGCAGATTATATTATTGACATCGGTCCCAACGCCGGACGTCTGGGAGGAGAAGTCGTCTATCAGGGTGACATGAAAGACCTCAAAAAAGGAAGCAACAGTTATACCGTCCGCTATCTTTTGGGAGAAGAAGAAATTCCCGTCCCCCAACATCGCCGTCCGTGGAATAATTATATTGAACTGAAAGGTGCACGCGAGAATAACCTGAAAGGAGTAGACGTCCGCTTCCCGCTGAATGTAATGACAGTGGTTACCGGCGTTTCCGGTTCCGGGAAAAGTACGCTGGTACGTGATATTTTCTTCCGGGCATTGAAGCGTGAGTTGGACGAATGCAGTGACCGTCCGGGAGAATTTTCATCTATCGGAGGCAGTCTGCGCGACTTACGGAATGTAGAATTTGTAGACCAGAATCCGATCGGCAAATCATCCCGTTCCAATCCCGTGACATATATCAAGGCTTATGACGAAATCCGCAAGCTATGGTCGGAGCAGCCACTCGCCAAACAAATGGGATATACCGCCGGTTTCTTCAGTTTCAACAGTGAAGGCGGACGTTGCGAAGAATGTAAGGGTGAAGGCACCATTACCGTAGAAATGCAGTTCATGGCAGACCTCGTTCTGGAATGTGAATCCTGCCACGGGAAACGTTTCAAATCCGACACACTGGAAGTGAAATTCCACGACAAGAACATCTTTGATGTACTGGAAATGACCGTGAACCAGGCGATTGAATTCTTCAATGAACACGGACAGAAGAAAATTGTAAAAAAGCTACTCCCGTTGCAGGATGTAGGACTCGGGTATATCAAACTAGGCCAATCTTCTTCCACTCTTTCCGGTGGTGAGAACCAGCGTGTGAAACTAGCATTCTATCTGAGTCAGGAGAAAGCCGACCCGACTCTGTTTATCTTTGACGAACCGACAACAGGTTTACATTTCCACGACATCCGTAAACTTCTGGATGCTTTTGACGCCTTGATCCGCCGTGGACATAGCATCGTAATCATCGAGCATAATATGGATGTTATCAAATGTGCCGATTATGTGATTGACCTCGGCCCGGAAGGTGGAGATAAAGGTGGGAACATTGTAGCGGTAGGTACTCCGGAAGAAGTAGCCGCTTGCGGAGCAAGCTATACGGGTCAGTTCCTGAAAGAAAAGCTGAAATAAGTCAAGAGTCAGAAATGGAGAGTTGAGAGATGTTTTGCAGCAAATATAGCGCAATAACTCTCCACTCTCCATTCTCAAATTATTTAAAAGTAGAATCCGAATCCTACTTTAATGCCGAAACGTGAATTATCGGAGTCATCAAAACGCCATTTATAATAAACAGCCGGTTCGATAGTTACTGTCCGCGACAAGAAATAAGCATATCCGGCTTCGATACCCAATCCCCAATCGTTGTTATGACCGCCACCTTTATAACGTCTGCGTTCCCAATCGAGGCCACCACCGATATAAACACCTGTAGTATTAAAATAACAACGTGCTCCCGTACCTAATGTATATATATCTACCGGTTGTGACCAGTCAGCTCCTGCATTTACCATTAATGCAAAACCGTCTGCCAGAAATGTACCGGCTTGCGCGCCGATCCCAAATTTAGCATCATCATTTTTACTGTAAGAAAAGTCCAACCCTGTAACGGAAGGATTTAGAATCATAGTTCCTTTCTCAAATTGTGCCTGTGCAGCTATTGATGCCAACAGCAGACAAATAGCTAAAGCTAATTTCTTCATAAACTTACTTTTTTAAGTGAATAGATTGTTCGTCTTTTTTACGGCGTTCACGCATCTGTTCCTTTTTGCGGAGGACAAGCCAAAGAAGCAGGACAATGACATAAGAACCCGCCACCGTCAGATACTTTTCCGTCTGGCTCACTTCCGTATTGCGGGGTAACAGATAAGCCGCCGTCACGGATACATAAATAAGGAATGCAAGTGCAACTCCCGTTGATCTTTTTATTTTCTTCATTCTGATAATTTTCTTGTTTTCTGCTTGCTCAGCCAGACAAAGAACCACACAATAGCAACCACCACACATCCTACACCGATGTAATAAGAGATTGCGTGCGACAGTCCCAAACCTTCAGGAGCAATACATATATAAGTAGAACACACACTTGTCATAAACAAGGCAGGTATCAAAGTAATGACATACGGTTTCTTGGATACCGCCAGATAAACCGTTATTGCCCAGAGGGTAAACACAGCCAATGTCTGGTTGGCCCAGGCAAAATAACGCCAGATCATATTAAATCCGTTCGCATCACGCAGGCTATACAGAAGTAAACCGATAGCCGCCACGAACATCGGAATACAGATGTATAAACGACGACGCATACTCTTTTGTTCCAAGCCCAGGAAATCCGCCACAATCAGACGGGCAGAACGGAAAGCCGTATCGCCCGAAGTAATCGGAGCAGCAATCACTCCCAAGATAGCAAGCACACCCCCGATTGTTCCCAGCCACTCTTTTGTGATTGCATCTACTATGACGGAAGCATTACTTTCTTCCATCCCATTCTCATGGAAAAAGTAAGTAGCGGCGGCAGCCCAAATCAGTGCAACGATGCCTTCGGTTATCATTGCACCGTAGAACACCGGACGCCCATGACGTTCCGAAGTCATGCAACGAGCCATTAAAGGACTTTGTGTAGCATGGAAACCGGAAATTGCACCACAGGCAATACTCACAAACATTATCGGAAAGATAGGAAGTTCACTCGCCTCCGGGTTCGTATTTTGCAGTCCGTCCCACAGTTCCGGCAAAGCGGGATGATTCACATAAAGCATGACGAGAATCCCCACAGCCATAAACAACAAGGCAATTGCAAACAACGGATATATCTTACCTATAATCTTATCTACAGGCAACAATGTAGCCAAAATATAATACGCAAACACAACGATAATCCAGAACGTAGCATCCAGACTTTCCGGCGTCAGTTTCGCCAGCAATCCCGCAGGACCGGCCACAAAAACCGAACCGACCAAAATCATCAGGATAACGGTGAAACCTCTCATTATCTGTTTCGTCGTAAGTCCCAAATAGCGTCCGATAATTTCCGGCAAACTCTCGCCCTCATGACGCAAGGAAAGCATTCCGGCAAAATAATCGTGCACCGCCCCGGCAAAAATACTTCCCAACACAATCCATAAATAAGAAGAACTACCGAATTTCGCTCCCATTATTGCACCGAATATCGGACCTAGTCCGGCAATATTAAGGAACTGAATCATAAAAATCTTCCAGGTCGGCAATGGAATATAGTCTACTCCATCAGCCTTGGTCAGAGCCGGTGTTTTACGGTCGTCGGGACCAAAGACGCGTTCCATCAAACGTCCATACGTAAAATAGCCTACTATCAACGCCAGTAGGCATAGAGTAAATGTTATCATAGTGTGTCGTTTTTTTAGCTTGGCAAATGTAACATAATCTCACGAAACAGCCCAACATTACCGACACTTTTACTAACTTTGCAGGGATTTAAAACAAAAAATAAAGAATATGCGCCTATCTATTCTCATTCTTTCACTTTTGTTTCCTTTCCTCTCCGTGGCAGCGCAGCCCAAACATGAAGTCCGCGCCGCATGGCTCACAGCGTTGTATGGTCTCGACTGGCCCCGCACACGTGCTGTCAGTCCTCAAAGTATCCGCAAGCAAAAGGAAGAATTGGTGGATATCCTCGATAAACTGAAGGCTGCCAATTTCAATACTGTCCTGTTTCAGACACGCACACGCGGGGATGTGTTATATCCTTCGTCTATCGAACCTTTCAATTCTATCCTGACAGGGAAATCCGGCGGAAATCCCGGTTATGATCCGCTCGCTTTTGCCATTGAAGAATGCCACAAGCGGGGTATGGAATGCCACGCCTGGATGGTAACTATTCCGTTGGGAAACAGGAAACACGTTGCCTCGCTCGGCAACCGGTCCGTCACCAAGCGGATGAAAGATATTTGCGTACCTTACAAGAACGAATATTTCCTTAATCCTGGACATCCGGGAACTAAAGAATATTTGATGAAACTGGTACGGGAAGTCGTGAGCCGTTATGATATAGACGGGGTACATTTCGATTATCTGCGTTATCCGGAGAATGCCCCTCTCTTTCCCGACAAATATGATTTCCGCCGATACGGGAAAGGGCGTACACTGGACCAGTGGCGGCGGGATAATATTTCTGAAATTGTACGTTATATATATAAAGGTGTAAAAGCAATGAAGCCTTGGGTGAAGCTCAGCGCCAGTCCGGTTGGGAAATACCGGGACACTTCGCGTTATCCTTCCCGTGGGTGGAACGCTTTCTTCACTGTTTATCAAGACCCGCAAGGCTGGCTTGGCGAAGGTATTATGGACCAGATATATCCAATGATGTATTTTCAGGGAAACAGTTTCTATCCTTTTGCCCTTGACTGGCAGGAGCAAAGCAACGGACGACAAGTTATTCCGGGGCTCGGCATCTATTTCCTTCATCCCGACGAAGGTAAATGGACACGGGACGAGATAGACCGTCAAATAAACTTCATCCGGAATCATAAAATGGCGGGTGAAGGCCACTACCGGGTAAAATATCTCATGGAGAACACTCAAGGCATCTATGATGAACTAATCGAGAACTTCTACGCATACCCGGCTTTACAGCCACCGATGCCCTGGTTGGACAATGTTCCGCCCACAGCTCCGTCCGAACTGAAAGTAAGGACTATCGACAGTGGATATACGGAATTGAAATGGCAGGCCGCTACCGACAATGATCCACGTAATAATCCGATGTACATTATTTATGCATCAAATGAATATCCGGTAGACACCAGTCGGCCGGAAAATATCGTTGCACAGAATATCAGAGAGACAAGTTATATCTACGCCCCTATCCTGCCTTGGAATGCCAAAAAGCATTTTGCCGTTACAGCCGTAGACCGTTACGGGAATGAAAGTACAGCGGCACAGAAATAACTTCCCCCTACCCAGGAGCAAAGAGCCGGATTAAATACTACATAAGGCATAAGAATGCACGTTTTACAGTAAGATAACCCGTATTTTGCAGCTTAATAATCCGGTTGGAGTATCAGTCTTTTTATAGCCCACATACGCAGGCTGTACAGCCCACGTATGCAAACCGTACAGCACACGTATGGAGGCTGTACGTCACACAGCTGTGGGCTATAAATTTAATGCCTTTCAAGGCGGATTATTAAGCCATGATAATCGGATTTATGCGTGCCCATTACAATAAAAACAAGCCAGCTTACGCGACCTTTATCCAGTTGTCTTATCTATGACAGATACCCTGTTTTTTGCAGTAAAAGTATGATAGATACCCCCTAATAGAAGGCATCTATCATACTTATATCTCTGATAATTAGAAGAATATTAGAATTAATGATAGATATGACAGACATTTATTTCATTATGTAATAAGTAAAAACATGGATAAAAATCAAAGAGGAATAACAACTTTATGTTCCTTCTGATTTCTGAAAATAACAAGCTCTGCCTTTTTACTTGTATCCACATGCTTCAACGCCTCCTCCATATCATCCAAATTATTGACCGGCTTTCCATTTACACTAAGAATAACATCATTCGAAGCAATAAAATCTCGGACTTGATTACTACCTAAGACATCTACAGAAACGACATAAACTCCCCGTTCCGTATCCATACCCGTAGCAGAACGTTCCTCCAATGTATCCAGATTCTTAAACGTTACCCCTTTCCAAAACATCGTTTTAGTATCCGTTGCATGACCTGCCACAAGCGGAACGGGCATCACAGGACTTGCAGCCAACCGTTTCAAACGAGAAGACAGCACTCCGAAATTGTTCATCGGAAAATTACGGAATCCTCCTTTGGTTACGACTTCAGAATCGTCAGCTACATTAAAATTACCTTTCGCAGCATCCATAAATTTGACTGTGGTTACTATAGAATGAGCATCCCCACCAAGTTGGCGAGCTGCAAGATACGCCAAACTGTCTGCAAATATGTTATAATCTACCTCTCTGCCCCAACCACGCACACTTATAGGTTTATATTTGGTCATTACAATGTTACGTGAAAAGACATCTCCGCTATTTTTAAACCACAAATGCGGGTGAAGCGTATTATTGACGATAATATTATTCTCAACAGTCCGATAAAACCCTTCACGCAATTTAATGCCGCCATTCAAACAAAGATTATTGTAAATCTGGTAATTACTGGAACCATCGTCCAAGTCTATATCCCATCCTCTATCACAACGCAAACGATTATGGCGGATAATGATAGGTTCGACCACGTCTGCCAAAATCAACGCAGGCTTTTCATTCGTTATTTGCGTCATTATATTATAATTCGGATGCCAGAAACGGTCACGCCCCCAGGAGTTGATAGTTCCATGATCACCTGTTTCCTTCACGGTATTAAAAATGTCATTGTATTCGATAATATGTCCTCCCCATGTGCCTTCGCTGATATTAATTCCGGCACGGGGAGTATTGTAAATACTGTTATGACTTACCGTTATGTTGCGGCACATGGAAAGCTCCACTCCGGTAATCTGCTTTTCAAACAAACCGATTGTACATATCAAGTTATCAGAGACCTCGCAATAAGCAGGATGATTGTCATTCTGAGGCCCTTTCGTATAATCCATTTTATCCAAAGGAACAAATTTCCCATACCTAAAACTCGGCGAACGTACTCCCGCCACATCCCCGACGAAGCAAATGGCACTGGCTCCGATAGAAGTCAGATAAGAACCGGTCACTGCCGAATAGCGATTATATTTATCAAAAAAGACACCATTCCCTCCTACGTTATGGATATAACAATCACGCAGAGCACATTTTTCCGTTCCCCTGAAAACAACGGTTCCTCCCCGATATATTGTCCAGTCCGAGCGGAGCAGAGGCTCATACTGTTCCATAAAGGTCCGTATCGTTTGTGTCAGCTCAATTCCTTGAATCGTTATGTTCTTCACCGGCTCGGATGAAGTTCCCGCAAACTCAATCAAGTTTTTAAGTTGCGGGGTCTCAAACGTCAGTTCGTTTATTTTTTCATCAGGTAAAGGATAATAATACAACCAGCCTTCTTTTTTATCATAGTACCATTCTCCCGGAGCATCCAATTCTTCAAAGATATTCTCCACCATCCTGTTTTCATTATGGATTCCCATAGGACGGTTATTCTGCCAACCACCTTCCAGCTGTAACTCTCCCTTTTCATTTTTGCCTGTAATACGATAATGAAAATCACCCCAATCATGTTTATGCATGGCATGAAGGTATCCCCCTTCCGGGCATTTCCATTTTTTACTCGTTCCGGGGCTGTTGCCAAAGCAGATGTGCCGTTAAAACGAACAGCTTTTTCATCATAATTAGGGTAACGTGCCATAGATTTCAATTCTCCATTTACGAAAAGCATATCCATAACCGGACTTCCTTTTACTACAGCCCGCATGATACCGTTTTTATATTTCTCCCATTTCAAGTCCAGTACAATCCCACTCGACAGTACGGTTTTCTCTCCGGGATAATTCTTTATTATCAATTCTTTCGAATCATTTCCATCATCAGAAGTCAGCATCAAGGGCTTATCTAAAACATATTTCCCCTCCCGCAAGTAAATTGTAGTGCTATTTTGATCCTTTCGGGCTTTTTCGACAGCTTCGTGAATTGAATGAAAAGGAGCCGACTGACTACCATCTCCACCCGATGATGCGTGAGGGGAAACGTAGTATATTGATTGAGCATAAATACCTATAAATGGTATCATTGACAGAAAAAGAAGAAGTGTTTTTATTCTTTGTGTTTTCATATAATATAATTATTTTGACTATAAATATGAACAAAGATAGCTTAAATAAAATACTCTACTAACGATAAATGAAAATTTAACAATCTCAGGTAACCAATGGGATGAATCCTATATCAAAAACAACCAAGCCCACACCATTCCTTTTTCAATGAGTCGGAGCAACCAACTTTCAATGAGTCGGAGCAACCAACATCCACGCCCGGTAACAGCTTCTCTTATGGACAGGCACCAAAGGTAAATAGCCGGAGCATACTTTCCCCTCCCTGATTTCCAACGGATAAGTGGCCGACATCCGTTCGTGTTCCTTCAAAGCTTCCCCCTCCGAAGGATGATAATCAATTCCCGAACATCCTGCTGAATCCGGATGTACATAGCAGTCATACAGGAAGCGCGTCATGACTCCCATATTCATGCGCAGATTTATTTCTACGCAAGGATGAATCCGAAAAGCTGTTTTTTCATTTTCCGGGAACCGGCAAATCATCATATCAACTCCCAGATAACCTTTATAAACAGAGCTTACCGACTTAGAAAGCTCACACTTCAAACGACTCTCCAAGTCCGTCAAAGCCCCTAAAGGTACGTATTGGGAAAGTTTCCCCCGGATTGCCTCATTAGAGAGCAGGTAGTTTCCTTCATACATTCCACTCTTTCCGGTACGGAAAAGAGAATATCCGGCAAACATCACTTCACCTGCCCCGTCAGAATAAAACTCCAAAGCAAAATCCTCTACCTTATTATATATGGGTTCCGCAATAACCCCTCCCTGTAAAGCAGCCACACGCGTGCACCAACCGGAGATAAAAGGAGTAAATGTACCTTTGCACCAGTTTAACCCTTTCCCACTTCCCGAAAGCGGAGCTTTCAACAAACACCCTTCCCGTTCTTCCACGAAAGATTTCCATTCTTCCGGCGTTTTCAGATAATAAGATTCTCCACAGAAATGTTCATCCAACTGTAGTTCAGGAAGTAACGATACGGACTTAGAACGGTGAGAGTACTCCCGCCATACACTTATTTGTTGCATGGAAGGAAGTAGGGATTCATCCACTCCCAGTCCTGAAAGTCGTTTCCGTAAAGCCGCATCCCACCCCCAAGGACGGATATCCAATGCCGGTTCGGCAGCCAATTCCGGTTCCGTCATTAAATAGACCGGAATATCCAACAACTCCTGCATCCGCTTCAAATAATCGAGATTATAAGCAGAAGAAGCCAGCACCGCACTTCCCCGTTCCGCATACCACACAGGAAGCAAAGCCAGTTCGGAAGCCATACGCCTGGCAGAAGCCGGCGGCATATAATTCATTTCACCACTTGCCAACGCCAAATCATGCTCCGGATTGAATATATAAAGAGTCTTTTTAGCCATACCAAATGCAATCAATGCTTTATTCTGCAAATATATACAGGAAATAAACAGGAATCTTCACAATAAAGAGAAAGTTGTATTTAAAAGCACATTTTTGCTATCTCTACTTTGCAAATCCTAAAAAAAGCACTATATTTGCCACCCGAAAAACAAAGAACTGAAATGGAATCATTCTATCGCACACACGCTTACCTTGTTGAGCACACCAATGCCCCCGTTCGCCGCGATCTTATGGACGAGATTGACTGGAGTGACCGCCTGATTGGTATCAAAGGGACACGTGGCGTAGGAAAAACCACTTTCCTTCTCCAATACGCCAAAGAGAAATTCGGAACCGACCGTTCCTGTCTGTTCATCAACATGAACAATTTCTATTTCTCGGGGCATAGCATCGTAGACTTTGCCAACGAGTTTCAGAAACGTGGCGGAAAAGTTCTGCTGATCGACCAAGTGTTTAAGCATCCCGAATGGAGCAAAGAACTCCGTATGTGCTACGACCGTTATCCGAACCTGAAAATCGTATTCACCGGTTCGTCCGTGATGCGGCTGAAAGAAGAAAACCTCGAATTGCGTGATATTGCGAAAAGCTATAATCTTCGCGGATTCTCTTTCCGCGAATTTCTGAACCTGCAAACAGGTATGAAATTCCGGGCGTACAGTCTCGAAGAGATTCTCAGTACACACGAACAGATTGCCAAAGGAGTGCTTTCCAAAGTACGTCCGCTGGATTACTTTCAGGATTACCTGCATCATGGATTCTACCCCTTCTTCCTCGAAAAGCGTAACTTTTCGGAGAATCTGCTGAAGACAATGAACATGATGGTGGAAGTAGATATCCTGCTTATCAAACAAATTGAGCTGAAATATCTTTCAAAGATAAAAAAATTACTATATT
>OGEG01001128.1_pt1 | contig 20190 bp, 25 predicted proteins | sample 1570621 | NCBI WGS metagenome assembly OGEG01 (sample SAMEA2582130, study PRJEB24529) | metagenome | biome: Human gut stool | place: China | collected 2011 | reverse complement strand
AGAGCGTCGCATTGGTAGTGCGGAGGTCACGGGTCCGATTCCCGTCAGCAGCTCTTTCTTTGAAAGTGCCGGAGCCTTGATTTTTCAAGGTGTCCGGCTTTTTTTAATTCCTTTACTCTATTATTTTCTGGGGTCGAGTAGGGTCGAGCAAATATCTTGCACATTAACCAGCAAGTGCTTTTTCCATATCGTTCTCATTCTGCGAAGTTTCCGCACGATTGAATGTATAGTTGTGCAGCGTTGTACGCTCATCTTCATGCCCTACTTGCTTTCGGACTTCATTAATATTGATTCCAGCATCTAACAGCGTTGAGATATATGTCTTGCGAATCTTATGAATCCCTTTCTGTTTGGTATTGATATGGTTACAATATTTCCTGATCCGACTATTAATAGCTGTTGGAGTAATAGGTGTACCATTCTGGAAAAAAAGGAAATCATCTTGATTCAAATGCTTTTCTGCATTGTCATCCATAATTGTTTTAATAATGCGCCTTGCTTCCTCAGTCAAGTAAACATACCTATCACCAGCTGATGATTTTGCATGTTCCACAATTTTCCATGTTGCCGGATACCATGATCCATCTGGCCGTTGACGTTCCAGTTTTTGAGCCATTCGCTGAATATGCAAATACTTTCCATCACGGCAAAGATCCGTTGTTTTCAAAGCTGTTAATTCACCGATCCGAACGCCGATCTGAAATGCAAGTGGAATTGCAAGCGCGGTCGTATATCCATTTTCATGGAAATCAAGCCATGCTTCGGCTTCTACTAAAGGTCGTTCCGTTGTAAGAAACACCTGTGTCGCATCGTCCGGCTTTTTGACTTTTCTAAACAGTTTTCCGTCAATTTTAAACTCATTGTACGGATTCTTTTCGATAAGATCATGATCTACTGCATACTCTAAAGAATGACGTATAATCAAGGCCATATTGTAATATTGTTTTTTGGTAAGATCTCTTTCACGGATTTTTCGCAAAGCCCATTCTTTTAGCTGTGCCTTTGTGAATTTTGAAATATCCATGTCAATAATAGGATCTGTTAAGTAATAAGCCTTCCAATCATCATCTATTCTTCGTATGTATCCAGATGCTGTTGTTTCCAATGATTTATAGGATAACCACTGTGGATATATCTGACGCAATGTAGAAAGTTGCGCTTTCCTATCATTTTCCTGTTCCAGCTTTTCCTTATTCAAGTAGAAATCAATGATTTTCCGCTCTAATTTTTCCAACGTAGATGCAGAAACAGATTTTCTGTTTTTAGGTTTGCCAGGTGCCGGAAGATAAGAAAGATACACACCTTTGTTATTTTCCCAGATATGATAAAAGTTTTCAATGTGCTCTTGCAAGATTGCTTTCTCGTGTTTTTCTTTTTTCGTCATTTCTATATATTCGGAAAGCTCTCCCGTATCTATATCCATTATATCACATTTTGCTAAAAAAGACCATATTAATTCATCTTTTTCAGCACTTTTATTATCAAAATAGTACCATCCTTTCCAGATGATACAGCTTGCAAATTGAGGGATTTTTGATTATATGATTTAAATTGAATTGATAAAAGAGTTTCTTGATTTTTTAATTTGAATAAGAATATTTAAAGTAATGGCAAGTTGTATCGTTTATTCTTCAAACTTATATGTGATAGGAATTTTAATTCCTTCTTCTGTAATGAGAACTTCTGTTGTTCCCTTATGTATTTCTTTGAATATTTCTTTTACCGAAACTCCTCTGACTTTTGCTAATTGGAGCGGCGTAAAATAGAGAGTGATTGCTTTCATAAAACCTCCTTATGAAACGGCGTATTCTGTAATGGACACTTTTCAAATGAAGATTTGCGAGAAAGATATTCATCGACAGAATAGTCCTTATATTGTCCAACATCATAATAATGCCGAATATTATTAATTCTTGCTAAGAAAGCATCCCATGAATCCGGTTCTTCTCTCTGAATATTAGGATATTGCTGCTCTAACGGAATGTTAGATACAATATATACGGTATCATGGAGACACACTCGATTTGCATAGCGGCAATTAAGTGTTAAAGGCTGTCCATCACAAAGTGCCAGTAACAGCGAAAATGGAAGATGACTTCTATATTCATCCAAAAGTAAGACCCGTGTTCTGGCAGTATCATACTTATCCCATATCCCCGTTCCTTTATAATCGACAACAGAATAGATTTCTGAACTGTCATGTGTACTGTATACATATGAAGTTTTTCCCGTTCGCGTCTTTCCATATATATACCAGACTGTCACTTGTCGATAGTTCTTTCCCTGTTCCTCCCAATACGCTTGACGATATTGTTCTATGGCCGGAATCCTTAATGCCATGGACGGAATGACTTGAATAATATCCACATTAGACGCACCATCTTGCACAAGTGATATCATACTTTCAATATCATTTCTCTTTCCCTGAATTTCCTGACTTTCTTCTGGACATGGACAACTTTCATAGAATGTTTCTATATGGTTTGTAGTTGCTTTTTCACTATCTGCATAAGCACCTTCTTTCCTAATATAATCACGATTCTGTTTGCTTGTCGAATTGCGAATCACTTCAATATGTGCATTTCCAAAGGCTTTACTTACTGTCTGCGTTGATTGCGGATTTACATATTTCACATAAATGTGCACATGATGCGTTCCCTGTTCCCCTGTTTCATAACAGAAACAATAGTATTCTGTTTTCCAGCGAAGCATTGTTTCTTTGATCTGATCCGATGTTATATTTTTTTCCAACGGATTGTTACAAGTGATTTGCATTCGCCTTGTTCTGCTTTGCAATAACAATCATCCTCACTTTCACATTGTAAAGTGTCATAACACATGACACATAGGTGCCCTAAAGGTTAATACTGCCCTTTAGGGCTTGTCAGGGCTTACTTGCCATGCCTGCCGCATGGCAACGCCCTGACAATAGAGTTAAGTTGTTACTATCTGTTTACTGCATTCCAGAGATCCTGTCTCATAGCATCCACGTTACGAGGGAAAGGAACCCGTATCTGCGTAAGATTCGCGTCGTTAACCGTACAATAGCCAACACCTGTTGGACAAGTTTTGATTTCATCCTTAAAGTTCGGCATAATCATTCCCACCGTTTCACGGGATGGTGCTTGTAACAAAATCTTGTGTGAAAAACTTTCACGACTTCCAGTAGCAAAAAGTTCTCCCAATGGTTTTTGACATGATACCATAACGTGGATCTGCTTTGCCCTGCTTAAATTTAACAAACGTGCCATTTTTGCAAGAATTTCTTTCTGCTCTTTCGATGAAAAACTTAAAATCCATGAAGGGTATTCATCAATATAAAGCAGCATGTAAGGATAGTTCTGGTTACTCTTCAAGCGTTCTTCAAAGATATCGAAAAATTCCAGAAATCCTTGCGTTGTATCCTCGAATTTAAAAAAATGTTTCGCCCCATCCAAATAGCTGAAATCAATATTTTTATAATCAAGAACAAAGATCTGGCAATCCGTTAAATGTTTCGCCGTTTTAGACAGAATCCCTTGTGCCAGCGTTGTTTTACCGGATCCAGATGGCCCCGACAGTAAAATCCGGTAGCCATCTTTTTTCATATCCCACGTAACCCAACGCACAACACCAGCTTGATAGAAATACTCATCAACAAACGGATAAATTATCCCAAAATCAGTCATAATCACGATCCTTTAAAGACCTTTCGGAATTTTCCCTTGCAATCATATCATTCATGGCCTGTTGATAGGCTGCCTGCTGGATGTATGTATCATCAAAATCAAGGACAAAAGTCAGCAAAACACTGGTTTGCATATCCTCAACTTTATCCACGTAAAGATACTGGTTTTCTCCGGCAGCAATAAACGGAGCAAGTCCACCTGTTTTTATTTTCAAGTCGCACAGTCCTTGAATAACTGAACGGATCAATTCCATATCCAGCAATTCGCTTGTTGTCTTAGGAATAGTAAACCGTAAATACATGACGCCATTTAATGCGTAGGCATCTAATCGCTCATTTCCCATATCTTCAGGACGGATTGGTCTTGAACACGATGTAAGATCTTGGAAATTAGGTGCAGTGAAAATATTGGTAAAGAGAAAATGTCCCACCCTTTTATAGCAGCCTTTCACAAAACGCTGCCGCTGATTATCCAGACCTGCCTGTTTTTCTGCTTCAAGCTTCTTCTGCTTTGTCATTTTCTCGTTGTGCTGCAATACCAGATATGAGATTCCGGCCGCTGATGCGGCCACTCCAAAAAAATGTGTGTCTACGAAATTGTACACAGATGTCATAAGATAGCTTAAGGCTTTCACACATACAATCAAAACAATAACAACAGTCAGAAATGCACCAACAACCGTTACTACTTTTTTTGCAGTTCCGGAGGAGCGGGCTTTTTCAAGCCCGTTCGCCCCCTTCTCAGTTACAGCATGAATCAATTCTTTCAATTTTTCTTTCATAGAAAATCCTCCCTATTATAATGTAGTTTTTGCCACAGATGAAGCAAGTTTCGCAGAAGTCCAGACAATGTAAGAACCGGATTTTGTGGTACGGTATTCGCCAAACAGCTCGTAATCCTTTCCGCGCTCAACCGAATTGTAAAGATCTTCGCGCACCACGATAGTACCAACGACGTTGTCGTTGTCCTGACTAAATGTCACACGAAAGCTATCTCGAATGTTGCCCTCGCGGTCTGTATAACTCTGTTTCTGAACACTTAATACGTGGATGAAAGTTCTGATTAACATAAATAGATCCTCCTCATATTTGCTTTTTAATATTTTTTTGTGTTTGGGAACGACGCCCCAATAACGGGCGAGTTTCATAATCATTCCCTCCTTTCACTGGCATAGCATCCCGGGCTTGTACGCCAGTATTAGGATTCAGTTTTCAAGGAAGAAGGAACACCCTTTCCTCCCTGTTAAATCAGCTTCGTTCTTCTAACGCCGGACAGAACAAATACGGTCGAAACTCTTCTTCCAGCTTTTCACAGCGCATCAAGAGACTTTTAAGCGCATCTAAGTTTTCTATTAAATCCTCTTTAAAATCTGATGCTTCTTCATCATGAATACTCATTTCAATCATCTTAATCAATGACAACAAATCCTCTTTTGTTGCAAGTAAAATGGTCTGAACATAGCAATAAGCTAGCGGTTGTGTGGTTGAATCTTTTTTTAAAACTTCTAATAAATTTTCCAACATTTCGACATCTCCAGAAACTAACGGAAGCTCCATGTCCGTGATCGTCAGGTTGTTGATCTCCTTAAAAAAATTGTTTAAAATAAGTCATCTCTCCTTTTTAATCATATCAAAATTTTTTCTTTCAACATCCGGATGTTGACTGTATTTTATCAACAAAAAACAGGATCGTCACCGCCAAAGCGGTTCTTTTTTATTACCAAAATGTAACATTCACAATTTTAATAATATAGCAGCAATAAAATACGGCCAGATTATTCTAAACACTTTTAACATGTAAGTTTATTTAACCGTTAAATAAACAACGGCCTAACAGCAGGTATACTACTGTTAAGCCGTATCAATTAATATAAAATCTCTATTCAATTTTATTCCGTCAAAACATCAATGACTTTTTTAATGTTTTTTTCGAGACTTTCTAATTCATGTTTAAGTTCGCCATTTGAATACCTATTCACTTCCCCAAAGACAATAGAATCCATTGAGCATCCAAAACACTTTGAATAAGCAACCATAACTCTGAAAGGAAAATTGCGGTTTTCACATCCATTTTCGTATTTTCTTAAACTATTTTCCGAAATAGGGTTATCCATATGTTCGCTCAACATATTACACATCACTTTTGGTGTGATATTCCTATCAGTACGCATACGAGTAAGGCGAGTTCGGATTGCTTCCATATCAATGCTTGTTTCAAATTTTGTTTTCTTATTCATAAACATCTCCATCTGGCTGGCGCGCTCAGCATTAATTTTTTTGATGATCACCATGCCTGAATCATACCAAGGATCCAAATAAAGAACGATTGTAAAAAGGAAAAAGCTTGATTACTATTTAGTATTCTTTAAAAAGAAAACTAAATAGTAATCTTAAATTGTATAAGAGAAGAAATAAACTTGATTATATTTCGTATATAGATTAATATTTAAAGTAATTCAATTTTTACTATTGACATAATAAAAAACGGAGGACTTTTTCATGAAAAACAAAAAAGACAAAGAAACACTTATTCCAATTATTGTAGAGTTGGAGTTAGCGATTGATAAAATTAAACCAAAGAACAACTTTTCAAAAAAGCAGATAGAAAAATTAGAAACTGCACTCTTAAACTTAAAGGAGGTTTTAGGGGAGCCATTTACCGAACCTAATCGATATGAAATTGAAAAGGCAAGATATTTATCAGTCAAAGGAATTGATGAAATAATAGTATTGATGAGTGAAACCGAAAACAAATATGCGAAGATAGAAAAAAATGAAAAAGATGGAAATTTTAAAAATAATAAAGAAAACGAGCCAAGTGAAGCATACAAGAGAATGCACGCTGCAATAAACATAGATTCCTTGATTCAAATTAAAAATGCTTTGATTACAGGATGCAATAATTGGATAACCATAGATGATATACCTAGAAACAACGGGAAACTATACCAAAAAATTTATGACAAAAATGATAACATTGAATATAATATGATATGGGATACATTAATAAAGAAATTCCATCCTATCTCAGACGATGATTACTATAATGATAAATTTAAATATAAATTAAGCAATATTTTACGTGGAAACAGAAAAAATATAGAGCCCGATTTATGGAATGATATGTTAAAATGTCTTTTATATCTAAGTAATACAGACGAAAAAAATCCACAACAATATTTTTATTCCCAGTTCATGTCGTATTTAAAAGATAAGATAGATCCTTTGGAACTGCCTATACTTCCTGATCTTGATGGTGCAATTGCAGAATACGATCAAAAAAAGAAACAAGAACAGTCTGGCAATTAATTTTTTCTATAAGAAAATAACTCTTCTAAAGTAACATTCAGTATTTGAGCGATAGCAACAAGTTCACTGGCCGAAATATGCGCAAGATCTTTTTCATATTTGGAATAGTTTTGTTTTGTAGTCTTACAACCAAGAAGCTGCATCTCACGTATCATATAGGCTTGTGTATATGACCGTTCCAGACGCAGCTTCTGAATATTTTTTCCGATGGAAATATAGCTATCAGATTTTATTTTTGAATCATTAACCATATCCCACCTCCACATTTTGATATAAGGAATTATAGGATATTGGTTAATTTAATGGTCGCAATATTGCGACTTTTGCAGATAAAACTATTGACTATAGAAGAATAATGTGATATATTGCTTTTAGTTACAATATACGTGATTAAATAATGTTTGTTTTTTATAATGTAATTGTAAAGGGGGGAGAAAAATGAAGAGAAGAACATTAGTATTAGCAGCTTTATTAACTTTAGGTTTCGCAATGACAGCAAAGGCAGATATCGTTGACGGCAAGTACGTTGAACCGCAGTGGATTGTCAATCCGGCTACATACACCGGAAACTCTCAGTGGTGGAACGTTGAAGCTGACGCAGAGATCCGTCAGTGGGCAAAGAACAATTGTGCAGACATTAAAGGTATTGCCGATGAGGATCAGAGATATCGCGCATGTGTAAAGAAAGTAACGGACTTCCTTACATATGATACAATGTATGTAAATCCTCATGTATACTACACTCTGCGGGATGGTAAGGGTGTTTGTGCAGATTTCACGGCTCTGACAAAGGCACTGTGCGACGAAGTCGGAATCAATGCTCGTATCTCCTATGGTGTTCTCGCATATGATTCTCATGATATGCTGAAAGTTACAATCAATGGAACAGAGTATTACAGCGATCCGACTAACATCAAATCAGGTTCTGCTAGTATGTATCAGATGACTCCAGGTTATGTTGAACAGAGTGTCGAGGATCCTTCCTATGTTGGTGGGTCCCTGACTGGCGCTGGGTATGGTGAGAGTACGGAGCGTACTTTGTCTGCTCCTGCTGGTACAGTTAAGGTTATGGGTCGTTCAGGAAAGTATTACTACATCAGCCAGAAAGATGCAGATGATTGGGATAACGATGTAGTGACTGTTGACTACATCAAGGCAAAGTACGGTATTGAGTAATTAAATAATAACACATATTACTCAACTTGTCAAGAGGAGAACCACATGGAAATTATGGAATACAGAGGAATTAAATACGATAAAGAGCGTGTCGAAAGATACGCTAAGAAATGATATTTCTTAATATTAATAGTTGTTCGAACTGTCCTTAGTATATACCAGAATACAGATATTGTCAAACATAAAATATTAAAATTTCTGCAATCCACTCTCACTCTTGCTAATGATCTTTAATGAAAAGTAATCAAGCCAGAAAGGATATTTTGTCCTTTCTGGCTATTTTAATTTTGGTGTTTATCATAAATTCTACATCCAGACTATCAAGGGCAAGCAAGTGCCTACGGCACCCTTGACAGTCTTCATCAAATTGCTTTAATATTATTTATATGGTATGTAGAATTTCTTGTTGGGGTCGAGTAAAGGGGTCGAGTAATGAAACTCTCTCCAAACCTCCTCATTTGCTAAATTCTTTGATATTATTTACATAGTGTATGGAATTTCTTGTTGGGGTCGAGTAAAGGGTCGAGTACGGGGAGCAATCCTCAAACCTCCTGTATTTACTGGATTTTTAGAACTGCTTAGGGTCCGATTCCCGTCAGCAGCTTAGAAAAGGGTGGAAGCTTTTGGAATGCCAAGGGTTTCTGCTTTTTTGTTTTTGTCATTCAATTGAAAAGTGCTGCAATTAATTTGGGGAGATGGAACATCTCCGCTCCATCTCCCTGAACTTATTTTTCATATGATCAATTACCGGATAAAATTAGTCTTGATCTTATCTTCTGCTGCCGGAACAGCTACACCGTTTTTCTTTCCTGCTTCAATACACTTTAACAGCCATGCCATGTTCTTTCCAAGGACACGCATGATCTGAACGCCTTCTTCGTCTTTCATTACTTCTTCCGGTGTGTTTCCGTGTACCATGTTCCAGTAGCAGGATGATACAACAGGCATCTGGTGATAGGAGAAGTATTTTGTGAGTACATCTAAGGTTGCGGTGGTTCCGGCTCTTCTGGCGGATGCTACGGCTGCTGCTGGCTTATAGAGCATATCTTTTCCTGCTACAGATGCCAGACGGTCCATAAATTCGATGATCTGGCCGCTTGGAGATGCCCAGTAAACAGGAGAGCCTACCACTAATGCGTCAGAGTCTTTTAACTTGGCTGCTGCTGCCTTTACATTTTCCATATCCGGATCACCAGCCTGGAACACTTCTGCGTCAATGCCTTCTGCCTTTAAAGCATCAGCTACTACATTCAGTGCTGTATAAGTACAGCCGTTCTTTCTTGGACTTCCGTTTAATAATAAAACTTTCATTTCTTTTCCTCCTCATGTATATATTCATCCTGAACCAGTCCGCACAGGCAGGTAAACAGGCTTAACTACAAGATACCCTCATAGCCTTCTCTTAGTATATCACAAGATCCGTTAAATTTCTCTTTTTCTTCATCTGTAAGTGACAACGGCAGGATCCGCTGTACCCCATTCTGATTGATAATGCAGGGAACACCGGCAAATACATCCATCTGATCATATTCTCCCCTGAGCATGGCCGAAACAGTGAGAACGCTGTGTTCATCTCCCAGAATGGCTTTTGTGATACGGGTCAGAGCCATACCGATCCCGTAATACGTAGATTTCTTTGCCTCTATGATCTTATAGGCAGCTGTACGCACCTCTTCTTCAATACGAAGTAAATGGGCCGTTAAAGAAGACTCTAGCTCCCAGTCCAGCTGGGAAATGGATTTCGTTGCCAGAAAAGCCTGACTCCAGGGAACAAATTCACTGTCTCCATGTTCTCCCATTACATAAGCATGAATATTCCTTGGATCCACTCCCAGATATTCCCCTAAGAGATAACGGAGCCTGGCCGTATCAAGGGCTGTACCGCTTCCCAATACCCTTCTTGGATTAAAGCCGGAAAGGGCGCAGGTGATCCGTGTCATAATATCCACCGGATTGGTAGCCACCAGAAAGATCCCGTTAAATCCGGAAGCAGTTACCGGCTCTATAATCGAACGAAATACCTGTGTGTTCCGCTTTAACAGATCCAGCCTGGTTTCTCCCTGCTTCTGGGCCACTCCTGCTGCGATCAACACCAGGTCTGCATCCTGGCAGCTTTCATAGTCCCCGGCATAGATCTTCATACTGGAACCGGCAAAAGCAAGCCCATGGTTTAAGTCCATGGCTTCCCCTTCTGCCCGCTTTTTATCTACATCGATCAGTACCAGTTCATCACATACGGACTGATTTAAAAGGCAGTATGCATAACTCATTCCCACCATTCCGGTACCTACGATCACGATCTTTCTTTTATCTGTTTTCATGAAAGCTCCTTTCTGAATCAGTCAGCAAAGGATACTTTTCCTACAGTCTTGCTATTTTTTTCTCCATCAGCTCTGTATTGCTGCTGTAGATGATAGCGGTATCCTTGCTGATCACATTTTGTCTGTAAAGAGCAAGGAGGCTGTTATCCATAGATATCATTCCCTCTTCCTGGGAGGTAGCGATAATACCGTCGATCTGGTGGGTCTTGGACTCACGGATCATGTTACGGATGGCATTATTTAAAAACATGATCTCAAAAACAGGACGTTCCCCGCCATCTAAGGTAGGCACCAGCTGCTGACAGATCACTGCATCTAACACCATGGAAAGCTGGGTCCGGATCTGCTGCTGCTGATTGGGCGGAAAGGCATCGATCACACGGTCAATGGTATTGGCCGCCCCTAACGTATGAAGGGTAGAAAGGATCAGATGTCCTGTTTCTGCTGCTGTCATGGCAATACTGATGGTCTCATGATCACGCATTTCCCCAAGAAGGATCACATCCGGTGCCTGCCGCAAGGAAGCACGCAGTCCGGAAACATAACTGTCCGTATCCGTTGCAACCTCACGCTGGGTAACCACGCTTTTTTTATGCCTGTGAAGATACTCAATAGGATCTTCCAACGTGATCACATGGGCATTGCGGGTTTTATTGATCTCATCAATAATACAGGCAAGAGTGGTGCTTTTACCGCTGCCTGCAGACCCTGTTACAAGAACCATTCCCCTGGTAAGTTTTGAAATCCCCATGATCACATCCGGAAGTTTTAACTGACCTGGATCAGGAAGTTCAAACCGCACAACCCGGATCACTGCTGCCAGGGAACCTCTCTGGCGGAAAACATTCGCCCTGAACCTGGACACTCCGGGAATGGCAAAGGAAAAATCATCATCCCCATGACTTAACACCCGCTCCATACTGCGGTTCTTTGCAATTTCATAGATTCTTGTGATCATCTGGTCCAGCTGGTCCGGCATGATCTTTTCCTCGCCCTGGCAGATGATCCGCCCACCGATCTTATATGAAAAAGGCATACCAGGAACCAGAAATATATCCGCTGCATTCTGTTCCACAGCCTGTGTAAGAAGTTCCATTACCTCCATTACTCTTCCTCCCGTTATCATTCCCGTTTTTCCTGCTTTTAACCCCGGCAGTTCTTACTTTCCATCCCATACAGGCATAAAATCATCGATCTCATAATTTCCGCTGTCATATACATACCAGGATCTCACTTCGTATCTGTTTTCATCTCCCGTAAGAGCCAGATCAATATGAAGTGCCTGTCCCCGGTCCATGGAAATATCCGTACTGACAAAGCCTGTTTCCTCATCTGCATCACAGCCAAGTTCCAACGCCATTTTCTTTGCAAGAGCCTGGATCTCTTCCTGGTCCATTGCTTTTTTCGTCATCTCTTTCTGCAAAATGGCATCTGCCTGCTTTAGCCATTTTTCCCCTTCTGCGTCTGCCCGGTAATACTCTGTCACAGCACGGGCACTTCTGGCTGCCAGACTCTGGTCTCCTCTGGCGCTGCTTAAAGAAAGAAGACTGAAAGTAGCCAGACACAGGATAATGAATATAAGGATCAGGGAAGTCAGACCTATATTTATTTTGTGTTTTGACATTTGTCCGGCCATTCTCCCACCTGCTTTCTATCGTATTCTCTATAGTATCCTTCCTTTTCAGGAACGCCTGCGATCATGGTTTCACATACTGTTCTGCAAAAAGATGGTAGATCTTATATCCCTGGTCACCATAAGTTCCATATCCAAAGATAACTACTGCGATTTCTTTCATCTGATCCTTAACACCTGTAGTGATCAGCCCTACGTAAGCCAGTTTTTTCCCATTTTTTTCCAGTTCTTTTGTATCAGGGTAACTGTTCCATTCTTTATCCCACAGGATCTGATAATTCCGGACCTCTCCGCCATCTTTTATATACTGATATACAGCCTTTGCCTCCGGATCTTTTGTCTTCCAGTTTTCAAAGACTGTTCCAAAGACTTCATCTGGCTCATAGGTTCCAAAATCCCCTGTATTTCCAACTTTTACTCTTTCCACCAGACTTTCAGCAGCTAAAACTCCATGGTTAACATCCTGCCCGACTCTGCTTAAATGATCTGCCATTACAAAAGCAGACACGCATACAGCCACACAAAGCATAAAAAATCCGGCAGCGATCACCATTTCCATTAAAAATGGCCCGGAACCTGATCCTCTATTCCTACTCATCTGCCCCATTTCCTCCGCTTCTTAATGAAAGTTCCAGTCTTCCTCCACCGGATCCCAGAGTCTGCAGTTTCACAGAGTTTCCATCTTTTTCCATGGAAAGCCCGTCACATTCCAAGATCTCCAGTCCATCCTCCAGCCCCAGTCCACTGTTTTCATCTGTAAACAATTCCCGGATCTGTCCATCTTTCCAGTAGATCCAGGTATGGTACATCTCGTCCCCTACCTTCTGCTTCAACTGTAAAACAGGCGTTCCATCAACTTCTATTATATCCACTGCATCTTCTCTGTCACCCTGGCGTATCTTATTGGCAATATAACTTAAAGCCGTTGTACCTGAAAAATTTTCATCACTGCGTTTTGTGATGTTTTCATATACCCGGCTTCCCATAAGAACAGAAAAAAGGGCGCATAAAACAAAGACCAGAAACAGAAGCATGGTAAAAAGCCCGCTTATGGCCTGTCCCCCTGTCTGTGTTCTTTCTTTCATCTGTTTGCGTCCTCCTTAATCACTCCTGCTCTACCGGGATTACTGTGATCTCCGGCATGATATTAGAAGCAAAACCGTCATAAAAAACATTGTATTTATCATGGTCGATCTGGATCCCGTAATTTTCCTCCAGATACTCCACACTGGGCGGATACCTGCCCTCAATGGCATAACACTGTATGCAGGCTCTTGTAATGGCTTTTCTCAGTGTTTCCTGACTTCTCTGACCGGTCCTGTTTAAAAAGCCAAGGGAACCGGCCCCAAACGCTGCTGCCGCCGCCAAAAACAACAAAAAGGATAACAGGAGTCCTCTAAACTCCCCTTTATCCTCTTTGTCTTTTCTCACTCTTATTTTCATAGGATCCCTCCGGTCTGAACCTTTCTGTCTTCCCTCATGCCTTCTGTCAGATTGCTGAAAGCACACCTGCAAGAGGAAGCATAACGGAAAGCAGTACCAGACCTACAGAAACTGCCAGCACTGCCACGATGGTCGGTTCAAATCTTGCGATCATATTGTCAATGGCTGTGTCTGTGATCTCTTCGTAATCATTTGAAATTTCTTCCATAACACTGTCAAGATGACCGCTTCTGGTTCCCACTTTGATCATCTGGATATAGAAACCGGAAAACATACCTGTTTCCTTTAAAGCCTCATAATAGCTTTCTCCCAGCTCCAGCTTTTCTTCGCATTTCTTTACCTGTTCTGCAATGCGATCATTTTCTGCCAGCTCTCCTGCCAGTTCCAGACCCTTTTCAAATTCAAGTCCGCTTCTTAAAGTAAGGGATAAGACAGATGTAAAACGCCTTTTTGCAATCGCATGGGCAATCTTACTGCGGTTTTTGATCTCTGTGGTGATCTTATCAGCGATCCCGATGCGGATCCCCATTTTAGAAGCAGCAGCAACCCCTGCCATAACTACAGCTATAACGGCTGACAGGACCAGTGCAGCACCACTGAATGTACCCCCCAGCCGGATAGCTGACTGGGCTACCGATGACATCTCCGCCCCTAACTGTTCATACACTTTTGAAAAAATAGGCATTACCTTTACAAACAGCACAAACAGTACCACTAACAGCATAAGGATCATCATAGCCGGATACCTTACTGCATTTTTCAGTGTCTTGATAAGGCGGTCCTCTTTTTCATAGTAATCAGACAACGACTTCATCATCTGATCCAGGGTACCTGTTTCCTGTCCCAGTTTTGCCATGCGGATCACGTAATCAGGAAAAACTCCTGTATCTTTAAAGATCTTAAAGCAGGGATCTCCCAGTTCCGCTCCCTCTGACATATACAAAAGCATCTGCCGCTCTTTTTCATCTGCAGCATCCTCTGCCATAATAGAAAATCCTTCATCTAAAGGCACTGCTGCTTCCAGAAGCAGAGAGACCTGCAGGCAGAAAGCGGACAGTTCACTGCAGGAATATGGCTTCCACTGTCTGCTTTTTTCTTCCTTCTTTTCAAGATCTGCCATTGTCTTTCCTACTTTCCTCTGTGACGCTACTGTAATGCGATCAGTCTAATAGCTGTATTTAGCCTTATAATTAGAACCATTTCCAATATACTGCATGATCTCCCGGCTCTGCTTTCCAGAAGAAGCAAAGGTGGGATCCATCAGTTTCCAGTCATGTCCGTCAAAATAGATCACGTTGTCTACCCATCCCTGGCCATCCAGATATACATTGATCCATGCATGATAAAGGCTTCCTGTATATCCCACAACCAGCTTGGTTGGTATATTCTGGGAACGCAGCATGGCTGTCATTAAGGCAGCATAATCAAAGCAGATCCCCGTATGCTGTGCAAGAACCACATCTACATTTGGAAGATAACCAGACTGTACAGACTGTGCTTTTGCTGTATCATAAGTCAGGTTATTGATCACATAGTTGTAAATAGCAGTAACCACTCCGATCTGGTCTGCGGCCCCTGCTGAAAGTTCTGCGCCTTTCTGGACCGCTGCACTGGCCGGATTAAAGTTCACATACTGGTTTGGATACAGAAACGGTCCGAAAGTATCTGTGATATCCACATTCAGGCTCTGGCTGAATGCCTGGGAATACTGGGTTCCCTGGATATTTTCAAATACTTTTACCTGATAGGTTCCATTTCCCTCTGATAACGGAAATACCTCATAGGTACCGCTGCTGTTCAGATCATAGGTATAGGTTTCTGAACCGCTTTTTGACACCTGTACTTTGATCTTTCCCACACTGCCTGTATATTTTACCATGATATAACCGGACGCTGTATTGGACGCATCCAGGGTTGCTTTATCATTTTTGTATACAGTAGCACCGGAGGCAATGGGTGTAAGTACATGGGCCTCTGCTGCCAGTCCTGTTACCAGACCGGTCTGACCTGCTGTCATCATAATTGCTGCCGCCAGTAAAACGGATAGGATCTTCTTTGTTTTTTTCACTGCCTGTTCAACTCCTTGTACTTTCGCACATCTACTGTTTTGCCAGACGCTGACGCACGATCTCATAAGCTAATACACCTGCTGCAACGGAAGCATTCAGGGAGTCAATATCACCCTTCATAGGAATGGATGCTACCATATCGCAGTGTTCTTTTACAAGTTTGCTGACGCCTTCCCCTTCATTTCCGATCACAAGTCCAATAGGGCCGGTAAGGTTCATTTTATACATCACGTCACCACCCATATCAGCACATACAAACCAAAGACCTCTCTTCTTTAAGTCTTCCATGGTAGCGGTCAGGTTTGTAACTTTTGCAACCGGAGTATAATTAAGCGCACCGGCTGATGTCTTCGCAACGGTAGCTGTCAGACCCACTGCACGGCGCTTTGGGATAATGACCCCATGTGCACCAGCCAGATTGGCAGTACGGATGATAGCTCCCAGATTGTGAGGATCCTCGATCCCGTCAAGAAGGAATAGAAATGGCGGTTCGCCCTTTTCTTCTGCCAGTTTTAACATATCTTCTACCTCTGCGTATTCATAAGCAGCCGCATAGGCGATGACACCCTGGTGTTTTCCTGTCTCAGACATCTGGTCCAAGCGCTCTTTTGCAACATAATTGATAATGGTATCGTATTTTTTAGCTTCTCTGACAATGGTACGCACCGGACCATCCTGACAGCCGTCTAATACAAACAGCTTGTCAATGGTTTTTCCGGAGCGGAATGCCTCTAATACGGCATTGCGGCCTTCAATAGTCAGTTCTTCGTATCTCATCTATTATTCTCCTTTTTGTTCAGGTGCCGGTGTTGTTTTTGTTTCCATTGCGCCGATCTTTGTAAGGCCCAGGCTTACAAGCTCTGTAAGGCGGTCAAAGCGCTCCTCAAGGAACAGCCAGCCTACCAGTGCCTCAAAACCGGTTGCTGTACGGTAATCTACCATCGTGGCATGTTTTGCCATAGTAGCTGATTTGGCATTGCGGCCTCTCTTATAAACAGCATGTTCCTCTTCTGTCAGATCTTCTTCTAAAAGACGGATCATCGCTGCCTGGGTACCTGCCTTTACAAGTTCTGCGCTTCTTTTATGAAGTTTATTTACCTGGATGCTGCCTTTGTTGATCACTTTTGCGCGGATCATCACTTCATAGACTGCATCTCCAATGTATGCCAGCACCAGCGGAGAATAGGTCCCTGCGTCTACAGGGCCCATTTCCATTGTCTTTTTATAAAATCCCAGAAAGTCCTTTAAAGTTATGCTCTCTTCCACTTTACGCCCTCTCTGGTATCTTCCAGAACAATACCCATATCCAGAAGTTTTCCTCTGATCTCATCTGCAAGAGCAAAGTTTCTGTCTTTTCTTGCCTGCTGTCTTGCTGCGATCATTTCCTCGATCTCGCTGTCAAGAACTTCTGTCTTTCTCTCTGTGATGATGCCTAAAACATCACATAACTGTTCGATCTCCTTTAACAGGCAGGAAACATAGGACTTGGTGCTGGAAGCATCTGCTGTGGAGTTAGCCAGTTTAACCAGCTCGAAGATAGCAGAAACAGCATCTGCTGTGTTAAAGTCATCTTCCATAGCTGCCTCGAATTTTTCACGCAGCTTCTGTACTTCCACCATCTTTTCCTGCTCTGCACAGGTCTCTGCCGCACCTTCTGCCTTTGCATCCAGTTCTTTTAAGCGGTCTACTGCTGTAAGGATACGCTCTAAGCCGTTCTTGGAAGCTTCCATTAACTCTGCGCTGAAGTTGATCGGGCTTCTGTAGTGTGCGCTTAACATGAAGAAACGCAGTACCTGCAGATCATATTTCTCAGCAATATCACGTACAGTAAAGAAGTTTCCAAGGGATTTGGACATCTTCTTATTGTCAATATTTAAGAAACCATTGTGCATCCAGTAATTTGCAAATGTCTTATCATTTGCACACTCACTCTGCGCGATCTCATTTTCATGGTGTGGGAAGATCAGGTCCTCGCCGCCTGCGTGGATATCGATCTGGTCGCCAAGATAGTGCTTTGCCATAACAGAGCACTCAATATGCCAGCCCGGACGGCCCTGGCACCACGGAGACTCCCAGTAAGGCTCTCCTTCTTTTTTCGGCTTCCATAATACGAAGTCGTTTGGATCTTCCTTTACTTCTTCACCGCTTACCTTTAATTCACGGAAACCGGACTGAAGTTCGTCCAAGTTCTTATGGGACAGTTTTCCGTATTCTTTAAAGGATTTAACCTTGAAGTATACAGTTCCGTCATCTGCTACATAAGCATGTCCCTTATCGATCAGGGTCTGGATCATGGTAAGCATGCCCTGGATCTCCTGGGTTGCCTGTGGATTTACAGTTGCAGGCTTTACATTTAACGCTGCCATATCCTTTTTGCACTCTTCAATATAGCGCTTGGAGATCACTTCTGCATCTACGCCTTCTTCATTTGCCTTCTTGATGATCTTGTCATCTACGTCAGTGAAGTTGGATACATACTGTACATCATAGCCCTTGTACTCAAAATAACGGCGTACTGTATCAAATACGATCATAGGTCTTGCATTTCCAATGTGGATCAGATTGTAAACAGTAGGTCCGCATACATACATTTTTACCTGTCCCGGTGTTAATGGGACAAATTCTTCTTTTCTTCTTGTGAGAGTATTAAAGATCTTCATAGTCATTCTCCTCATTTCTGTAAGCTTTACAAACTTACATATTTATCCCCAGTTTTATTTTTGAGAGCCGCAGCAGCCTCCACAGCCTGTGCAGCTATCATTTACTATCTTATTATCATAGCAGTAATCAGCTACTTCCGTCAATAATGTAATTGCCTGGGAGGAAATTCCTTCCCCTGTTCCTGTAAAGCCAAGCCCCTCTTCTGTAGTGGCTTTTACACTGACTCTGGATACATCCAGATGCAGTGCCTGGGCAATGTTTTCTGCCATCTTTGGACGGTAGTTTAAAAGTTTGGGACGCTGGGCAATGATGGTGGCATCGATATTTTCCACTACATAGCCTTTTTCTTCCAGTAATTCCCCTACTTTTTTCAGCAGTTCTATACTGGATATCCCCTCATATCTTGGATCCGTATCAGGAAAATGCTGTCCGATATCCCCTAAAGCAGCTGCGCCTAAAAGAGCATCCATTACAGCGTGTACAAGCACATCTGCATCAGAATGGCCTAACAGTCCCTTTTCGTAAGGAATCTCCACACCGCCAAGGATCAGTTTTCTTCCTTCTACCAGTTTGTGTACGTCATATCCCTGTCCAATCCTCATTTATTTTATGTCTCCTTTATAACTGATTTATAAAATTCTGTCTGGCAGACCCTGTGATCAGAACATCATCCGTACTTTCCGCGGAATACATTCTGCCTGTATATCGTTTACATTTCCACACACTTCTCCGTCCACATGAACTGGAAGCGGGGCATCTGTGTGTATCTTCACTTCCCTGCACTCATAGGTTCTGGTTCCTTTATAACGCTTTTTCCTGCCGGTCATGGCTCCCAAAAGAAGAGGGATCAGTTTCATCCGGTTAGAATGACTGACTACGCATATGTTCATCAGCCCGTCTTTTCCGTCTGCTTTTGGGGCAAAGACGAAACCGCCGCCTTCTGATGGCTGGATGTGGCAGGATATAAACAGGATGTTATTAAATTCTACCCGTTTTACACCATCTAAAACAATATATCCTCTGGAAGACCTGCATTTAAAAAACTGGCCGATCCCAAGGAGCAGATAGGAAAGCCTGCGAAAACCCATATGTCCTAAACGGCTGCGAAGCCGGGAGTCAAGGGCTGCCTGACAGACTGCAGCGTCAAAGCCGATCCCGGCACTGACTAAGAAACGTCTGTGAAAAGGTTCTCCTTTTCCATAGGAAAGGACACCATAATCGATCATGGAAAAATGTCTTGGCTGAAGCTGCTTTTTCAGGCACTTCACCGGGCTTGCCGGCATGTGCAGACTTCGCCACAGATCATTTCCTGTTCCAGCCGGAATATAGCCAAGATTTAAAGGACCATGAAAGGATGCACCATCTAATACCTCGTTCATCGTGCCATCTCCGCCTACAACAATAAGGAAGCATGGCTTTCCTGCTTCCTTTGTCAGCTCTCTGGCAGCGTCTCTGGCTTCGCCGATCCCATTTGTCAGAACCGCTTCATATTCAATATTGTGCCGGTCCATATAACCGGCAATAGCTCTCCATACTTTCCATCCTCTGCCGGAGCCTGCGTTTGGGTTAATGATAAAATGGTACATAGGCAAACAGGGTGTCCTTTCTTGTTTTTCTGTGCTCATTTTATTATAGCATAATGGTACCGAAAAGAATATAAAACGCATCGAAAATTTCTATTAAAAATGCCCCTTATGTCACCGTCTATGAACTGCTCGTCCAGTGACCTGCCAATGTATATTTGTATATAGCAAAAAAGCAATCTGCACTACGCAAATTGCTTTTTTCATAGCGAGAGGGGGATTCGAACCCTCGACACCGCGGGTATGAACCGCGTGCTCTAGCCAACTGAGCTATCTCGCCATATTCATTTTCAACACCGTTTTTCATAAAATATGGGGCCTATAGGGC
>OGEG01001122.1_pt1 | contig 20278 bp, 18 predicted proteins | sample 1570621 | NCBI WGS metagenome assembly OGEG01 (sample SAMEA2582130, study PRJEB24529) | metagenome | biome: Human gut stool | place: China | collected 2011 | reverse complement strand
GGGCTTCGGGCGGAATATTTATGCCCTTTTGAGTTTTAGCGGACAGCAATAATTTTCGATAGCACAGGCACAATCCATACCCGCCCACCACTGAGTCGGCTCATTGGAAACGATAACCAAAGTAGGAGCATGATAATAGCAACAATACGTCTTGCTCTGCCCGCGTTCCTTCAAACGGGGTTCGTCGCTCTTGGCAAAAGCTCCCTTGATACGTTCATTCAATTCGGTCAGTTTATCGGCATTCTGAATGGCAGTGAAATGCCATGTCTCCAGATGCATCCCGCTCGGCGCATAAGTAGCAGCCTCCAGAACAGCCTGCAAATCCTCTTCCGAGACCTGCTGACCGGTGTAAGCCCGTACACTTCGACGTGCTTTGATATTCTCTAAAATTTCATTTGTCTTCATACTATAATTTATTTACCGTTTAACCAAACCAATCTTTGCATTCAGCTTGAAATAATAAACTCCGTTCTCTTTCTCCAAAAAGCCATATTTATCTTTATCCAAAGAGCCCTTTTCCAAACGAGTATTTCGGAACAGGAAGTCTTCCATGACCTGCTTCTCCGATTTATGATAACAAAGTACTTCCCCGTTTCCACCTACCAGCAAAATGCCTTCAACAGCCGAATCCTGACCATTGTATATCTTTGCCGGACGCATCCCCAGGGCCAGAGCCATTAAGAATTGCTTTATTTTAAACTCATAGAAACAATGTTTGTTTATCAACTCATCTTTTATCTTCAGAGGATTCATCTGCTTGATTACTTCCGTCAATTCACTGATTCGGGAGATGCCGTCCAAATGCATAATACGAATCATCTCTGTCAGTACACGCGGAAAATGTAAATCAATCATCAGAAGATTACTGCGGAACACACGGTCGGCTACATCCGAATATTTGAGCACACCGCCCAAACGCTCTATCAGCATCATTCGCTCGGATACTTCGTTGGGGGATTCGGGCAATGCATTAATCTTATTCACCGTAGGAGTAGCAAACTTGATTCCACTCTGCTCCAGTTTAAGATTTGCCGCACGCCCTCCGTCCAATAACGGATTCATGGCACTCAACCGCGAACGTACATTGAAACCTCTTACCGGAGCTTCCGGATGCCAAAAGGCAACCGAGAAATCTGTACGATCTTCTGTTTTTGCTTCCAAATCGAAGATACCGGCTTCGTCCAAAAATTCTTCCACTCCCTCCGGCGAGGTGACATCATTTTCCGAGGAGGATTTCACTGCCTGCAAAATCAGATCGGCAACAATACCGAAATCTTCACGCGGCATGGACTTAACACCCGTTTCTCCCTCAATACGGACTGATTCTTCTTCAATATAATACCGGCGCGTTCCGTCATGTTCTTCCCGTTGAATCACTGCAATAGGCCAGGACATTTCTCCTATTTTCGCTTCTGCCGTGCCTAATACAACTTTTCCGTCTGCCAACAGGCGGAAGAAAGTATAAAGTTCGCACCATTCTTTTTTTGTTGCTTCAAATGCCATATATCTTATGTTTCTTATTTACTGATTCAAGAGGATTACGTATCCATTCTCTCGGAGTAACCACAATATATCTGCCTGTCCAGCATCCGTCAAAATAAGAAGGATTGCCGACTTGTTTCTTAATCGGATAGCGGATATTCTCGCCTTTACTCCTCATCTCCGGCGAACGGCCGGGGTCATTCACCCACACATATTTATCATCAATGCCACGCAATACGATCCAATGTCCTCGTGGTCCGGGACGAAGTCCGCGAGTTGCTCCTGTATACCTTACGTTTATCAACACGGGAATCCCACGGTCGATATAATCTTTCAGTATCCGGTAATCTTTCTGTTGGAAATGTTCCGCACTTATCATATTCTCATAATAACGGGTCAATGAATCTATTTCGAAAGAATAATATCCTCCCTGCCCTATCGATGTACGACGACGGAAGGGAGCGCGTTTCTTAAAAAAATAGTTCCGCTGATATTCAATCAGTTTCTTTTCCGCATCCGAAGAGGTTCGTTGCGCCTCTGCTGTCATGCCTTTGAAATAATCGAATACCATTAATGAGGATGCAAGCGAACAGTGTGTATAGGGACAACCTGTGATTTTCTGCGAATACCAGGGAACAGGTATGTCGTTTGGAGCAAATTTCAAGTTCTCCTGTGCCTGTGTTTCAATGCCAACCAACACAAGAGAAGCCCAAAACAAGCTGAAAAGTATATTATATCTGTTCCTCATAAACATATTTTTCTTATTTATATTCTATCTCACTTCCACCAACAATCTCTATCAAAATTCTCCTCCTTCGGGAAGGGAGGAGTCTCCGTAGGGAGAGGTGATAGGTAAATGTCTCAATCAGTCTTCCTCAAGAATCCGTGCCGTTTCCACTTTCTCCAGCCGTGCACGCAGTTTCGGCATCATGGAAGAACGGATGCGCAATGTCATACTGCAATCCATATCATACGACTGCCGAAGAATCTCCGGTTCTTCTTCCTTGACAATACGCATCACATCATTCATAAAAGGATACTCAAACATGATTGTCACTTCCTCGTCCACCGTTTTCTCGATGACCGTAGCAGCAGCTATTGCTTCGGCAGCAGCAGCTTTATAGGCAACAATCAGTCCGCTTGTCCCCAACTTGATTCCTCCGAAGTAACGGACTACGATAATCAGGATGTCTGTCAGTTCATTGGAGTTTATCTGTCCGAGAATAGGCTTGCCCGCCGTTCCGGAAGGCTCTCCATTATCATTGGCACGGAAATCTTTGCGAGCGGCTCCCAGCATATAGGCATAGCATACGTGCCGTGCATCATAATACTTCTTCTGATACGTTTCAAGATGAGCTTTTATCTCATCGAGAGTACGCACAGGCAGGGCGATAGCAATAAACTTGCTCCGCTTTTCTGTATAAATACCTTCGGAAGGTTCGGCAATGGTTTTGTAAGTATCTTCAGCAGTCATGTTGCAAAGATACGGGTTTACACGGAAATTTCAATTTATCGTTTGGAAATATTAAGCGATCAGACAATTGACGAGATACGTTCGGGATGATACAAACAAGCGGTCGTTTTACTACAAACGAACGGTCGATTCTTTATAAAGAAGCGGTCGATCCGTTATAATCTACCGTATGATTGTAACAAATCGACCGCTCTATTTTATAAAATGATACTTGTCTTATTCCAATTTATGGATAACCAGTCCCGAACGAAGTTTCGGTTCGAACCAAGTTGTCTTTGGAGGCATGATGTTACCTGTATCGGCAATATCCATTAATTGCTTCATAGACACGGGATAAAGAGCTAATGCCACTTTCATCTCACCACTGTCTACACGTTTCTTGAGTTCTCCCAAACCACGGATACCTCCTACAAAGTCGATACGTTTGTCGGAGCGTAAATCTTTGATGCCTAAGATTTCATCCAAAATCAAGTTGGAGGATATAGTCACATCAAGCACACCGATCGGATCGTTATCATTGTATGTACCTGCTTTAGCAGTCAAACTATACCATTTTCCTCCAAGATAAAGAGAGAAATTATGCAAACCGGAAGGTTTGTAAATATCCGCCCCCTTTTCCTCAACAATGAAGTTCTTGTTTAAGGCGCCAAGGAATTGTTCGGGAGTTAATCCATTGAGGTCTTTTACCACACGGTTGTAGTCAATGATAGTCAACTGATTGGCAGGGAAACAAACTGCCATGAAATAGTTATATTCTTCATCTCCCTTATGGTTCGGATTCTGCTTTGCCTTTTCAGCACCTACCAATGCAGCGGCAGCAGAACGATGATGTCCGTCGGCAATATAAAGAGCTGGCATTTTAGCAAATTCGGCGGTGATAGCCGCAATGTCTTCGCTTTGGTCAATAATCCAAAAAGTATGTCCGAAACCGTCACCCGGAGCGATAAAGTCATAGACGGGCTTTTCCGAAGTATATTTCTTGATGATAACATCCAGTTTATCATTATCGGGATAAGCAAAGAATACGGGTTCGATATTCGCATTGTTCACACGAACATGCTTCATACGGTCTTCCTCCTTGTCGCGACGAGTAAGTTCGTGTTTCTTAATAACACCATTCATATAATCGGGAACATACGCACCGACTACCAATCCGTACTGCGTCTTACCGTTCATTGTCTGCGCATAGATATAATAGTTTTCCTTGCTATCCTGCACCAACCAGCCTTTATCCTGAAACAGTTGGAAATTCTCGGCCGCCTTGCTGTAAACACATTCATCATGTTCGTCCGTACCAACAGGGAAATCTATTTCAGGTTTAATAATATGATAAAGGGATTTTTCATTACCTTCCGCTTCTGCGCGGGCTTCTTCTGAGTTCAATACATCATAAGGACGTGAAGCAACCTGTTCAACCAGGTTCTGCGGAGGACGAATGCCCTTGAAAGGTTTAATTATTGCCATGATATTAGTATTTTATTTGTAAAAAATTAGAGCCACAGACTTATATAAAATCTGTGGCTCAAATATACTACTTATTTCTAAAAAAGACGTTCTGCGACAGATTGTTTTTAATCAGATTATAACTATGTTATCCTGAAAATCCGCCTTCCTCATTCTGAATATTATTTGTTTACTCTAAACTTCTCACAACCGTCTTTCAGAAAACCGACAATCTGTTGAGCTGCAGCAATACCGGCATTGATATTTGCTTCGGCAGTCTGTGCACCCATTTTCTTCGGTGTTGAGAAATAACGTCCGGCAAACTTTTCTACAAATTCAGCGTTAGCAGCAGGCATAATGTCCGTAATGTATTTGAAGTCTGCACGGTCTTCCATTAATTTGATAAGTTCTGCTTCATTAATTACTTCCTTACGGGCAGTATTCACTAGCATAGCGCCTTTCGGCATGTCTTTCAGCAAAGCATAGTTGATAGAGTTCTTTGTTTCGGCAGTTGCCGGGATGTGCAGAGAAACAAACTGGCAAGTCTTGTAAAGTTCTGCAGCAGAATCAAGCGCTTTCACTCCGTCTTTCTCGATTACTTCTTTCGGGCAGAATGCATCGTATGCATAAACTTCCATTCCGAAGCCTTTAGCAACACGGGCTACATTGCGACCTACGTTTCCGTAAGCATGGATACCCAATTTCTTGCCCATTAATTCCGTACCGGAAGTACCGTTATAGAAGTTACGGACAGCATAAACCATCATACCCAAAGCCAGTTCGGCAACAGCATTAGAGTTCTGTCCCGGAGTATTCATCACACAAACGTCGTGAGCAGTAGCGGAAGCCAAGTCAACATTATCATATCCTGCACCGGCACGAACCACAATCTTCAACTCTTTCGCAGCATCCAACACTTCTGCATCAATAATATCACTACGGATAATAATCGCATTAGCATCTTTCACTGCATCCAACAACTGAGCCTTATCTGTATATTTTTCAAGTAAAACAAGCTCATATCCGGCCGCTTCAACTTCTTTACGGATACCGTCTACTGCAATCTTTGCAAACGGTTTTTCAGTAGCTACAAGTACTTTCATAATCAAATTCTGTTTATAAAAACTCACCACAGATTACTCAGATTCTCACAGAATTTAGAAATATCTGTGCCAATCTGTGTAATCTGTGGTGACAATATTATTAATGAAGTTTTTCAAATTCCTGCATGCAGTCAATCAAAGCCTGAACGCTCTCTTTCGGCATAGCATTGTAGCATGAAGCACGGAAACCACCTACGGAACGGTGTCCCTTAATACCTACCATACCTTTTTCTGTTGCAAACTTCAAGAAGTCTGCCTCCAAATCTTTGTATTCAGGAGCCATTACAAAACAGATATTCATGCGTGAACGGTCTTCCTTGGCAGCAGTACCTACGAACAATTTATTACGGTCAATTTCTGCATACAGCATATCAGCCTTTTCAATAGCACGGCGTTCCATTTCCTTCACACCACCCTGAGCTTTAATCCAACGAAGAGTCTGCAAAGCAGCATAAATAGGTACTACCGGAGGAGTGTTGAACATAGAGCCACTATCAATATGAGTCTGATAGTTCAACATTGTCGGGATATAGCGGGAAACTTTACCTAGTGCGTCATTCTTTACGATAACAAATGTAACACCTGCGGGAGCCAAATTCTTCTGCGCACCACCATAGATACAGATGTATTTGGAAACGTCAATCGGACGTGAGAAAATATCAGAAGACATATCGGCAATCACTGGAACCGGAGAATCGAGGTCTTTCTTCAATTCCGTACCGTAAATTGTATTATTTGTAGTGATATGGAAATAATCTGCATCAACAGGGATTGTGTAATCTTTTGGGATATAAGTATATGTAGCTTCGGCTGAAGAGGCAACCTCTACAACTTCACCAAAACCTTTGGCTTCTTTCATTGCTTTCTTTGCCCATACACCGGTATTCAAATAAGCTGCTTTTTTTTCGAGGAAATTATAGGGCACCATGCAGAACTCCATACTAGCACCTCCACCCAGGAACAAAACCGAATAACCTTCGGGGATATTGAGTAATTCCTTGAATAATGCCTCTGCCTCGTCAACCACAGGTTGGAAGTCTTTGGCACGGTGGCTGATTTCCATCAGAGATAAACCAGAGCCGTTGAAATCTAAAATAGCCTTCGCTGTATCCTCTATCACCTCACGCGGAAGAATGGAAGGTCCTGCATTGAAATTATGCTTTTTCATTTGAAGTTTGTTTTTGGTTTAACAATTTCGTTACTTTTTGTCTTTCGACTTTGCGAATTTACGAATTTATTTTCGGCGTACAAATCTTTCCTTATAAAAATACTGTTTTATAGCAGATTTCTCTTACTTTTTATTGGTTTATACAGGATATATACACCATATTGTTATCTATACATATCAAGTTAAGAATAAAAGTCGAAAATATCACTCTATGAAATCAATAAATTATAAAGTGAAAGAGAAATGAGATAAAAATGAATATTTATAAAGAAAAAGTTTTTTTTCTACTTCGCTTCTTCGATAATTGTCTTCATTCCTTTGATCTTTTCTCCTTGGATCAAATTCAGCAATTGTTTCACCTTAGCCCGACGAACGGCAACAAATGCATAATGCTCTTTTACATCAATAGCCCCTACATCTTCACGAGCCAAATTTCCTTTTTTATATAAGAATCCGGCAATATCTATCCGGCTTAATTTTTCTTTCTTTCCTTTACCTATATATACAGTAGTCCAGACAGATTTAGGAGGACGAGAAGCATTTTCCGGTAATGCCACTGTTTCTATATTATCCGGGATATAAGTCGGAAGTTTTTCCTCAGCGTGAAGCACCAGATAAGAAGTTCCGGTTGCATCCCAACGCGCGGTACGTCCGTTACGATGCGTGAAGGCTTCTTCGTTCACAGGAAGGTGGTAATGAATGATATGCTCAATTTCCGGTATATCCAGCCCACGGGCAGCGAGGTCCGTAGAGATAAGCACATGACAACTACCGTTACGGAATTTATACAAAGCACGTTCACGGTCCGGCTGCTCCATGCCACCATGAAAACGTTCGGCAAATAACTTCTTTTCAGCCAGAAGCTTATGTACCCGGTCTACCGCATCTCGATGATTACAGAAAACAATACTAGAACTACTTCCCAGTGTACAAAGCAAATTATATAAAGTATCAATCTTGTCTTTCGAGGGAGAAATCACCTTCATTAATGTCAGGCGGGATTCCTGTTCTTCAGAAGCATCCGGCAGGAAATTCAGTTTCACTGTGCGGTTCAATCCTGTAAACTGGGGAATTTCTTCTGCATCGGTAGCTGAAAGCAGCATACGTTTCTTCAATCCCGGAAGTTGTGTGATAATCTCCGCCATTTCATCATGGAAGCCAAATTCCAGTGATTTGTCAAATTCATCAATAATCAGTGTATGGATCGTTTCGGGATTGAAGTTTCCCTTGGACAAATGATCGGTGATACGTCCCGGAGTACCAATAATAATAGCAGGATGATTGCCTAGAATACTCTTTTTTTCTTCAGCAATAGGGTGCCCACCATAACAACAACAAGTTTTCCAAGAAGTACCCATTGCCTTAAATACACTGTCTATCTGTAAAGCCAGCTCGCGCGAAGGTACTAAGATTAATACCTGCACACTACCGTCATCCGTTTTCAAAGTGAGCAATAATGGCAGCAGATAAGCCAAAGTCTTACCTGATCCTGTCGGTGACAACAGTATGACGTCTTTTTTTCCTGTAGCTTGTTCCAGCGATGCTTCCTGCATCGGGTTCAACTCCTCGATCCTCAAGTTACGAAGAACCGATTGTATAATCTCATTTTTCTCTAACATGTGGCAAAGATACAAAAAGAGTAAGAGTATGAAGACAAAAAGACGGTCAAACTTTAGCCATTCCAGTCAGTATATAGCGACCTTTCAGGTTATTCTCCTTCATATAAATCGTAACTTCTACCCGACAGGCTTTCATCAGATCATATCCGGTTAAACCTGCATTCATAGCTTTGATAAACGAATACTCCGTGTCGTCGTGAATAAAAGAAATACGATGATATTCCATAACAAAATGTATTTAGGGAACTATTATGTAGTCAAAAGTACAAAATTAATAGATAAGTAGATGCAAAAACAGATAACTATCTTCAAAACTGACATAAAATTCACCAAATACATCCCGAAAAGACACAAAAGAAGGCGGGAAATCTGAGAAGCATAATCAGCATTCAGATTTCCCGCCCTGTTTTTATATAACCTTTCCGGTAGTTTCCCAACCGGAGGGTATTTTTCGAAGATTATCCTCCGAAGTTATCGAACATCAAGTTCTGGGCTGGAACGCCAAGGTCATCAAGCATCTTTTCAACAGCTTTCGACATCGGGCCAGGACCACACATATAATATTCAATATCTTCAGGAGCTTCGTGATTCTTCAGGTAAGTTTCATAGATTACGTTGTGAACGAATCCCGGAGTATACTTCACACCGGCAGCATCAGCAGCAGGATCCGGACGGTCAAGTGCCAAATGGAATGTGAAGTTCGGGAAGTCTTTTTCGATTTGCAGGAAGTCCTCCAGATAGAATACTTCGTTCAACGCACGGGCACCATAGAAGTAAGACATCTTACGATCGGTAACGTGCAGTGTCTTCGTCAAGTGCATGATTTGTGCACGCAACGGAGCCATACCGGCACCACCACCAATCCACATCATTTCCTTGTTAGAATCCAAGATTGGGTGGAAATCTCCATAAGGACCGCTCATAATAACCTTGTCACCCGGTTTCAGCGTGAAGATATAAGAAGAAGCGATACCCGGCATTACATCCATAAATCCGGGACCTTGTTCTTTCGGTTTGAACGGTGGAGTAGCGATACGTACAGTCAACATGATACGGTCACCTTCCGCCGGATAGTTGGCCATAGAGTAAGCACGGATTGTTTCCTCATCGTTCTTACACTTCAAGCCCAACAGACCGAATTTCTCCCATGCAGGCAGATATTCGTCACCAATCAGGCTCTTATCGATATCCTTGTCATAGTCCATTGAGAATTTAGGAATCTTGATCTGTGCATAAGAACCCGGGATGAAGTCCATGTGTTCACCCTTAGGCAGAGCAACGATGAACTCTTTGATAAATGTAGCCACGTTCTTGTTGGAGATAACTTCACACTCCCACTCTTTCACACCGAGCACAGACTCGTCAATCTTGATAGACATATCACTTTTCACTTTCACCTGACAGCCCAGACGCCAATGGTCTTGCTGCTGTTTACGGCTAAAGTGAGGAACTTCGGAAGGCAAGATTTCACCGCCACCTTCAAGCACCTGGCATTTGCACTGTCCGCAAGAGCCCTTACCACCACAAGCGGATGACAGGAATATCCCGTTGACAGACAGCGTATTCAGTAAAGTAGAACCGGAAGCCACTTCCAATTCCTTTTCACCGTTGATTGTCAGTTTCACGTTACCTGACGGTACCAGGAAATTTTTGGCAACCAACAGGATAACAACAAGCAGCAGAATAACCACAAGGAATACCCCAATGCTCGCTAATATTAAATTCATATCCATTGTCTTATTCCTTTCTTTTTAGATGTTCAAACCAGAGAAACACATAAATGCGATTGCCATTAGGCCTACTGTGATAAACGTGATACCCAAGCCCTTCAACGGAGCAGGAACGTCAGAGTAAGCCATTTTCTCACGAATAGCAGCCAGACCTACGATAGCCAGCAGCCAACCGATACCGGAACCGAGTGCATAAGAAAGCGCGTCCCAGATATCACCAATATACTTCGGATCACTCGGACCGAGATTGATGCGTTGCTGCATAAACAGAGAAGCACCCATGATAGCACAGTTAACGGCAATCAACGGCAGGAAGATACCCAGTGAAGCGTACAGCGACGGGCTGAAACGTTCCACCACCATTTCCACCAATTGCACAATACCGGCAATAACGGCAATGAAAAGAATAAAACTCAAGAAACTAAGATCGACACCTTCAATGATAGCGTTGGCAGCCAGCACCTTAGTTTGCAACAAGTAGTTCACCGGAAGCGTCACCAGCAACACAAAAGTTACGGCGATACCCAGTCCTACGGCAGTCTTCACATTCTTCGAAACGGCCAGGTATGAACACATACCCAGGAAGAATGCGAATATCATGTTGTCCACAAAGATAGAGCGGACGAATAAACTTAATAAATGTTCCATAATTCTTTTTTGAATCTTGAATTATTAATTACTTTCTTCTTGCAACTCTTTGTGGCGCGCACGTTGGTACCAGATAATGCAAGCTACGATAATCAATGCCATAGGCGGCATCAACATCAAACCGTTGTTAATGTATCCGGTGTTTTGAATAGGTTCGTAGTTCAATATATTGAAACCAAGCAGTGTACCCGAACCAAGCAATTCGCGGAAGAAAGCCACGATTACCAGAATCTTGGCATATCCCAAACCATTACCGACACCGTCAAGGAAAGACTCCCAAGGACCGTTCTGCATGGCAAATGCTTCCAGACGTCCCATAAGAATACAGTTGGTAATAATCAAACCTACATAAACAGAAAGTTGCACGCTTACATCATAAGCAAACGCTTTCAGAACTTCACTCACGATAGTTACCAAAGCAGCTACCACAACCAACTGAACGATGATACGTATACGATTAGGAATGGTTTTGCGAAGCAATGAAATAACGACATTAGCAAAAGCTGTAATCACTGTTACCGAAAGTCCCATTACAATGGCAGGCTCCAGTTTTGCGGTAACAGCAAGTGCAGAACAGATACCTAGCACCTGTACGGTAACCGGATTATCTATTCCCAACGGAGCAGAGAATACTTCTTTATTTCTCTTTGAAAACAATTGTCCCATATTCTTTATATCTCCTCCTTAATTATTTAGTTAAAAAACTCATATAACTGCCCAGGCAAGCTTTCAACATAGCGTCCACCCCTACTGAGGTAATTGTACCACCCGAAATACCGTCCACCTGATATTCAGGTTTCTCTACCTTGCCATTCTTTACAACTCCCAAAGCGATAGAACCGTCTTCCAATGTTTTCTTGCCTACGAATTCATTCTGGAAATGTTCGGTAGCAATTTCAGCACCCAGACCCGGAGTTTCACTAGCATGAGAGAAGTAAGTACCGTAAACAGTATCCTTATCTTCGTTCAGCGCGATGTATCCCCAGATAGCGCCCCAAAGACCGGCACCGTAAACAGGAACGACATATTTAGTCTGGCCGTCCACTTCGCACACAAATACGTGCAGACGTTGTTGTTCTTTTGCTTCTTTCTCGTAGTTGGTAGCAAATTCGCCAGTATTTTCAGTCAGCGTACCGTCTACGTTCATCAGCATATCACCTTTTACATATTTCTGATATTCTGCATCCGCATCTTCTACATTCTTAATGTTCAATGCAGCAAGAATCTGCTTTTTAGTGTCCAACTGCACATTCTTGTTTTGTGTTTCTCTCAATGAAGAGCTAACGAATGCCAGCAGGAATGCCACGATAACAACCATTACCGAAGCATAAATGATAGTATAACTATTACTATTCGTATTCATTTTCATTCGGTATTTATTGGTTAGACTTGATAGCACGTTTCTCGCGGCGACTGATATTTCCCTGTACTACACAGTAGTCAATCAGCGGTGCGAAGATGTTCATTAACAGGATAGCGAGCATCATACCTTCGGGGTAACCCGGGTTCAGAACACGGATAACGATCGCCATGACACCAATCAGGAATCCGAAAATATACTTACCTCTTTCCGTACGTGCGGAAGTAACAGGGTCGGTAGCCATAAACACGGCACCGAAGCAGAAACCACCGAGAACGAGGTGTTCGTACCAAGGCATTTGCGCCATTGTATTGTTTTCCATGCCGATTGCGTTGAACACCCAAGCCATGAATGCACCACCGACAAACACAGAAATCATAGTTTTCCAACTAGCAACCCCCGTCCACAAAAGGATAACGGCACCAATCAGAATAGCGATCACGCTTGTTTCACCGATAGAACCGGGAATCAGACCTGTCACCATATCCATGCTGAACTCAGGCACAGTACCTGTCGTTGCAGCTAATCCCAGAGGAGTGGCAACCGTAAGTCCGTCTACCGCCTGTCCCATACCGAAAATAGTGTCGCCGGATACCCAAACGGCATCACCGGACATCTTGGTCGGATAAGCGAAGAACAAGAATGCACGAGTAATCAACGCTACATTGAAAATGTTCATACCTGTACCACCGAATACCTCTTTCGCAAAGATAACAGAAAATGCAGTTGCTACGGCGAGAATCCACAACGGACAGTCAACCGGAACAATCATCGGGATCAGGATACCCGAAACGAGGAATCCTTCCTGAATTTCTTCCTTCTTCCATTGAGCTACGATGAACTCAATGCCCAGACCTACTACATAAGATACGATTATTTTCGGCAACACTGCCAGGAATCCGTAGATAAACATTTCGAAGAAGCTGCCTGTGGCACCTGTATGAGTGAAATGCTGATAACCTACGTTGTACATACCGAACAGCAACGCCGGTACTAACGAAATAACCACAATCGACATGATACGTTTGCTGTCGATCGCGTCGTGTATGTGCGTTCCCGTTTTCGCAGTCTTGCTGGGCACGAACAGGAATGTTTCGAAGCCGTCGAACACCGACTGGAATGCGTGGAATTTGCCGCCCTCTTCAAAGTTCGGCTTTATCTTATCGAGATAATTTCTTAACGCTTTCATTAATATATTTACTATTTTACGATTTACAATTTACGATTTGCCATGCGGGCATTGATTTATGCCATTTCAGCACGGAGCATGTCGAGTCCGGCACGGACGATACGTTGCAGTTCCATTTTCGAAGAGCAGACGAATTCGCAAAGAGCGAAGTCTTCGGGAGCCACTTCGTAGATACCCAACGCTTCCATACGGTCAATATCACCGGCGATGATAGCTTTAATCAGATATTCGGGCAAGATATCCATTGGGAATACCTTGTCGTATTCACCTGACATAATCATATGACGTTCGCCACCTTTGATGCGGGCATCCAACGTATATTCTTTTTTGCCCATTAACCAGCTAAAATAAGAGCGGTTGGCACTGAACTGGTTGAAACGCGGCATAATCCAACCAAGCATTTCGTGAATGTCGTCACCTTCGGGAATTACAGTCAGCTGGCTGTCGAGAGCTCCCAGGAATCCGTTCGGTGATACCTGTTTTCCGCTCAACACATTACCACTGATGTAGCGCAGATCCTTGCCTGTCGTTACATTTCCGGCAAATACGTTAGTCAGCAACGCACCTACCTGAAGTTTGCAGTAAGCAGGTTTCAACACTTCGGAACCAGTCACAGCTACTGTACGGGTGAAATCCACACGGCCTGTATTAAAGAGACGGCCGATAAAGATAACTGCCTGCGGATCGATCGTCCACACAGTCTCACCTTTGGATACAGGAGCGATGTGATTGATTTGAACACCTACGTTACCGGCAGGGTTCGGTCCGTCGAATGCAGTAATTGTAACGTTCTTAGCCTGAGTCAGTGCAGTAGCGTTTTGTTTTACGCTGATACTCAGGTAAGTTTTTGCCATTTTGGCGAGAGCATCGAGTCCGGTCTGGAAGTTTGCTTCTTCTCCTTTCAAAGCAAATTCGAAGTTGGGAGCCAGCGGATTGGTGTCGAATGCAGATACGAAGATTCCCTTCGGGGTAACCGTCGGGTCGGCGATGATGTCATAAGGACGTTGTTTGATAAACGCAAAAATACCGGCTTCCAACAAAGCGGTTTTCACAGCATCAGCATCCATTGAGGCAACATTCTTCTTTCCAAATTCTTCGTAGTCCTGTTCGGCAGCCGCCTCTACTACGATGTTTAACACCTTGCGGCGAGCACCACGTTCAACACTCGTCACCACGCCACTCACGGGCGAAACAAATTTCACTTCAGGATGATACTTGTCGATAAACAAGGGTCCACCAGCCATCACATACTCCTGCTCTTTTACGACTACCTTCGGCGTCACTCCAGGAAAATCATCGGGTACGAGTGCGTAAAATCCCGGTTCTTTCACTGTTGCGTACGTTTCAGCAGCTTTACCTTTCAGGTTTATGTCAAGGCCTTTACGTAACTTTATTACATTTGCCATGCTATATAAAATAATGGTTTCATAAATTTGCCGCAAAAGTAATAAATAAGATTGGGATTCGGGAGGAAAAAAGAAAGGAATTACGGAAAAATATCCGTAATTCCTTTCGTGTTCGTGCACGTAATCTTTTATCTTTTGTTCCGGAACAAAAGACAGAAGCAAAGAAAAAGAACTATTCAGCAAACATAGGATCCCAAGCAGGAAGTCGGATAGGCTTCTGTTTCAACACCTCGAGAGCTTTTTTCGATGCATATTTCGTTTCTACTACTAGGCGGAACATATATTCGTTAAACCAATCATCTGTCATAATGAGATAACCCTGATAACCGGCGGCGGGTCCCCAACTATTTTCAACCATCCATTTCGTCGGTTTTCCATTTTTGTCAAGATCGACGGCCATAAGAGTCATGGCGTGACTGGAGCCACTGGCAAAACTTTGGATACGTTGCTTCTTGTTCATGCCAAAAGAAGTACCCATAAGAGATTCGTAGTCGTAGTTTTTGACATCCAGCAGACCACGGTCAGAGTTTAGGAACTTACCTACATCGCAAGAGAAATACATCATCGTGCTATCCTTGAGAGAAGAAATAGCCATTTCTTTGATATCCTCGATGGGAAGATTGACATACGTCCAGTTTTTGCCGTCGTAACGGTGGCGGTCGTAGTCTATCTCATAACACTTATAATATTCACGGCTCGGATCGTTCATTAACATGACATAATTATCAATCAGTTTTTCGTCACCATACTTTTTCAGGAAAGAAAGCGGAGTGTAAGTTTCGGTAGACACAGGCTCACCCTTAGCGTTATATTCAGTCCAGGTAAATTCAGTAGGAGGAACACCGAGATTCAACACTAACATGCGGTAGATGGTGCTCAACATCTCTGTTTTTGTTTTCTCAAGGGCAGCAGGCTTGGCACCTTGCGCAGCGAGATCACGGAGTTGAAGCCCCTGTTCACGAAGTTTCAGGGCGATCAGACCTGCCATACGGGAGGTATTTTCACTACTGTTGGTTTCCGGCATCACCTCTTCGGGAACAAGCCCGTATTTACTGACAATATCGGCTACACCGGTAAATGTTCCACCGTCACTCAAAGGATTGCGGAAGAGCCATTCCACCATTTTATCATCCATCGGCTTACTGCTGGTGTCGATAATACCTTGCAGAAAGAGATTAGCTTTCTCCAGCTGATCGAAGAAGAAAGGATAAGTTTGCGAAAATTCGAAAGAACCGAGGTTATGCTTGGCAATCGCTTTGGCACGCATCACATTCAAACCTGTGAAAAGCCAGCAACGGCCGGAAGATTTCTGATCGGTGATACCTTTGGAAGGCACTTTGATGGAGAAATGTGTGTCCATCCCTTTCAGGTTATCCTGATTGAGAGCCAGTTTACGAATGTCGTTGCTACCGATAGCGTTGCGGATAGCCTTGTCAGTAGGAGTGTTTGCGTAACTCTGCTTGATTTGTTGCATCATGGAGTCGCTGATGCCTCCTTTCACTTCTTGCGCTTGTGTAGAATAAGAAAAAGCACATAAAACAAAAATTGATAAAATCTGTTTATTCATTGATATAAGTAATTAATTAATAGGCTGACGGATCATGATACACTAATAAATACGGTTTAAATGTATGAGATTAAATCATGCGATTTTATTTATCAGCATATCGAAAAACATCATATTCCGCAAAAATACGATTCTTTTTTAGATTTATTATCTATGAGAATGAAAACTAATCGAAATAAAATAGTTTCCTTTGCAGCGGATTTCAAGAAAGAATATGAAAAGATATACAATAGGTATATTGATGATGTTTCTATTCATCAATATTTCGTTAGCTCAAACGGCTGACACGGCAGTAAAAAGCGATGAACTGCAAACGACTACAACTTCTGTTGACGAAGTCGGGGTAGCCCCGGCAGATCCCACCCCCACTCTTTCCAAAAAAGAATTGCGACGCCAGCGTGTAGCCAAACGTAATCTACATTATAATATATTAGGTGGCCCCAGCTATACTCCTGACTTCGGATTACTGATCGGCGGTAGTGCATTGATGACGTTTCGGATGAATCCGAGTGATACTACCCAGCAACGTTCGGTGGTGCCGATGGCCATCGCCCTGATGTTCGAAGGAGGACTGAACCTGTTCACCAAACCGCAGCTTTTCTTCAAAGGCGACCGATTCCGCATCTTCGGAGTCTTTGCATATAAGAATACACTGGAAAATTTCTACGGCATCGGATACAGCACCAACAAGGACTATCCGCGTGGCGAAGACACCAGCGAATACCGTTATAGCGGTGTGCAGGTGAATCCGTGGTTTTTATTCCGTCTGGGGAAAAGCAACTTCTTTGCCGGTCCGCAGATCGACTTCAATTATGACAAGATCACTAAACCTGCCGCAGGAATGATAGAGCAACCATCGTATATTGCCGCCGGCGGTACGGATCACGGCTACTCTAACCTCAGTTCCGGACTCGGTTTCCTGCTGACGTACGACACCCGTGACGTTCCCGCCAATGCTTATCGGGGAACGTATCTGGACTTTCGTGGGATGATGTACAACAAAGCCTTCGGAAGCGATAATAATTTCTACCGTTTGGAAATAGACTACCGCCAATACAAGACCCTAGGCAAACGTAAAGTATTGGCTTGGACAGTGCAGACAAAGAATGTATTCGGCAATGTTCCATTGACTAAATACGCACTCAGCGGCACTCCTTTCGACCTTCGTGGTTATTATATGGGACAGTTTCGCGACAAGTCATCCCACGTGATGATGGCAGAATACCGTCAGATGATAAATACGGACAAAAGCAATTGGGTGAAGAAGATGCTGAATCATGTAGGCTACGTAGCATGGGGAGGATGCGGCTTCATGGGCCCTACTCCGGGCAAAATCGAAGGTGTACTTCCTAATCTGGGACTCGGTTTACGCATTGAAGTTCAGCCCCGTATGAACGTCCGTCTTGACTTCGGCAGAGACATGGTGAACAAGCAGAATTTATTCTATTTCAACATGACGGAGGCATTCTAAATAAGTATTTGCTCATAATTAACAAGAAAGATGATAAAATGCTTCCATAAGAACATCATTAAATAAAATTAATCCTTATATTTGCGTTGCTATAACACAGCAAAAGCAGATAATAGGGTTAATTTATGAAACAAATCAGATACCTCTTCGGAGGATTACTATTTTTGTTTGCCTCCATCGGAAGCGTAACTGCGCAAGAGGTAAGCGATTACTCAAAACTACAACCAAGTGATTATTCCAGCATTACACTTCCACCGCTGGATCTTCTTTTCGAGAACGCAAAAAGCGCTCCGACCTATGAATTAGCTACAGTAAAAGAACAAATTGAACGGAAGCTTCTGGCAAAAGAGAAGCGTGCCTTCTTAGGCTTTTTCAGTTTACGGGGCAGCTACCAGTATGGTATGTTCGGTAACGAGTCTACTTATACAGATGTAGCAATTGCACCTTACCTGACCTATGCAACACAGGCACAGAACGGATATACAGTAGGTGCAGGAGTCAACATTCCTTTGGACGGTCTCTTTGACTTGACAGCGCGGGTAAAACGCCAAAAACTGAATGTACGTACCGCCCAACTTGAAAGAGAAGTTAAGTTTGAGGAAATGAAAAAGGAAATTATCCTTCTATACGCAACTGCGACCTCCCAATTAAACATTCTTAAACTTAATGCCGAAGCCCTCATGCTTGCTAATGTACAATATAGTATAGCTGAAAAGGATTTCTCGAATGGAGCTATTGATTCGGGAACTTTATCATCTGAAAAATCTCGCCAATCTGACGCACAAGAGAAATTCGAAAACAGCAAATTCGAGCTAAGCAAGAGTTTAATGATACTTGAGTTAGTCACCCACACTCCCATTTTAAGAAACAAATAAACATACATTTATGGAATACATCCTTTATATCAGCAGATTCCTATATCGTATCCGTTGGTGGTTACTTATTGGAACAGCCATTATAACATTTGCTGTTTACTATTTTGGGAAACGCATGATAGGCAAAACATATAACGTAGAGGCAACCCTCTACACTGGTGCTGCTTCCGGCTACAATCTAGAAGGTGGAAATAACAAAGTGGATTGGGCGACAACTCAGAACGCTATGGATAACCTAATGAACATTATCAAGGCTGAAAGTACACTCAAACGGGTATCTATCCGATTATATGCCCGAAGTCTGATCAAAGGTAATCCAAAAGAAGACAATGAATTCATCAAAGCCAGCAATTACAACAGAATATATGAACACCTAAAGAATAGTCCGAACGGGAAAGAAATACTGTCATTAATAGATAAAAACAGCGAAGATAAAACGGTAGCCAACTTTTTCAATTACTTGAGACCGACCCAAGCAAACTATCTCTATGGAGTATTCTATTATAATTTGCCCTATTACTCTTATAATGATCTCAGAGCAATCAGAGTAGCGCGTAAAGGTGCCAGCGATCTGATTGAAATAAGTTATACGGCAAGTGATCCGGGTATCGCTTATAATACCATTGACATCCTGACCAAAGAATTTGTAAACGAATACAGTGCAATCCGTTATGGTGAAACAGATAAAGTTATCGAATATTTTAAAAGCGAACTTCAACGCATCGGAAAGGAACTTCGACTTAAAGAAGACTCACTAACGCAATATAACGTAGAAAAACGTGTTATTAATTATTACGATGAGACCAAAGAAATCGCTGCCATCAACAAAGAGTTTGAGTTACGTGAACAAAACGTACTGATTGCATACAATAGCGCCAAAGCAATGTTAAACGAACTGGAAAAGCAAATGGGCAGCAATGCCAAACATGTAATCAACAATCTTCAGTTCTTGGATAAACTAAATGAAGCCGCTTCGCTTACAGGAAAAATCTCAGAAATGGAAACAATTTCAAGTGATCATCAGAATCAAGAAGCCTCATTACAGGAATATAAGAATCGCTTAAATCAAACGCGCAAGGAGCTTTCCGAGCTTTCAAATAAATATGTAGAGAACAAATATACCAAAGAAGGAATAGCTAAAGAGAACATCATAGAACAGTGGCTTGAAGTAACCATGCAATACGAAAAAGCCAAATCAGACTTACAAATTATACAGCAAAGCCGTATAGACCTCAACGAGAAATACAGACAGTTTGCACCAGTAGGTTCCACTATCAAACGTCAAGAGCGTAACATAACTTTTATAGAGCAAAATTACTTGTCTGTATTGAAAAGCTACAATGATGCCCTCATGCGTAGAAAAAATTTGGAAATGACCTCCGCTGCATTAAAAGTGTTGAATGCTCCGGCATATCCGATCAGTGCCATGCCCACTCCTTTGAAAAAAATGGTAATGGCAGCGTGTGCCGGTACCTTCTTATTTATTTTGGGATTCTTCTTAATCCTTGAATTATTAGACCGTACTCTACGCGATTCTATTCGTACACGTCGTTTGATTGGACTTCCGATGTTAGGCGCCTTTCCCAAAGACTCTATTTTAGAGTATCACAATCATGTTGAAGAATCAAAAAGTATAGCTACAAAACAGTTAAGCAATAGTATCCTTCGTTTCTGTCAGCAAAAGAAAGAAGGAATTGCCTTTTGAAGAATTTATTGAAAGATATACAGATGCTTATACAAGAA
>OGEG01001077.1_pt1 | contig 21225 bp, 11 predicted proteins | sample 1570621 | NCBI WGS metagenome assembly OGEG01 (sample SAMEA2582130, study PRJEB24529) | metagenome | biome: Human gut stool | place: China | collected 2011 | reverse complement strand
TGGTTTGCCACAGGGAAAATAGACGCTCCCGAAGAGAGAAGATACCCTATAGCTGTGACCTTAGACCAAGGGTTGGATGCGAACGTCTAAGCGAACATTCAACCTGCAGCGACGAAAGTCACAAATATAGGGTATTGCCTCTCTTCGGGAGCGTCTCCCCTGCCTGCGGCAACTCAGAATTTAATTAACAAATCTCTGCGCCTGCTGGCATCTTCTTCTCTGGTACCATCAGGGATAATTCCCCATTTTCGTCCTCTGCGCATAAGAGCATACCTTCAGAAAGTACACCGGCTAATTTCGCAGGTTTTAAGTTTACAAGAACCATAACCTTCTTACCAACCATTTCTTCTGCGCTATAAGGTTTCTTAATACCGGAAACAATCTGTTTTACCTGGCTGCCAATCTTAACCTGGGAGCAGAGAAGCTTTTTAGACTTCTTTACTTCTTCGCAGGCAATGATTTCACCAACCTGGAACTGCATTTTTTCGAAATCATCAAATGTGATTTCTTCTTTTGGTTCGATGTCGATTACTGGTTCGTCATCTTTTTTCTCTTCTTCAGCTGGAGCCTGTCTTGAAGCATTCATCTCGTCTACTTTTGCCTGTACTTCTTTTGCATCAAGTCTTGCAAAAAGGATTTCTGGCTTGTCTGTTACTTTCTTTCCAGATTCGTAAAGACCGAACATTTCAAGTTCGTCCATAGTTCTTTCGGAAGAATTAAGCTGTGCAAAAATTCTTTCTGCTGTTTCTGGCATAAATGGAGAAAGTAAAGAAGCACCGATTGTAATGCTTTCTACTAAATTGTAAAGAACTGTAGCAAGTCTGTCCTGTTTTGCAGGATCTTTTGCTAAAGCCCATGGCATTGTCTCATCAATGTACTTGTTACAACGTTTAAATAAATTAAAGATTTCTGTCATAGCATCTGCAACTCTGAGCTTAGACATACATTTTATTACTTTATGCTTTGTATCTAATGCTACGTCCATAAGATTCTTATCAAATCCATCTGTCACTCCACTGTTAGCTACAACTCCGCCAAAGTATTTATTAGACATGGAAATTGTACGGTTTACAAGGTTTCCAAGTGTATTGGCAAGGTCAGAATTCATACGTTCTACTAAGAGATCCCATGTGATTACACCATCGTTCTCAAATGGCATCTCGTGAAGTACAAAGTAACGAACAGCATCTACACCGAACAAATCTACGAGGTCATCTGCGTAAATTACATTACCTTTGGATTTACTCATCTTGCCGTCACCCTGTAATAACCAAGGATGTCCAAATACCTGTTTTGGAAGTGGAAGATCTAATGCCATTAAAAAGATTGGCCAGTAAATTGTATGGAAACGTATAATATCTTTACCGATCAGATGCAGGTCTGCAGGCCAGAGTTTGTTAAACTGTTCTGTGCTTTCGCCATCGCAGTCGTAGCCGATTCCTGTAATATAGTTTGTAAGGGCATCAAGCCATACATATACTACGTGTTTCGGATCAAAGTCTACCGGGATTCCCCATTTGAAGGAAGTTCTGGATACGCAAAGATCCTGAAGTCCCGGAAGCAGGAAGTTGTTCATCATCTCGTTCTTTCTGGATACCGGCTGAATAAACTCCGGATGCTCGTTGATATATTCGATGAGCTTCGGAGCATATTTACTCATACGGAAGAAATATGCCTCTTCCTTTGCCGGCTGTACCGGACGTCCGCAGTCCGGGCATTTTCCGTCAACGACCTGGGACGGAGTCCAGAAGGACTCACACGGTGTGCAGTAAAGTCCCTCATAATGTCCTTTGTAGATATCGCCCTGATCATATAATTTCTTGAAGATCTTCTGGACCTGTTTCTCATGGTAATCATCTGTGGTACGGATGAATTTATCATAGGAAGTGTTCATGAGGTCCCAGATCTCCTTGATTTGTCCTGCTACGTTGTCAACGAACTCCTTCGGAGTTACGCCTGCGTCCGCAGCCTTTAACTCGATCTTCTGACCGTGCTCGTCGGTTCCTGTCTGGAAGTAAACGTCATAGCCCTGTTCTCTCTTGTAGCGTGCGATCGCGTCTGCTAATACGATCTCATAAGTGTTTCCGATATGCGGTTTGCCGGATGTATAGGCGATCGCTGTGGAAATGTAGTATGGTTTCTTACAGTTTGTACACATGGATTGATTCCTCCTGTTTTTTATCTCTTTTTACGGCTTTTCTCCTGCCGGTGTTTTATGCTGCTGCATCTATACAAATGGATCCTGGCACTTTCAGAGCCCTTGCGCGGCCGTTTACGCCAACCTGCCACCTCGCACAAGTGTGCGTTTTGGGCACATTCGTGCCTTTTGTTTAACAGGACGTTCCTTCGGAGTTTCCTGTCAAATAAAAAAAGCCCGTCTTTAATTATTAAAGACGAGTCTCCCCGTGTTACCACTTTAAATTCGGCGGTGCCTCACGGTCATCGCCCTCACCGGCTGTCAAAAACAGCCTGACACGCTAACGGGCGCTTCCGGCACAGGCTAACACGGTTTCCGCTTTCACCTGCACAGCTCCGGGACCATCTTCTGCCGTCTCTTTGCTCCCCTTTCTCACCAACCGGGGTCTCTGAAAGCTTCCTTTCGGCATACTCTTCCCTTCCAAGCTTTTTCCATATGATGCCTTTAGTCTATCCTGTTCGAATAAATTTGTCAAGGTATCGTTTGTTTTTCCGGCGTTTTATGTTACAGTTCAGCCATGCATCTTCATCAAAACCATCGCATAAATGAACTCTGATATTTTTATTGATTTTTTATCCGCAAAAGACTACACTGTGGTTACCAAAAAACTTTTTCACAGATCTTTGCATCGGTATCCTGCAAATCTGCGGCGTCTCTTAACTCTGGAGGAATGAGCTTATGAATCATACATTACTTAACAATCAGGAACGCGCAAGACAGCTCCGGATCCGGGGCGAAAATATCACGATCCTTCTGCTCGCCGTCTTTTCCTTTTTCCTGTTCCTTTTAACCTTTTTCCCGTTTTCCAGGATCTCTAAGGCCATGCAGGGATCCTTTGAGATGGGGCGCATGGTTCAGCGTGCCTTTTCCATTGTTCTTTTCGTATTGTCCCTGCAGTTATGGAAGAGAAAACGGAACGCATGGACAATCGCCGTAGGGATCTTTGTCCTCAATTTTCTGCGCGGACTCATCGGAATGGGACATCCGCTGCACAATGGGATCATGATTCTCGACCTTTTCTTATTTATCCTGTTTTTCATCACGCGGAAAGATTTCTGCTGCCCGACCGGACGCGGAAACCGCCGACAAACACTGTTTCTGGCACTTTTTGCCATCATCGGTGTCCTCATAAATGTAGGGATCACCTGGCACTATATGCGGCTCGGAACCGCGGACGGTGCTTCTGTCTCCTTTGCCGACAGCTTCACTCAGGGAATCAGTATGATCTTCGGCATGGGAAGTCTTCCCGCGTCTATGGCTGACCGTCATGGAACGGAGTTCGTCCTATTCTGGTTCAACTGGGGCTGTATTCTCGCTGCTATTCTCTGTGCCGTGCGCCCGTGGATTCAGAAACAGGCCCACGGATCCCAGGAAATCCAGCATGCCAGAACACTTTTAAACCTTTACAGTCAGAATCCTTGCTCCTATCTCGCGCTGGAGGATGACAAATGTCTGTATTTCGGTCATTCTGTCGATGGAGTGCTTCCTTATGGAACCGTCGGAGATACCATTGTTGTAAACGGTGATCCTGTGTGCAGGGATGAAGATTTTTCGGCTCTTCTCGCGGAATTTAAGGAGTTCTGCCAGAACAGCGCCCACAACATTTTCTTTCTCGGGCTGACGGACTATTATCTCAGGGAATATGAAAAACAGGGCTTTGGTCTCGTAAAGAGCGGTGAGGAGGCGCGTTTTAAACTCGCCGATTACGAGATCAGCGGCAAAAAGGGCGCGAAAATGCGCATGAACATCAACCATGCCACGAAAGCCGGTGTCACCGTCCATGAATACAAGGTCCTTGAGAAACGCAATCCGGCTCTTGACCGGGAATTCGACCGGATCACCGATGAATGGCTGGATGGCAAGAAGAGCGGCATGCTCCAGTTCACCATGGGTACCGTAGGGCTTGAGGATCCGATGGATAAGCGTTATTTCTACGCATTAAATTCTGATGGAAAAATGGTTGCCTTTATCGTCTTTGTTCCATTTCTTGGAAAAAACGGCTACATGGCAGATGTGACAAGGCACGGGAAAGACGCGCCCAGCGGAGTCATGGAGACGATCATATACGAGGCATTTCAGGTATTCAAGGAAGAAGGCATCGGCTATGGCAGTCTCGGTGTTGCCCCTCTGGCAGGATTAAGTGCCGAGAGCAAAAATCCGATGGAACGTCTTCTGCAGTTTATCTATGACCACTTAAATGCCTGCTATGGATTCCGGGATCTCTACCGCGCGAAAGAAAAATACAGCCCCACCGAATGGATTCCGTCCTATTACGCGTATCTTCCGAAATATCCGACGCCGGGTATGCTCTACGCCGCTGTCGAGATCCAGAATCCCCACGGGATCCGCGGTTACATTCTGACGTTTCTAAAAGGAGAGCTGCACAAATGGAAAAAATGATCTGCCGTCAGGGAATGGCGGATACGTCTCAGGCGTGGATCTATTATAAGGAAAGCGGGCGCGGCACTCCCATCTTAATGCTGCACGGAAACGCGGAGACGCACCTGATCTTTGATTATTACGAAGAAAAGCTGTCCATGAAATACCGTGTCATTCTCATGGACAGCCGCGCCCACGGGCGCTCACGGATCAAGCCGGAATACGCGGAATCAGAGTTCACTACCACAGATATGGCGAGGGACGCAGCAGCGCTTCTGGATATCCTTCATATCCCGTCCTGTATTCTTTTTGGATTCAGCGATGGAGCAAATATCGCCTTGGAATTCGCATCCCTGTTTCCTGATCGGACTCGTGCCGTGATTGCTATTAGTGGAAATGTCTCACCGAATGGGCTGATTCATCCTGTCCGGGCTTTCTGTGTGGGGAAATATTTCTGTCTGAGAGCGGCAGCGGAATTTTTTCAGCATAGACATGGAAATGATTTTGTCCGGAAGCATATTTTTCCGCATCTTTTCCATCACCAGCAGCTCGCCTCCCTGCTCTGCAACTCTCCCATGATGTCCCACAAGCAGCTTGAAAAGATCCAGGCGCCTGTTCTTCTGATTGCCGGAACAAGAGACCTGGTAAAGGTCTCCCACTCCCGCCTTATGGCCCGGCTGATTCCCCGGGCGCAGTTAGTTTTGATCAAGGGGGCGACCCATACGTCCATGTTTGGGCGTAAAGCGTTTTATTTGAAAATCATCCATGATTTTCTGGACAAATCACAAGCATAACAATAAGCCCCGGCACCTCCACCGGTCGGTCGTTTTTTATCGCTGTATAGTTCTGTTTTTACCGGCAAAGCATATATTGAACCAAATGGCTGTTTCTTCCGCGATTGGTCAGCCAATATTTTTCGGAGGTCCGAAGATCTATGGCTTTTAAAACATTCCGACTTGCTGTTGCCGCTTTAGTTTTGGCTGTTTTCATTACAGCCTGTCAGAGTGAACGGATCTCCCGGTCCCTTTCCCCGGAAACCGGGGAATTTTATTCTTCTGACGTTCTTTCTTCTACCCGATCCGGTCATTCCGGAGAGGTGCGAAAGCTTCAGGCAGATTTCGACGCCTTCTGCACGGAACTGTTTCGGAAAGAAATGGAGTCTTCCGGCACTCTGGATCTTCACTATACGCTTCTGCACCCGGAAAATTATGGAATTGATGCTGAGGATGCTGCTCTCGGTACATACCGTCTGTCGGAGCTCATAAAAAACAGCCATGAGATTCATGACCTGAAAGAAAAGCTCTCCGAGTTTGATCCCCATATGCTGTCCGATGACCAGCAGATCCTCTATGACTCCCTTTCCGAGAGAATTGAGACCGGTCTGATGGCGGAAGGTTTAGAACTTTATGATCAGCCTCTCGCTCCCACCATCGGGATCCAGGCACAGCTTCCGATCCTGCTGGCGGAGTATTCCTTTCACTCGCTTCAGGATGTGGAAGATTATCTCACTCTGCTTTCCCAGCTTGATTCCTATTATGGGGATATCCTCCGCTTTGAAGAGCAGAAGGCGGCTGCCGGACTCGGACCATCTGATGCCTCGATCGAACGGATCCTGGAATCCTGTCAGAGTTATCTCATAGATCCCGTGAACAATTTTCTCACGGAAACCTTTGAGACACGGTTAAATTCTCTTTCCACAGATATTTCCCTGTCGGAACAGCAGAAAAATAATTTCCGCTCCCGCCATCTTGAGGTCATAAAGAACTCGTTTCTTCCCGCTTACCGCCATCTGATCGATGGGCTCTCCGGATTAAAGGGACGCGGTATCAATGAAGGTGGGCTCTGCGGATTCCGGAATGGCAGACGGTATTATGAATATCTTCTACGATCCGGTCCCGGCCTTTCTTATAATATAGAAGAATTAAAGGCAGCTCTGTCTGACCGGATGCAGAAAGATCTGGAAACGATTTCTTCGCTCTCGAAAAAAGCAGATCCTGATCTTTCTTTTCGCCTTACAGATCCACCTGCGATCCTGGCTGATCTGCAGGCACAGATGTCCGGAGATTTCCCGGCTCTTTCCGAAGCCTCAAAAAAATATGAGATCCGGTACGTTCCCGCGCAGCTGGAATCTACGTTAAGTCCAGCGTTTTATCTTACTGCACCCCTTGACGATCCCACCAAAAATGTGATCTATATCAACAACGGCAGCACCGGTGCAAAAGACGAACTGTATCCCACGCTTGCCCATGAAGGTTTTCCCGGGCATCTTTATCAGACTGTTTACTTCCGGGAACATACGAGAAATCCCCTGGCGGCCCTGCTCACCTGTTCCGGGGCAAACGAGGGATGGGCAACTTATGTGGAACAGTTATCCTACTTCTATGATAACGATCTTTCTGCAGAAACCAGCGCTTATCAGGCCGCCATGCGGTCCTTTTCTCTCTGTTTTCACTCACTTTTAGATATCGGGATCAATTATGACGGCTGGTCAAAAGACCGGGCTGCCGCCTTTGTCCGCACCTGCTTTGACGCGGATGACGCGCTGGTGGAGGAACTCTGGCAGACCATGATCGACAATCCGGCAAATTATCCGGAGTATGCCGGCGGGTATGTGGAGATCCTGGAGATGCGGGAGGAAGCAGAAAAAAAGCTGGGGAACCGATTTTCCGCGAAGGAATTCCATAAGTTTCTTCTCGATCTCGGTCCTGTGCCGTTTTCGGTGACACGGAAATACTTTAAATTATGGCTTCGACAGGTATAACCAGTAAAAAAATTCCCTGTTACTCAAAAAATAAAGTGTGTAAGTTTTTGCCTCAACTTACACACTTTATTTACACGTTCTTTTTAATCGGATGTTCTAAAACTTAAGCGAAATATCCCTTTTCTTCCAGCTTCACAAGTGTACGGTAAACCATTTCTGTTCTCGGTTTGATGGTTTCAAGCCAGATAAATTCCTTATCTCCGTGGGCACCGTCACCTACCGGACCAACTGCATCCATAACGGAGCAGCCTTCGAACGCCATGAAGTTGCCGTCGGATCCGCCACCGGTTGTTACCCATTTCACGTCTACGCCACATTTTTCACCTTCCTGACGCATGATTTCCAACATGCTTCTGGAACGTTCTGTAGATGCCATAGGCGGACGGAATCCTACTCTTGTTACGGTAGCGGTAACGCCTTTGATGATCGGGTTGGTTCTGAGATTTTCAAACGCAGCTTCAATTTTATGGCAAGCCTCAATATTCGTAAAGCGGATATCCACTTCACACTGAGCATTCTCAGCCAGCGTATTTGCTCCCATACCACCCTTTACGATACCAACGTTTAAGCTAGTGCCATGTTCGTAATCATTTAACGGTACCAGACGGGTGATCCACTCAGCCATTTCATGGATCGCACTTGCACCATCCTGCGGATTTACGCCTGCATGGGCATAAATTCCCTTAAAATCAATGACATATCGGGCAAGACCTTTTCGGTCACTGACAATCGCACCGTTTTTTCTTGCCGGTTCAAATACCAGTCCGCATTTCGCATGTCTTGCCAGCTCGCTGATCCATGGATTGGAGTAACGGGATGAGATCTCCTCATCACAGTTTAAAGCCAGGCAAAGATGAAGCTTTGTGTTCTCTTTTACTAATTCCTTAACAACATAATACATATTTAAAAGTCCGGACTTCATGTCGTCAACACCCGGTCCATAGGCTTTCTCTTCGTCCATGGTAAACGGTCTTTTTGCAACTGTTCCCTTCGGGAAGACTGTATCCATGTGGCCGACCATTAAAATATCGATAGACTCTTCCTCCGGATAGTTTCTGACTTCCAGACAGTAACCGGCACGCTCATCGAAACGCTTTTTGGTAACTGTAAGTCCTAACTCTTCGTATTTGCGGGCCATTGCCTCTGCCACTTTGTCGACACCCTCCGGGTCAAAGCTTCCACTGTCAATGGAAACAAGCTCCTCTAACTGTTTGATGTACGCATCATAATCAAAATATTTCATATCAGTCACGATATCCTTTCAGAAAAATTGTTTGTATTTATATTATGTAAAACCGCGTGTTACATGAAGAAGATGACATCTCCCAAAATCAGACCGACAGCACCTACAAACATAGGGATCACTGTACGTTTTACAAGGTCAACAGAAAGAACCTTTCCATCTGTACATCCTGCGGTAGCAACCATACAGGAGGAAATCGGGGACATGTTTCGTCCCATTCCTGTTGCAAGCTGCATTGCCAGACACATGATGACCGGGTGAATGCCAAAGGACTCTGAAACAGTCGGTGCCAGAGCGATAAATGCATAGAACGGTGCAGCTCCGGAACCCATTATGATAGCAGAAATCATAATAATAGCAACCATAACGATCGTCATCGGAATCGGTCCAAATCCGATATTCTGTGCGCCTTCAATGATCAGATCGATCATTCCCATACGCTTCAGACCTTCTGCGAAAATCTCACCGGACATGATCAGTGTAATGATGTTAGCAAACTGTTTTCCCATTCCACCAAAGAAAACATCGATAATTTTAACGGAATCAAAGGCATGCTTCGGTTTTCTGATGACCTCAAGGATAATGGTAAGGCAGACACCCATCATCATAGCTGTTACAACATTCATTTTAATAGAAGTAATAACAAGCTCATTGAATAAAAGCAGGAGTACCAGCGGAAACAGCGGTAAAAGTGCATAAAACTTCGGAACGCCAGCTGCTGTTGTATCATCTTCCTGCGCGGATGCATCATTTTTATTGACAACAAATCCATCTTTTTTATCAAAATACTTCTGTACCAGATAGTGAGTAACCGTTACAAGCGGGATAACAACTGCCATGATCGGTACCTGATACTTAATGAAGTATGTCATTGGCTCTAAACCAGCCATCTCGGCAGCCATATTAGAGGCACCGGACGCCGGACCGAGGTCAAGACAGGCAGCAGATGCAATAACCGCAGCGGCTGACAGGTGGCTGACACCTAATGCGATCAGGACCGGATAAACGGTAGCCATTAACAAAACGCTGAGTCCAGCGGCACTCGGAACAAAAATATTAAGAAGCTGTCCAACTGTGTACGTCAATGCAAGGACAATATACGGAGAACCAAGGTGTTTCAGCGGTTTCGTACAGATCTTTACCATAACATCACTCGCGCCTACATGGTTCATGAACATTGCATAGGCTCCGGCAGCCATGATGACCATTCCGGTAGCTCCCGCATCCTTTTGCAGCGTTGTACGCATCAATTCAAAAACATCAAATAACCAGAAACCTGTACTCTTCTCTACATCAGTTATGATGTTGTTGATTCCAAGAAACTGAGCACTAAGTAATAAAACGATACCGCCCCCCAAAAGAATTGCATGCGGTTTGTACTTTTTGAGTATCATGGCAGATACAAGAACCACTACAACCAATGTAATGGCGATAGATAAAAGCTGCATTTGTCTTCCTCCTGTGTAAAATGAATAATTAATATTTGTGGCTATTAAAAGACGTCTCTGTATGTTGGGATTATATACTAATTTCCAATAAAAATCAATACTTTTTTAGCAAAAAACACGATAAATGTCCCAAAATAGCTTTAAATAATTGTACACCAGCTTCGAAATTCAATTTTCTGTGTAAAAATAAACCGGGGGATGGCAATTCTTAGATTGGACTTTTTAAAATGGCTATGATAAACTGTTACCAGTATATGTTTCGTGTTTTTATAGGGATCAAACGGTTAGGGTGAACCGTAACTATTGGCACAAGCGCTTTAAATATATAACTTGACAAAACAAGAAGCGCTGGCAGCGAAAGGACTAAAAAATGAAAATAGCGTTACTATCAACGTCGTATCTGGAATCTTTTTATAAAAAAGAGCTGAAGGAACTTGACCTCGCAGATATTATTGATGTTTATGTGTACTATACATATGAACATGTTGTGGATCTATATCGTCAGATCTCCGAACAGTACGATGGAATTCTGGCCGGAGGAACCGCCCCGATGCGGATCATTCAGAAAGCCTACCCGAAGCACAAACCAATGCGGAACATTGAATGTGGTATCAGTAATTTCTACCGCGAAATTACCAGAGTCATTTTCGAATATCAGGATTTTACACTGCAGTATGGATACTTTGATTTCTGTGATGTTATGTGTCCGGATAATGCAAAAAGTCTGATTGAAAAAATGAGGCAGGGAAAATTTGAGGACTGGTTTGAAAAGAATCAGGAGTTTATAAATCAGGTACCGCCCAATGAAATCTGGGATTCTCTGGAGACAAAACGAAATAAGCACATTGAACTCTGGAAGAGCGGAACCGTCAAATACACGCTGTCCAGACGAAGCCTGATCGTACCTGACCTTTTAAAGGCCGGTGTAAATTGTCGCTTTGTCAACTGTAATCAGGACGATATTTTAAAGAGCAGCGAGCTTCTGATGCATGACATTACGATCCAGAATCTGAAGAAAAACCGCCCTGCGGTGATCGATATCAAGCCTTATCCAAATACAGAAGAAAACAGGCAGAAAATCCGAAAATGCCTGATGTCATACAGTAAAAAATATCTCTGTGACTTTCTGCAGGAAGATCAGGATGATTTTATTCAGGTGTTTACGAATCACCACTCTGTGGAGAAGCTTACCTGTGACTTTCAGACCTGCACGTTGAAAACGTATCTCGAAGAAAAATGTGATTTTCGCGTCAGTATCGGATACGGATTAGGAGAAAGTCTTCAGGATGCCATTTCCAACAGCCTGTATGCATTAAAAGAATCTATAAATACAGTGGATTATAACAGTTATCTGATCAATGTGAAGAAAAACAAGATCGGTCTGTTTGGAGATGGAAAGCTGGTAGCTTTTTCAAGTGACGTTTCCCCTCAGATTTTGAATCTGGCCGAAGAAACAGGGTTATCTACCCTGACCATTCAGAAAATTTTAAAAGCTAAGGAAATATTAGGCGATACGGATTTTACGTCTCAGGATCTGGCTGATATTCTCCATATCACACTTCGAAGCGCCAATCGAATGTTGGACAACATGGTGCGTTATCATATGGCCGCCCTCTTATACCATCGTCAGAAAGGAACAAAGGGAAGACCACAGAAAGTATATCGGATAATCCATGAATAGCTGCACCCTGGCAACCTGTTGCAAAACATATTGTAACTATTCAGTACCTTCATAGTTACACGCAAAAATCCATTCCAGATCAGCTTCGCTGATGGGATTTTTGCCCTCCAGCCTATGTTTTCTTACGGTCAGCGCAGCAAGTGCGCAGACCTACTGAACAGTTACAAATTATAACAGATATTTCTCATGGCTCAAGCTATTAAACTGACTTATGTAAACTAAATTCCGTGAGAATAAACGGCGATATAGAAATGAGGTATGACTGTTTTGCCAGCCATACCTCGTTTTTCACAGTCGGCATGAATGCTTGTAACTGTTGAGAACTTTCGCAGTCACAATTACTTTACATAGTAGAATCCATCATCCGGCAGCTCACCGCCGACGGAGGCCGGGTTCTGGTCGTACAGAGCCTGAAGGTAACCGGAAAGTGCTGTTTTCATCTCATCACCAGAGATGAAGGTGATATTGCAGTAAGGAAGCGCTTTTTTCGCGATCGGAGCCTTTGCGACGATCTCAGCCTTTGCGATGAGCTCAGCTGCGGCATCCGGATCCTCCGCGGTGAAGGCGATGGATGCCTCATGTTCCTGTAAGAACGTATCGACGAGATCCTCGTGCTCCTTTAAGAAATCATTGTTTACAATGGTAACACCTGTTACAAGACGGCTTCCGGAACCTTCACCCTGGACATTATCCCACTCTTTTGTGAGGTCCATGATGATGGAGAGCTTTTCGTTCTGGGCGAGAGCGGCAGTTACGAACGGCTGCGGAAGAAGACCGATGGCGTTCGGATCCTCAGCGAGGACGGAAGCAACCTCAGATGCCTCGGACTTGAATTCAAGAGTTACTTCATCCTCTCCGAGTCCTGCGGCGGAGAGCACATAGCGGAGTGCGTATTCCGGAGTAGTTCCTTTTCCCGGAAGATATACGGTTTTTCCCTTTAACTGATCGATCGTTGTCACGGAGCTGTCGGCAGATACGAAGTAGAGAACGCCGAGAGTGTTGATATCGATCACGGAGATATTTTTGTTTGTCTTATTGTAGAGAACACTTGCGACGTTCGCCGGAAGCAGGGCGATATCGACTTTTCCGCCTGCGACCATGGCGGTCATCTCATCAGCTGCGGTTACCATAGTGAATTCATAGCTGTTCTCGGACTCCCCGTTTGCGGCCTCGTCCATGAGCTTTACAAGTCCCATGGTGGTCGGTCCCTTTAAACCGCCGACACGGACAACAGTCTCATCGCCGGTGTTTTCGGCAGCAGACTCGGAAGTAGCTTCCGTTGTGGTCTCCTCAGCGGCAGTCGTTGTCTCCTCAGCGGAAGAAGCGGCAGCAGTTGTTTCGGTTGTGGATGATGAGCAGCCTGCAAGGAGAGATCCCGCAATCGCGGCAGCCATCATGACGGATAACATTTTTCTCATAATTTAGTTCCTCCTGAAAAAAATCTGACAGACACGGATCTTGTCCCACTGTCTGTGTGAATGATAAATCCCCGGTATGCACACGAAAAGAGCATACCGGGGATCCTGAACATGACAGATATTCCCGTATCAGATTCTTTTCGTCTTTTCCCTCAGGACCGTTGACCTTTGGGGTTAGCACGACCGAACTAAATAGAATATATCATGGGGATCTGAGAATGTCAATCCAACATGAGACTGGGGGAGAACATGTTTTAAAGGCGAAGGCAGCATATGCCAAACCAAAAATAATCGGAATCGGAGTGACGGGAAAGAGGCGGAACTGGAAAAGAAAGCGGTGCTGGACAGCCGCATACTGCGAACAAATATCCGGCACAGAAAGACAGAAAAATATAGGAAAATACAAGGAATTTCGTTGCCTGTACTTTATTGTATACAATTTAAGAAAATAAGGTTTTTCATCGGAATGCGTTGGATTATATACAATTTCCGACTTGCTTTGCAAAGTGGGATATGCGATAATATGATGCGAAAACATTAAAAAATTAAGGTATAATTGAGGATTCAAATTTAGGAGGAAATGGTATGAAAACCAACGATGAGGCACTGCTTAAGATCAAGTATAACGTGCTGCGCGCAGTTTCAAAACTGGCTTTTGAGGGAAAGCTGGAAGAGGAGAGAGACAATATCCCGTTCAAACTGATCCCGGGTCCGAAGGCACAGTTCCGTTGCTGCGTATATAAGGAGAGAGAGATCATCCGTCAGAGAGTCCGTCTCGCGGAAGGAAAATGTCCGAGTGACAAACAGAGCGACAATATCATTCAGGTCATCTCTTCTGCATGTGAGGAGTGTCCGATCACAAGATTCGTTGTAACCGATAACTGTCAGAAATGTATGGGTAAAGCCTGTCAGAACGCATGTAACTTTGGTGCGATCTCGATCGGCCGCGACCGTGCCCATATCGATCCGAGTATCTGTAAAGAGTGTGGACGCTGTGCTCAGGCATGTCCGTACAATGCGATCGCTGAGCTGATCCGTCCGTGCCGCCGTGCATGTCCGGTAGATGCGATCACAATGGATACGGAGACAGGAATCTGCCAGATCGATGAAAAGAAATGTATCCAGTGCGGTGCCTGCGTAAGAAGCTGCCCGTTCGGTGCAATTTCCTCCAAGGTATATGTTGTACAGGTGATCGAAGCGATCAAGGCCGGCAAGAAGGTCGTTGCCATGGTTGCTCCGGCTGCTGAAGGTGAGTTCGGTCAGAATATCACAATGGAGAGCTGGCGTACTGCATTAAAGAAGGTTGGCTTTACCGATATGGTAGAGGTTGCTGCCGGTGCTGATATGACAGCAGCTTACGAGGCAATGGAATGGGCAGAGGCATTTAAGGAAGGCAAGAAGATGACAACTTCCTGCTGTCCGGCATTTGTAAATATGATCAAGAAACATTACCCGACTCTGATCGATAATATGTCCACAACGGTATCCCCGATGTGTGCGGTATCCAGAATGTTAAAAGCGATCGATCCGGAGACGATCACAGTATTTATCGGACCGTGTATGGCGAAGAAATCCGAGGCTGCTGACAAGTCCATCGAGAACAATGCAGACTATGTTCTGACCTTCGGTGAGGCCATCGAAATGATGCGCGGAAAAGAGGTTGAGCTTGAGCCGGCTGAGGAGACAAAGCAGGAAGGCAGTGTCTTCGGAAAACGCTTCGGCAATGGCGGCGGCGTGACAAACGCGGTGATCGAGTGCTTAAAGGAAAAGGGAGAGAGCACAGACGTTAAGGTTGCACGCTGCAGCGGTGCGGCTGAGGTCAAGAAAGCCCTTCTTCTTCTCAAGGTAGGCAGACTTCCGGAAGACTTCATTGAGGGTATGATGTGCCAGGGCGGCTGCGTAGGCGGACCGAGCAACCTGAAACAGGAGATGGCATTCAAGAAAGACCGTGACGCTGTGATCGCGAAGGCAGACGGCCGCGGAGTATGGGAGAACTTAAAGAATTACGATATGGATTCCTTCTCCATGCATCGCAGCTACGAGAAGCCGGAGGCTTAATAGCGGTTTCCTATAAGATTTAAATGAAATGAACAGCATGTATTTTTCAGGTCGGTTTCCGTGAAATGCATGCCAGATGGCTATTGTGTCGGAGCGCTGGTCGGAAGATAACAGACAGCGGCAGGTATCGTTTTAGATACCTGCCGCTGTCTTTGCGTTTCATGAAATTGATAGGAGTATCCTTTATTTCCGGTTTTACTTTTAGAAGCTTATGGAATGTGGATTACAACCGGCACTTATTGACCCGTTTGGAAGAAAGTTCTTCCACCTTTTTTAACGTCTTCGCCAGATTCGGATCCACATATTCCTCTTTTTCAAGGTTTTTCTGAGCTGTGGAAAGCATCAGCTTGATACGGTTTAACTGGTTTACCTCACTGGCCCCCGGATCATAGTCGACGGCGATGATGTTTGCCTTGGGGTTCGCGTAGCGAAGCTCCTTGATGACACCTTTTCCGACGATATGGTTCGGCAGGCAGCCGAAAGGCTGAACGCAGACGATGTTGTTGACACCGCTCTTGATGAGCTCCAGCATCTCACCGGGCAGGAACCAGCCTTCACCGGTCTGGTTTCCGAGGGAGACAAAGCCGTTTGCCATCACTGCCAGATCCTTGATCCTTGACGGCGGAGTGAAGTGGGTGCTCTTTTCGAGAGCGATCCTTGCGGCCTTTCTCATGTACTCTAAAAGGGAGATCGCCATGTTGCAGAGATGCGCCGTGGAGCGCTTCATTCCCAGATTATCTGCCTTGAAGTTGCTGTTGTAGAAGCAGTAAAGCAGGAAATCCATGAGATCCGGCATAACAGCTTCCGCACCTTCCGACTCCAGGAGCTCCACGATGTGGTTGTTGGCGGTCGGGGAGAATTTGACGAGGATCTCTCCGACGATGCCGACCTTCGGCTTGTGGACATTCGTGCGCTCTAAGTTATCGAAGTCATGGATGATGCCACGGATATTCTTCACAAAGGTCATCATTCCGGCGCTCTTTGTGGAGAGTGCTTTGATACAGATCTTCTTCCATTTCTCGTGGAGCGCATTTGCGGAGCCGGGAACGGCCTCATAAGGTCTTGTAGCGTAGAGAACACGCATAAATACATCACCGTATACAACAGCCTGAAGAGCCTTCACAAGCATAGCCGGTGTATACTTGAATCCTGGGTTTGTCTCCATGCCATTTGCGTTGATGGAGATGACCGGGATCTGCGCCATTCCGGCCTTTTCAAGGGCACGGCGGATAAATCCGATATAGTTTGACGCACGGCAGCCGCCTCCGGTCTGGCTCATAAGGACAGCCGTGTGGTCGAGATCATACTTTCCGGACAGCAGGGCATCCATGATCTGTCCGATAACGATCAGGGACGGATAGCAGGCGTCGTTGTTTACATATTTTAATCCCGTATCGACGGCTGTCTTGTCATCGTTCTGGAGAACGACGAGGTTGTAGCCGAAGCTGCGGATCGCCGGCTCGATGAGCTCGAAGTGGATCGGGGACATCTGCGGGCAGAGCAGCGTGTAGTTTTTCTTCATGTCCTTCGTGAACATCACACGGTTGTAGGCGCTGGACACGATGGTTCTCGTGTAGCGGCGCTCCTCGCGGACGCGGAGAGCGGAGATCAAAGAACGGATACGGATCCTTGCGGCTCCGAGGTTGTTGACCTCATCGATCTTTAAGACCGTATAGATCTTCCCGGATCGGGTGAGAATATCACTGACCTGATCGGTGGTCACGGCGTCGAGACCGCAGCCGAAGGAGTTTAACTGAACGAGATCCAGATTATCCTGCGTCTTCACGAAGGAAGCGGCCTCATAGAGGCGAGAGTGGTACATCCACTGGTCAGTGACGACGAGCGGACGCTCCACTTTTCCTAAATGGGAGACGGAGTCCTCGGTCAGGACTGCAAAGCCGTAGGAGGTGATCATGTCGGCGATTCCGTGGTTGATCTCCGGATCGATGTGGTACGGACGTCCGGCGAGAACGATTCCGTGTTTTCCGGTATCTTTTAAGTACTGTAAGACTTCCTCGCCTTTCTTTTCCACATCGCTTCTTGCCTGGCTCAGTTCATCCCAGGCTTTCTTTGCGGCTTTCTTTGTCTCAGACTCCGGAATGTCAAATTCCTGTTTGAAGACTTCCTGCAGCTTTTTCGAGAGGATCTCCTCACTTGTGAACGCCATGAACGGATTTAAGAACTTCACGTTCTTTTCCTTCAGCTCTTCCATGTTGTTCTTGATGTTCTCCGAGTAGGAGGTTACCATCGGGCAGTTATAGTGGTTTCCGGCACCCGGAACTTCTTTCCGTTCGTACGGAATACACGGATAGAAGATAAACGGTACATCGCGCTTGATTAGCCAGGAAATATGGCCGTGGGCGAGTTTGGCCGGGTAACATTCAGACTCACTCGGGATCGTCTCGATGCCCAGCTCATAGATCTGGTGGCTGGACTGCGGGGACAGCATCACGCGGAAGCCGAGCTCCTTAAAGAAGGTTGCCCAGTACGGGAAGTTCTCGTACATGTTGAGGACCCGCGGGATTCCCACAACGCCGTGGGTCGCCTTGTCGGCTGTCAACGGCTCATAGTCGAAGAGTCTGTGATACTTCCATGTAAAGAGGTTCGGGATGTCACGTTTTGCCTTTTCCACGCCGAGACCGCGCTCACAGCGGTTTCCGGAAATATACTGACGTCCACCCTCGAACCGGTTGATCGTCAGGACACAGTGGTTTACGCATCCGCGGCAGCGGCTCATGGTTGTCGTGTAGGTCAAATTGATCATATCGTCCAGAGAGAGCATCGTCGTCTCATGGGGACGGTGCATGTAACGCTCACGGGCGATCAGTGCCGCACCGAAGGCACCCATGATACCTGCGATATCCGGGCGGACGGCATTGCAGCCGGAGATCCGCTCGAAGCTTCGGAGGACTGCGTCATTGTAGAAGGTTCCGCCCTGTACAACGACGTTCTTTCCGAGGTCGCCGGCGGAAGTGATCTTGATGACCTTAAACAGGGCATTCTTGATCACCGAGTAAGCGAGGCCGGCAGAGATATCCGCAACGGAAGCGCCCTCTTTCTGCGCCTGTTTTACGTTGGAGTTCATGAATACGGTACATCTCGTTCCGAGATCCACCGGGTTCTGGGCAAAAAGTGCCGCCTTCGCGAAATCCTGAACGCTGTAGTTTAAGGATTTTGCGAAGGTCTCGATGAAGGAACCGCAGCCGGAGGAACATGCCTCGTTGAGCTGGACACTGTCCACGGTGCCGTCCTTGATGCGGATACATTTCATATCCTGACCACCGATATCGAGGATGCAGTCTACGGACGGATCGAAGAATGCCGCCGCGTAGTAGTGGGAGATCGTCTCGACCTCGCCCTCATCCAGTATGAAGGCCGCCTTTAAGAGGGCCTCGCCGTAGCCGGTGGAGCAGGAGTAGGCGATCTTCGCGCTGTCCGGAAGCAGGGACTTAATCTCCTTTATGGAAGAGATCGCGGTCGCCAACGGGCTTCCGTTGTTGCTGCTGTAAAAGCTGTAGAGCAGGGAACCATCCTCGCCGACGAGTGCCACCTTCGTTGTGGTGGAACCGGCATCGATTCCTAAGAATACATTTCCCTCATAGGTGGCGAGGTCACCGCGGCGGACCTTGTACTGGTCATGGCGGTCGGTGAATTCCTTATAATCTGCCTCATCCTTAAATAAAGGCTGCATTCTCTTTACTTCAAATTTCATCTTGATGCCGCCGGAAAGATCTGCGATCAGCTTGTCAAGAGAGAAGATCTCCGCGTGATCCTTCGCATTCATGGCAGCGCCGACAGCGGCGAAAAGATGGGAGTGGTCCGGGGCGATGATCGCGTCACCGGTTAAATTTAAGGTGCGGATAAAGGCGTTTCGAAGCTCCGGTAAAAAGTGCAGCGGACCGCCGAGGAACGCTACGTTTCCGCGGATCGGTTTTCCGCAGGCAAGACCGCTGATGGTCTGGTTCACAACCGCCTGGAAAATAGAGGCTGCAAGATCCTCACGGGTCGCGCCGTCGTTGATCAGCGGCTGGATATCAGACTTTGCGAATACGCCGCAGCGGGCAGCGATCGGGTAGATCGCCTTATAATTTTTTGCATATTCATTCAGACCGGCAGCATCCGTCTGTAATAAGGAAGCCATCTGGTCGATAAAGGAACCGGTACCGCCGGCGCAGATCCCGTTCATACGCTGGTCGATTCCGCCTGTAAAGTAGATGATCTTCGCGTCCTCGCCGCCAAGCTCGATGGCGACATCCGTCCGCGGAGCATAGTCCTGAAGTGCGGTCGCAACCGCTACAACCTCCTGGACAAATGGAATATGTAAGTAACCCGACAGAGTGAGTCCGCCGGAACCTGTAATATTGGGCCGTAAAGAGAGTTCACCGAGTTCTCCCTTACACTTTTTCAGAAGCGAGGCCAGGGTTTCCTGGATATTGGCGTAATGCCGCTCATAATCCGCGAATAAAATTTTGTTGTTGTCGTCGATCACGGCAACTTTTACTGTAGTGGAACCGATATCGATTCCAAGACGATAGCATTGATTCATACGAGCGGGGAGTTCTCCCCATACCTCCTTTTCAACAGAAAAAAACGAGCCGTCCGCAAAAAGCAGGCAGCCAGCCGGAATGCGGGCATCAACATGCCGAACCGTTCAGCCATACAATTTTTTGCCGGAATCGGCACATAGCTGAACTGTTATGTCAAAATTCCGCACATAGTATAACACATTAAAAAAGGAAATACAATTGACGGAACTGGCATCTTGAGGCTAAAAACGGTTAAAATTCTGTAAAGAATGTGTAAAGATTTTAGAAGAAAGCGTTGCGGGGATGGATAGACATTCCAGTAACGATATCATAAAGCGTTTGACAAAAGAAACGGTTGGGAATTATAATACGGGACGTAGGAGAAATAGATATTTCTATTAGGAAAGGAAAGCTTCAATGAATTTTATGAACAAGATGGAGCGGAAATTCGGACGGTACGCGATTCCGAATCTCATGTATTATATCGTGATCCTGTATGCGGTGGGCGTACTGGTCCAGATGATGGCACCGGCATTTTACATCCAGTACCTGATGCTGGATGCGAGGGCGATCCTTCACGGACAGATCTGGCGAGTCGTTACATTTATGATCTGGCCGCCGTCTGGCAGTCTTTTCTTTAACCTGATAGCGATCTACCTTTACTACAATCTGGGAATGACTCTGGAGCGGGTTTGGGGAACCTTCCGGTTTAATGTGTACTTTTTTATGGGTGTGATCGGTCATGTCCTTGCGGCACTGCTGATCTACATCATCACAGGGCAGGTCTATATTCTCACCACAGATTATCTGAACTTTTCCCTGTTTTTTGCATTTGCGGCCACATTCCCGGAAATGCAGTTTTACCTGTTTTTTGTACTTCCGATCAAGGCGAAGTATCTGGCGCTTTTTGATGGACTTTACTTCGTCTATGGATTCCTTTTCGGCGGCATGTCGCAGAGAATTGCGATCGTTATGTCTTTACTTAATTTTATCGTATACCTCTTCATGTCCAGGGGGAGCCGTCTGAATCCAAAGGAAATTCGGAGAAAACAGGTCTTTCACTCACAGATGCGCGAGGCGCAGAAGACAGCGGAAAAGATCGGACGCCACCGCTGTGCTGTATGCGGACGTACCGAGGAGGATGACCCGAATCTTGTATTCCGCTACTGCTCCAAGTGCGAAGGCGACTATGAATACTGTCAGGACCACCTGTATACCCACAAACATGTAACAAAAGGCGGGATGGATCCAAGACAGGCAAACAGCAATCAGGAGGCATAACATGAAGAAAACAAAAATTATCTGTACCATGGGACCGAACAGCGATGACAGAGAGGTCATGAAGCAGCTCCTTTTAAACGGAATGGATGTTGCCCGTTTTAACTTCTCCCATGGAACGCACGATGAGCAGAGAGCCCGCTACAAACAGCTCCGCGAGGTTGCGGAAGAGGTTGGAAAACCGGTAGCAGCTCTTCTTGATACAAAGGGACCGGAGATCCGTACCGGCGTATTAA
>OGEG01001069.1_pt1 | contig 21425 bp, 20 predicted proteins | sample 1570621 | NCBI WGS metagenome assembly OGEG01 (sample SAMEA2582130, study PRJEB24529) | metagenome | biome: Human gut stool | place: China | collected 2011 | reverse complement strand
ACGAATGTTTTTAGAATTGCGAGAGTGCAAAGCACGTAGCAATTCGGTATCAGAGCAATCATTTTGCCTACATCGAGTTATTATACATGATATTAAGCAGAACTGCCACTGACAGTTTTACCTTAAATGTTAGAAAGCAGCTTCTGCCAGGGGATTGAGTGTTTCAATTGCCCTTGGGTGGGAAGCTGCTTTTCTAAGTTTCAAGTTATATTACTTATGGATTATTACTTAATTAAATTGTGTTGGATAGTCTATATCTTATTCAATCCAAATACCATCGGTAGTTGGTCCGAAGCCTTCGTACCAGTCATCATCACCTGCGGAGAAAGCTCCTCTGATGCGGTAGTAATAGCCACGTTTCTGGTTTGTGAATGTAACACTAATGGACGGATCCTCTATACCATCTGGATACTGCTCTAATGTATATTCAAAGTCAACATAATCAACCTGCTGCCATACATCTTTTTCTTTATTATACCGATCCAGATACAGAGAAACATATAATTCTGTTACAGGCTTTCTTAAATTTGCATGTGCAGATGCTCCAATATTTCCATTACCCTCATCCCGTATAATTACATCTGCCGAGTCAAAAAAAGTCCCTCTTCTTGCATTAGATTGCGCCCTTCCAATACTATACTTTGTTTTTACATCACATAAATTTGACTTCTGATCAATAGACGTATATACTTCCGGTGATGGAACTGCAGCAAATGCAGTTAACATAAATACATTGATTGCTACTAGACAACATAGTATTGCTCGTATTAATTTTTTCATTAAGCCTCCATACATTTTAGAAATGAATTTTTTTCAATATTTCATCAAAATAGTTCTGCTCCATAATTCCTGATAAATAGTAATACACTCCATTATAAACAAACTCCGCCATATAGCCCCACTCTTCTGATTTTACACTCTCATCACATACCTTTATATTTATATGTAATCCAGCATTCCATATTTCATATTTTTCATTCGTATCAGATGCATGAGTTATAGAAGTTCTTAAGCTTGATTTTGCCTGAATAAAAAATATATTACTATCTTTATATTTATATTGTAATTTTGTATACCCTTTATCCACAATCAGCTTTTCAAAATACATCCCCTCCGGCATATACCCCAACTTCAGCGTCTTAACTCCTAATTCTTCCGCTATCTTCTCATATGCCTCTTCTTCACTACGAACCATCAAAGCTCCAGAGTCATTATTATAAACTACTCCCTGATTTACACTTCTCCCATCCCGATAAAAATAAGATTTCGTTCCCATGGCCACAAAGCATCCGCCAATAACCATAATTGCTGCTGCCAGCCCCACAACCAGTGCTTTTCTTACAGGGCGCCTGCGGGTTTTACGGGATGATTTGGTGTTCGTTGTATTGGAAATCTCTGAGAAAAGAGCCTGCTCCGCCTGGATCCGTGACCAGATCTGGTCAAACTCATCCTTTGGCGGCGGATTGATAGGCAAAAAACGGGTATCTTTTTCTGCCTGTTCAAATTGCTTTAAAATATCACTGTCAGTCAGTTTTTCCCTCTTTTTATTTTGATTTCCCATCCAGTCATTCATTTCCAAGTTCAATCTTCCTGTTTTTCCCACTTTACACCTCAGTTGTCAAATACCTTAAGTTCCCTCTCGGTTTAGGGTTGACTTTTTGCAGTTAATGCTTACTATATTAGTAGATGTTTTTCCTTCAGGAGGTTTTTATGAAAAAAATCATTTTAACCGGCGGCGGTACTGCCGGTCATGTTACTCCCAACCTTGCTCTTCTTCCTTCTTTAAAGAAAGCAGGCTATGAAATCCGTTATATTGGTTCTTACCAGGGTATCGAACGCAAGCTGATCGAAGGCGCCGGCATTCCTTACGACGGCATTTCCTCAGGCAAGCTGCGCAGATACTTTGATCTGAAGAATTTTTCTGATCCTTTCCGTGTAGCAAAAGGCTATTTTGAGGCACTTCGCCTTATGAAGCGTTATAAACCAGATGTTGTATTCTCCAAGGGTGGTTTTGTTGCTGTACCAGTCGTTCTGGCTGCAAAACATTATAAGGTTCCCGTTATTATCCATGAATCCGATATGACTCCCGGCCTTGCAAACAAGATCTGTATTCCATCTGCCGCAAAAGTTTGCTGCAATTTCCCGGAAACACTGAAATATCTTCCAAAAGACAAAGCCGTTCTTACAGGTTCTCCTATCCGTGCAGAACTTTTAGAAGGTGACCGCAAAGCGGGCCTGTCCTACGCTCATTTAACAGAAGATAAACCTGTCCTTCTGATCATCGGCGGAAGCCTTGGATCTGTTGCTGTAAACACAGCGGTACGAAAGATCCTTCCACAGCTTTTAAATACATTCCAGGTAATACATATCTGCGGAAAAGGCAATCTGGATGAAAGCCTGATCGGTACCGAAGGATATGTACAGTATGAATATGTAGATGCACCTTTAAAGCATCTGTTTGCTGCTGCTGATGTCGTCATCTCCCGTGCAGGTGCTAATTCCATCTGCGAACTTCTGGCTTTACGTAAGCCCAACCTTCTGATCCCGCTTTCTGCTGCTGCCAGCCGCGGTGACCAGATCTTAAATGCAGATTCCTTCGCACGCCAGGGCTTCAGCAAAGTCTTAAAAGAAGAAGATCTTTCAGATAAAGCCTTAAGCACTGCTGTGTTTGATCTTTACAAAAACAGGGAAACCTATATCAATGCAATGGAAAAAAGCAGTCTCAGCAATGCGGTAGAAACCATTACCTCTTTGATAGAGTCCTGCGTTTCCCATTCTTAAATTGTTACTGTTCATGCATTGCATGGCCAGCAACGGATTTCCCTTTGTTTCGGGAGAACATGGTCCTGTCTAGGGCCAGTCTTCCCGTTTCAAAAGTGATTTTATGTACTTTCTGATACGGCTGACCCGTGAATAGCAGGCTTTCTCTGAAATAGAAAGCTGATCACAGACTTCACTGGTTGGCCGTCCTTCTATTAATTTCAACTCCGCAACTTTCTGCCAGTTTTCCGGCATACGGTCTACTTCGTCCAGGATCGCTTTGCACCGCTCTTTTCCGGAGAAAACGTCTACTAACCCAGGCTGATGCAGCTGCATCCTGTACTCTTCGGCTGCAAACGTTTCTCCATTCAGATCTTCACAATATCGTTTCTTTTTCTGTCTGTGAAAATCCATACAACGGCTTCTGAGGATCCTGCCAAGCAAGATCTTCTTCCCCTCTTCCGGTTGTTTCAGGGAATAATCATACCTTGCATAGGAAACAAATGTGTCCTGAATGATATCGTCAATATCATCCACTGGTATATCGTAAGCATAAGCAAGACGTCTTAAGGTATCCTGATAGGTCAGATACATTTCTTCAAAACTCGCTTTTGCTTCTTCATCCATACGTTTGATCATAAGTGACTACAGACAGCCTTTGATCTTCTCTGCTGCTTCCGTTAATTCTTCTGCGGATGCTGTACCCGGTACCCAGTTGGCAATATTGGCAGGACCGCCCTCATAACGCGGGATCACATGCATATGGAAATGCATTACAGTTTGTCCTGCTGCTTCACCGTTATTCTGAACCAGGTTAAATCCGGCGCAGCCTAACCCCTTCTTCATAGCAGCTCCTATCTTCGCTCCCAGTGGAAGCACCTTTGCCGCTGTCTCTGCATCCAGCTCACATACATTGGCAAAATGCTTTTTAGGCAGGATCAGTGAATGTCCTTTTGATGCCGGACCCAGATCCAGGATCACACGGAAATCCTCGTCCTCATAAACAGTTGTAGAAGGAATCACCCCCCTTGCAATCTTACAAAAAATACAATTATCTTCTGCCATTTTTAATTCCTCCTCTTCTGTGTCGATAAGCGCTTTTCTTGTTTATAATACTAGCATAATTTTTTTCCCTTGTTAAGCGCATTTCTGCAATATCTCCAAAAAAACGTCCCCTCTCCATGTCTGTTTCTGTCACCTCCTGTCGTTTTATGACTTTTTCTATCTCCAAAGGTACTTTTCCTCTGCGATCCACACTTCATCCCCCTGACTGAGCACCACTTTTTCGTTGGCTGCCAGCAGCCTTCCATTGACCTTTGTTCCATTTGTGGAATTCAGATCTGTAAGAAAATACTGCCCATCCTCCTCTGTGATCCTTACATGAAAACGGCTTACTGTACTTTTATTTAAAATATAGTCCGCCAGCCCTGTATGTTTTCCTATCACAAAGGGAACATATCCCACTGCAATATCTTCATTTTCTTCTCCTGCCGATACCAGCATATGATCCGGCTCCTCTTTTACAGTAAGCAGCATAGTCTGACATTCTTCCTGAAGTTCCTCTGTTTGTTTTTCCTGCTGTCTTTCTGCTGTCTTTTCTCTTGCAGGTACATATCCCGGTATTTTTTCCGGCGCTGATCCCTGTCTTATTTTTTCTGCTTTCTCTGCATTCTGCGCTTCTTCTGTCTCTTCATAAAACACCTGCCAGGAATTTTCCGGCTCTTTCACACCGGTTCCTCCATATTTTCCAGGAAGCAAACCCCTGACTTTTCCTCGCATCATATGCAGCAAAACCGTTCCTAATATTGCAATTCCAAAACCTGCTGCCCCATATACCCACATTTTTCTTAATACAGACCAGCCATACAGAAACCAGGTACCGCCTGCTGCCATAACCGCAGTTAAAAAAAGAAGTAACAGTTTCTTCCACAGGCTCCATCCATTATTTGCATACGTTCCTCCCTCTGAAAATAGCTCCCGTTCCTCCTGTGCATCATTTTCAAGCCCATACAAAGATGACTCTTCTGCCATATCTTCTTTCTCTGTTTTTATTTCTGGTCTTGTTTCTGTTTTTCCTTCTCCTTTCCGTTCCATAAGCAAATCTTTTTCCGTCTTTAAATCTTTTGCCTCTTCCTTAGAAAGAAGTGCCATCATATCTTCCATCCCATAATTATCTTTCATACTGGTCTGGTAAAGTCCATAGGTAAGAACCACACATTCCCTGTCCCTGTGATCTATGTTCTTCATAAGATATTGCAGGAATAAAGACAACTGGCTGTTAAAATCTTCCTTTCTTCCAGGCACCACACAAAAGCCCATCTGAAAGGTTTCCGGATCTGCGTAGATCAGTTCCGGATCTAAAAGGATCCCTCCATCACCTAAAAGATACGCTTCCATCCGGTCTAATGTTTCATAAAGCTGCAGAAAAAAACTTCTCACCTGGTTTTCACCTGCAGGCCGGCTTTCAAACAGCCGGCTTACAGGCTGGCGGGAAGTAATATCATAACAATATACAGGTACTCCATCCATGTATTTTATCTTCATTTTCAGAAGACCGGAGATCTGGTTTTTAGCCAGCATGCCGGTTTCATAGCTTTCCCCCACTCCTTCCCCTGTTACTGTCATATAGCTGCGCTTCATTTCCCGTATATATTCAATTCTCATTTGTACCCCCGGTTATCCCTGTGACCATCCGCATAAATTCTTCCGGTCTGAATTCTTTCATCTCAATCTGTTTTTCCCAGTCCCCTCCTTTCACTTTTCCCATCTTTTTTGCTCCCTTTTCCTGTATGGAAACAGTAAGATCCGTATACCGCAGCATCAGCCCTGCATTCCTTTTGAAAAACGCTTCCGCATCTTCTGATCTTATATTTTTTTCATGGCGGCATTTTTCTATACCTTCGTGAAGCACCATAGCTGCTGCCGTTTCATCATGGATCTGCCCTGCTTTTCCTATAAGGGCTGCCAGCGAAAACAGCACCACAGCCATAACACAGGAAGCCTCTACTGTAAGGCTTCCCTTCCATTCTGTTTCTATGGATTTTCGCTTTTTTCTTTCATCTTTTAATACAGTTTCCCTTCTTTTATTCATAAAAACAGGACCCCCAGTCCCACCGGAAACACAAATGGCAAGAACGGGATGCTTTCTGTATTTCTCGCTTTTCTTCCCTTTATCATCAGATAAACAGCTGCCGGGAAACATAAAAACAGACCGCCGGATAACAGCAGCATATTTTTCCAGAAACCAAGGAAGATCCCTGCTACCAGAAAGAAACAGCCATCTCCTTTTCCCATAGCTTCTTCCGTAGCAGTAGAAAGGCTTAATAACAAAATTCCCAATAAAGCTGCAAACATAAGGCCCGTAACTTCCTGTACGATCACCTGCATTTCCATTTTTTCTGTTCCCATAAAAATCTGGCTGAAAATATGTGCTGCCTGAAGAATGACCCCTACCGTTCCCCATATCTGGAACGTACTTTTTTTAATAGTCTTTTTCTTTAGATCCTGCCAGGAAGCTGACAGTAAAAATAATAAAAAACAGATCCTCAGTGCTGCTTCTATCCCCATTTTCATATTCATTTTTGTATTCTCCTTTTCATTTTTACCTTCCGCCCGCACAGTACGAGCAGGGGCCTAAATATTCCACCTGCCGCAAGGGCACTTCCTGTACATATGCAGTAAGCGACCGGCAATCTTCCCTGCTGTGATAACTGGTCCCATAGGGAAGGACATAATACGGACCGGCATTTTCACTGCTTTTACAGGCAGAGCAGGGTTTATATTTTTTTCCATCCTGATTGCGTATACTTACAAGATCATCTGAATGGATCTGGGTCAGGTTGTGAAAAAGATAATGGCAGGTGCTTTGCAAATGATACCGGGTAGAGGACTTTCCTATATAAACCATTCTTTCATCCTGTTCCCCGGTTTCTGCCTTCTTTTTTCCTCTTTCTCCATCTGCCCCTGTCCACAACCTGCGGCTGCAAACCGTTTCCACATCCACACTATCCTGGCCAAACAGGGAAAATGGCAGTGGCATTTTATATTTCATAATGATCTGAAGCATTTCATCTTCCGTGATCTGCGTCCCATAAAAACTAAGATCCCGGACCCATTGCTCCGAAATCTTTCTTTTCACTGACTCAACAGCATATGCAGCTGTTACTTTTTCAAGAAGCTGACTACCTTCCCGCTCGTTTGTGCCACTGACATCTAATGTTTCTCCCTTTCCGGATTTATAAAGATAAGAAACATAGGCATACTGGCTGATCTCTTCTCCCACAGACTCGACTGCTGCCTGGATCTGCCTTTGCCTGTCCATCAGGATCATAGGCATGATCAGGATCACGCAGAAAAATACCACCAGCGGAAAACAAAGGGCAGCTTCTAATGTAAGACTTCCTCTTTTTTCCTCTGTAATGTTTCTCCGTCCTCCAAAGGAGACCCATGATAATGCCCTTTTTCCGGAAAATTTTTTCTGTTTTAAAAGTGCTACATATTTATGGGTTCGTACTTGGAGAGGTGCGAAAAATTTTTTTGATTTATAAATGGAGTGTCGTGTTAAATAATTAGAATAAGATTTGCTCCTGAAAAAGGGCATCATCACAGGCCTCCTTTCTTTTGTAATATTCTCCCGGAATATGTCCGGATACATTGTCATTCAGAGAACAGAAAGATAACTTCCCGTTACAGCAAAGCGGCTCTTTCCGGCAGTTTTCCACGGACCTGAAGAAAAAAATACAGGTTTTCCACAAAATACAGCTTCCATATCCACCATACAGACACATTGTTCTAACAAAAAGTCCGGCTGTTCCCTGCGGATATTGATCTGCATTATATCCATCATCCGGAATAAAGGCTGCGTACCATAACTTACAAATAAAAACAGCCTGAGATATCCTTTCAGATCCAGTCCCATTTCATTTTCAGGATCCGTTTTTTCAAGATCCGGAAGTCTTCCTTCTGCTCCTGTTTTCAAAACATTTTCCAGGCTCAGTTTCCAGTCAGAGCCGGTCTTCATAAGAGGTACTTTTCCACCGTCTAAAAGGCTTCTCGCATCTGCCATTGCCTCTGCCAAAGCCCACACACCCATAACAAAAAAAGTTACCACTGCTGTCAGCGGAAGCAAACTACCACCTCCTGTTATAGCCGCTGCCAGCGTTTCTGCTTCCTGACGTTTTTTTCCATCTGATAATATATGGATCATATTCAATCCCTGGCGTACAGAAACCAGTTTTAAAACAGATGCCTCCAGGTTTTCCCTGTCCGTTTTCTTCCCATATAAAATATATTCAAGTTCGTAAAAATTATCCTTGTCTTTTATTTTTTCAAAATGGGAAAAGTACCGCACCCCATACTCAGATACTGTTAAACGATCCATCAAGCTGGAAATCCCCTGAAAATGTGCAGTGTCATTTTTTGAAAGAGCAGACGGTGCCTGTAAAAGAGGCAGTCTTTTTTCTGAAACCTGGCAGTCTGGCGGTAATACTATCTTCAAAATGCCTTTTCCACTCATTGATTTGATTTTCTCTAACCATCCCTCTTTTTCTTTGTCTTTTACTCCAAAAGAAACTCCCAATGTCAGAACCGGATACCGGCTCATATGGCGGATCACCGGTTCCCACAGTTCTTCTTCATCCAGATCATCCTCTTCATCGGAAGGTTCCCAGTCGTCAATATACTGGATCACTTCTTCTGCCTCTTCTATCAGCTGTTCCATAAACCGGATATTTTCCCTGCTTTTTTCTGTAAGTCCCCGGATCATGTTTCTTCGTTCTCCGTCCTGGGAAATGTAGGTTTCATAAGACCGGATCTCTTTTGTTAAAGGTCCCCGGGAAGACTCTTTTAGATCTTCCTCGGATACAAATTTCTCCCTGCTTTTTTTAAGGGCGCGTTCCATCTGGTCTGCCTTTTTTTCATAAGCTTCCACCAGTCCCGGAACTGCCTTCAGGTCTTTGATCACAGCTTCACATTTTCGGATCATGCCTTCGCCGTTTAAACTTTCCAGGCAGTCCAGTCCTTCTTCCCAGTGTGTTTTCTGCTGTTCCAGTCTGGCATTTAATTTTTCAAGGGCTTTTTCAAGGGCAACTGCTTCTTTGCTGTGTTCTTCATACAGATCTGACACACGGTTCACACTGGCCGCATTTTTTATATCCCCCAGAACTTCTTTGGCTTCCCCTTCTGTCATAGACTCCCAGAGTATACCTGCCAGCCCGTATTTCATATAATCAAGGATCTCCTGCTCCATACAGCTGCCTTTTCCCTCTGTCAGCACTGCCATGTCTTTTACAACTGCATCCTCTGTTTTCAACGGATACCAGTTTTTTGCCTTCATATAAGGTTCCAGAAAGCCCTTAAATTCTTCCTCTAAAAGGCCTTTACTGTCCGTTTCCAGTCCAAGGATCCTGTATTCATTCCAAAGGCTTCTGTGATACTGTGCCATCAAAGACTCCATTGCTGAATTTGAAGCTACTCGGAGATACAGCCGCTGCCCCGCTGTACGGGCTGACTCTGCCATAACCAGCAAAAGTGTCATGATCATCACCAGGATCATCGCAAGGAAGACGGTAACTTCTCCCTTTTCTCTCATCAATAAACCTCTTTTGATTTTGTATTGATCTGCTTGAAGATATTTTCTAAAAGTGTGTTGATCTGCTTCTTAAAAACGATCACAAGACTTACCAGGACCACCATTATATGTACCCCAGTCTACGGAACCCGCATAAATACTGGCACTGTACAGAATACACACTGTGCCTCTTGTGACGCTTGTGACGCCTATATAATGGCATGCACTCTAAAAGGGGAGGCACTCTATGGCCTCCCCTACAATTTCATAGCTATGTCTATACGTCTTTTACCCACATACCTTCATCTGCTTCTTTGAAACCTAACGCACTGTAGAAAGTCTCTAACTCCGGCAAACTTACTGCAGAATACATTTCGCCACTCGGTACCGGATACACATAGCAAATATGCATGTTCATATCTGAGAAATATGTTTTTATTTCTTCCAGCATCTTCGCAAACATTGCCTTTGCAATGCCCTGACGGCGAAATGCCGGATCTACACCAATACGATCCACCCGGATCTTTCCCTCCGGCCCAATAGATGCAAACAATTTTCCAACCTCCCCGTTCTTGCTCTGAGCTACAATACAGATCTCATGAGGTGTACGATAGGGATTACCAACTAAATCAAATTTGATTTTACTCATCATTACTCTCCTTTTTTATTTATTTGGATCGCTGAATCATAATCCAGCGTTTTCCTCCACTTCGCTTGGACTGATATCTCAGTCCATCCACTTGCTCTAATAAATCCGCATATGTCACCAGCCATTTACCCAGCTTATCTGCGGATATCTCCTCAGAAAAACCACTGAGACGCAACGTCTCCTGCAATTCTGAAGCTGTCATTTTTATACTTCCAATAACATCCAACACACCACACAAATACCTTGGGATTTCGCTCTTCTTATAGGCCGCTTCCCTTAACCGCTTTTCACAGTCTAAAGATGTCCCTACATCGGCTACTCCCCACTCAGCATCAAAAGTAATGCGGATATCCTGCTCTTCTACTGCCTTTCCCTTTACTGATAAACGCCTGATCCGCTCTCCCGGCAAGACTGCCTTTTGGTCTGGTACGCTTAAAACCATCAGCGTATCATAGCTTCCAGCAGTTGCATATGTACCACGAATCGCCATAAAAGGATCTTTTCCCACCGCAATTTTGGTCGTATGGTCTACAACTAAAATCAGTATTTTACGATTACGTGCCATCGCGATTAAGCGGTCATAAGCCTCTTTTTCCTTCGCGTACTGACTCCCAGAACGCGTATCTTCCAGCGTTCCTGCCGTCATGATTTCCCCTAACGTATCGATCACAACCACTTTACAATCAGTATGCGTATCCAGATATGCGCTTATCTGTTCCTCAAAGCCCTCGCCTAAAGTGCTTACCATGTCACGACCACTCTGTGTAATCACATCCACACCAGAAAGCATGTCTCCAGCTCCTGTCAGCTGTTCCATACGCTTTTGATGCAGATGCATCGGCGTTTCCAAGTCCAAGTACAACACCCTGCTCTTCTTTGTCTGATACCCAAGAAAATCTTTACCCGCAGCAACCGCCAAAACCAATGTCATCACAAGATAGGATTTTCCAGACTTGGGAGCACCTGCAAGAATCGCTGCTCCGACCGGAAGCAATCCTTTCACGATTTCTTCCGGCATTTCAATTTCCTTTTCAAGTAAAGTTTCCGCGGACATGGGAACAAGTGCCCCGACGGTTTTAATCAAACCTGCTTTGGTTCTCACAGGCAATTTTTCGTACTCCACCATTAGCTTGCCTCCTTTTCACAGTACTCCGGATAACGCAGTTTTATCGCTTGCCAAAAATACGGTGCATAGCTACATGCAAAAAGTTCATCTGGTGTATAACGCTCTGCTTCCTCCAATACATCTTTCACATGATCGATGGAAGGAACACAGCAGCAATACAGATTAAACGCTAAGCGAACCACACGACTGCTTCCTCCGGTCTGCCAGCCATAATGCAAACACTCCGGATTTATAAAATCTGTTTTAAAATCATAAATCTCCCTGATGTGATCCCGAGTCTCTCTGCAAATGCCTAAGCTATAAACGAGCGCACGGTGATATGTGTCTTTGCACGAACACATATCCAGCATTTTATGATAAAAACGCGCATGATCTAAGGAACTATATAAGATTCCCGTTTTCATCGACTCCTCTCCTTCCTAATATTACAAAAATCTCTTCAAATCCTTCTTATCCAGCGCTTTTTTGAGCTTATCGCGTTCTGCTTTCAGCTCATCGCGCTCTTGGCAAACCTTTTCCAGCTTATCTTTTTGCATCTCTAAGACTCTCTCCATCGCTGTATCCAGCACGATCTTAGGTGCTGCTGTAAAATTGCCACTCATCTGCCGTTCACGTACCTCACGTAATTTTTCCACAACAGCCGTATTTTTATAGAAAAAACTGCGTGAAGCGCCCGTTTCCTTCATGAGCCGCTTAATCGTTACGATCTCCTTCGCTTCTGTTAACCGATCGATGGCTTTACATACCCTCTCAGCCATCGCCTGACTTTTCTTGTGGTTATATGCTACCATCGCTGCTGTTTTATCACCCATCACTACCAACCTCCTACGATTCTTTTTAAAATCTCATCCTTATTATCACGAAAAACCTTTGTTTCTTCTGCCAAATGTTCTTTACTTAATTTACGATAATTTTGCACTGCCCCAAGCGAACGATGACCTAATAACTGCGCAATCGTGACATCATCAAAACCAAGCTCTGCTAAACGCCGTCCATACGCATGTCGTAAAAAATGCGTCCTTACACCAAATAACTGCCCCGTATCATCGCGTAAATCACAATCAATGATGATCTTTTTAATCCTGCCCCTTAACGTCCCATATGGCATGGGACGATTCGGATCACGGTCCGCAGCAAAAACGTACTTTGTTCTTCCAGTTTTTTCCTTCGTATATTCCCCGGCCTTACGAATAAGTTTTATCACGTCTTCGCTCACCAACTTTTTATACCCTTTCGCGGTTTTCCCCTGCTGGATATATACTTCCCGATCGGAAATGATCGAATCTAACGTCAATGATAAAACTTCAGAAATTCGCGTTCCCAACAATTCTTGTAAAATCCACGCTCGGCCCGACTGCGGGTCGGCCCTGGCAATCGCAGAATTTAAGCGCATGATTTCTGCGTCAGAATAGCTGCGATACAGCACTTTAGCTTGCTTTGGAAGATCACTCGGTAAAATAATCTGCTGTAAATTTTTATAATCATAGATTCTTCGTATCGTATCCAAGCATGTCTTCAAATGTATCATCTCGGAATGCAATGATTTCTTCTTTTGATTTGTTTTTATGCTGATCTGGTACTCTTCCATGATGTCACGGTTGATTTCTTTCAAAGAAACTATTTCTGAATATTCTTTGCCTAAAAAAGCGGAAAATCTTCTCATGACTGCAAGTTCTTCTCGCGCCGTAATGGCCTTTTGTCCAGTCAATAATAACCTTATCGCTGCTTTTACTTCTTCGCGAATCTCCTTCTGTTTGATCTGCTTAAAAAACAGCCTTTTTACAACAGTACTTGGATTCTGTTCAACCTCGAACCCGATTTGTGAAAGCTCCCAAACATCTTCCCCGTATCTTCCACTCCGCTTATAAATGAATGTTAAAAACTGACGATAATAGCGGACATTGGCACACTGCTCACGCCGCACCTTTCCATCTCTCATCTTTTCCGAATAAATTTTATATCCGTTTTTCAGAAGCCACTTTTCACACGCTCTGCGCTCGTCTTCTTCAGAAGAGTTCGCCAGATCCTCATCGGCTGCCTTTTCGCTCAGAAATTTAACAAGCATTTTTAAACCGTACATTTCATGTCTCAGGCTTCCTTTACTTAAATACCCAACTCTCTCCGTAAAAAAGGACTTCACATCCATCCTGATCTGTTCACTTTTTATCGTATCCACTCCGGCCTTGTCTAAATACTTTTTCAGATCAAGTGGCCCTACGCCGCTTACCATCTTATCCATGCTTTCTATCCTCCTGACTCACAAGGCAATTTTCTTCCTTTGCAAAATATTCATCGCTCATCTTTGCTACCCGCTTTGGTAACATGTCGATGTACTGTTTTGTCATATCTACATGACGATGGCCCAGATACTCACGCAATGCCTGAATGGAAATACCCGTATCATGCAAATCGGTTGCTACCGTGTGACGATAATCATGTGCCCGGAATTTGTAGCCTGCGGCTGTCAGTCCAATCGCATCACAATGTTTTTTCATCTGCTTCCGAAAGGTTCCGGTGCAATATGCCCCACCCGCGGCATTTTTAAAGATATATTCTTTTTCTCCGATTTCATTTTTTTCTATATAATCCGTCATCAGATCATAGTAAATTCTCGGCACCGGAATAATTTTTTCGTTGCGCTGCTTAGTCTGTCGAATCCAAATAAATCCAACTCCATCACGCAAAACAAACGTTTCTCCGGTTAAGGAACATACTTCTTCTAAGCGCAGGCCTACCGCCCACAAGGTTAAAAACATCAGTCTTAAATGGTACGGTAAAAGCTTTAACGACTCCAGTAAAAGCATTTGGAAATCCTCTGGTACAATACGATCATGATGTTTCGAAAAGTATTTTTTATAGTAGTATCCGATCGTAAAAGGTATTGCTACAACCACCCGCTTACTCTGCCAATACTCGAAAAATTCATATACAGCTACGACGTGCTTATTAAACGTCATATTCTGAATTTCCTTTGTACTAACTTGTGAAAAGTATGCTTCCATTTGTTCCGTTGTAGCCTTAACTGCATAGATTTGATGCTCTTCACAATACAGAAGAAACTCATGTATATACGCGAATTTACTGCGAATATTGACAATCGCTTTATCCGTAATACCCAGTAAGTACCTTATATAACCCTGAAAATATTCGCGATTTTCAGCATTTTGAATTTCTGTAAACCGTAATTTACGGACCTGGTTGGCTGGATTGTGCCGCTCTACCGGAAAGGAAAATCGATCTAAGTACCAAACAGTAGCTTTCCAGTTCGTCTTTTCAGCGTTAAGAAACAAGTACTCTCGCAGGTTATCCACAACCGATAAATACACCTTGAGTTTTGTCCCCACTTTTCCTTCCATACTCTGGCAAAAACCATCTATATCACTCTGCATAAACATTTCAATATCTTCAATGCCATGCTCGATGCAATATAAATACAGCTTTTTTAAAGGAACTAAAAAACTCTCATGCCGAATCTTCTGATTTTTTACTCTTACAACCTTATGTACCAAAAAATCGAAAATTTGTTTTTTTAGCTTTTTTGCACCTTTAAGTCCAAAATCAAAAAGGAGTTCTTCTTTATCCTGTGTATAGTAAAACGACTCTGCAATTTCAAACACTGGATAGTAGAGCAAAAAGAATGCTTTTTCTTCAAAGCGCGGTACCCTACTATCCGTAAAAAGGGGATTTCTATCGGCCTTAATCGACTCCAGCTTTAAAATATCCAAGGTTTTTACGTACTCCAGTATCTTTGATGCCGCAACCGTTTTTTCTAAATACCCCTGATACTGTTGCCGGACTTCGTAAGAGATATCCGATGCTGTATAAATTCCAGACTGTAATAAAAACGCAGCTGCTTTATTTCCAGCAACTCTTTTTACTGCCGGACTCCTTGCGATTTCATCCAGTAATTTCGGTGACTTTGTTCTATAAAACGCTAATACGGCTCCCCCGAACAGATTCCCATAGAAAACTTTCTGGGTTTCTGAAAGGTCTGTCCGCGCAAAAATCCATGCACGGTAATCAAGCTGAGTATCGACCGTGGCATCTCTCAGATCCACGATTCCGTACTCCCGTAAAATGTCCAAAATCGCCTCGCGCGGCATTGCGTTTATAAAAGGACTTTCTCTTAACTGTTCTTCTAATATGTCGTTCTGCGTCTGCGCGTAAACTCTTAAAGCACTTTTCATCACCAAGTCCCCTCGTTACAACAACTTTCTGATATCTTCTCCTGCCAGTTTTTCCGTGGATGCAAAAAATGCTTTGCTAGCATTTTCTTTTTCCTCGTCATCTAACTGGTAGTAATGATTCGTGGTGGTAATGCTCCTATGCCCCATACCCACGGCAACCTCTTCGATCCGCCACCCAGCCCTCCTTCTTTCGTTGGCATAATAGCGACGAAACTGATGCGGCGTAACATGAACTCCCGTTTTTTTCTCCAGACGCTCCAGCAGCTTATAAACCGCTCCCGCATTTAACGGCTTTCCGTGATTCTCTTGTCCAATCGTGATAAAGAGAAATTCAGTCTGCTTTAACCACTCGCGGTACTCCGTCAGATACATCTGCAAAATGTCCCATGTCTCATCTGATACAGCCAGCCACCGCTCTTCGGCATTTTTCGCTCGCTCGCAATTTTCGTTTCTCTCACGAAAAACAATTTTCACCTGCTTACGGTCATAATCCAGATCTGTCGTATAGTGAATCCCAAGACACTCACCGATTCTACATCCTGTTTCCGCAAGCACGAGAATCAGCAATTTGTCCCTTATATTTTCCGCCGCAGATACTATTTCCTTGACCTGGCTTTTCGCAATGATTGGACGCTTCGGATCGGTCTCACGTAAAAATCCTTCAAAACTTCTTCCGTGCACTTTAATTCCAACACCCATACTGTTATAGAGGCTTCTTTGATCCTGACCTGTAACTTTTAAAGCCTCCATCTTATACTGTAAAGCAACAAAATCATACAGACTAAAGACCGATCTCAGATAAGCATTACAAGTCGTATTGCCCGTAGTCTTTGCACTTTCCTTGTGCAACCCGGCTTTTAGCCATACTAAAAAGCCGTGAAAGTGTTCCAGCTGCTCTGCAAATGGAAGCTGTAAAACATCAGCCAGTGCCATATCCTTAGTATCCAGATACGTCATATAGTAACCGATGGCAAATGCTCTAACTTTAGCGGTGTTCGGTGATTTTCCCGTTGTAATCTGATGCACCAGAAAGCGATTTACCATATCAGGAGACGAGTAATCACTCAGCTTGCGAATAAGATAATAAACTGCCCCTTTATCTTCTGCTTTATCTACCTTATACCCCTGTGCCATAGTTGCACCTTCTTTCAAGTTTTGTTGAATTTATTGTTTTTATGGTTCTAATAAGAATATACACTGTTTCTACATGTGTGTCAATAGCATTATTAAAAAAATGTTGAATTTGATAGTTTTATGTTTCATATTTATATTCTTTGCTTTGATTACCTATCATTGACAACAAACTTTATATTTGTTATTCTCTTTTTATAGAAAGCGAGGATCTTATAATATGAAAAATCCTTATGAACCAATAACGCCATTTGATAAAGAAGTATTTGCCTATACCCTGAAAAAAGCGATTGGAGACCGCACACAGCGCGACTTCGCCCTGGACAGCAGTGTCAACCATTCCTATATCTCGAAACTATTAAATGGTAAACTGGATACACCTCCCACCCCAAGAACGTTAAAAAAAATTGCCCTTGCTGCCGGAAACCATATATCTTATCATGATTTACTAACTGCCGCAGGATATCGTTCCGAGAGTTTTTCCGATTTTACAAATTCGCCGTCCACTAATTTTCATAAAATTAAGGCTAATATATTTGAACTTACGGAAGCGTGCAAACACATTTATGCAACAATATTTGAACTTTCGTATCCGCTTCAATGCTCATGCACTGACATATTAAAGAAACAGCTATCATTAAAACTAGCCGGAAATGTGATAAACTGTTCTACTTCGGCTATACTTTCTTATCAAACCAAAAACACAACGTTAATTGATTTGTGGCAGTTTCATTACGTTACCAAAGCATCTTTTTTGAAAGAGATTGGGGATTTAACCACCATTGATTTTAATAACCTTCGTGACCCTGATAGATCAGAAATTTTCCATTTCTGTAAACCTAAAATAAGCTTTGTTTTTACCGATGAAGTAGAATATCATAATGCACTTAAAAATTCTTTTCCTGTTCTTTCGTTTCCATTTTCCATCATCTTGGTAAACGTGGAAGGAACTGAAGAAGCGCAGCGCATTTTAAATGAAGACTATCTAAAAACCGCATATACGGATGACTTAAACCAGCTTCCAACACTTGCAAAACCAACCAGTGCACTTGTTAAGAAAAGTCTTGGTATATACCGCGAAGAAGGAAACTCTTAACTTGGGTTTCCTTCTTTTTATGTTTTATTCCTTCAATATAATTTTTCTATGCTCGTTTGCCGCCTTTTCCTGAATTATATTGATTTTTTTGTCCACAGTTTCTACAACACTCTGATATCGGAACTCATCAAATTCTTGCAGATATTCCTGATTTAAAATTTCTTTTACCTTTTTCTCGCTCAGTGACGGTTCCGTTATGCGCATATCATCCAAATCTGTTTTTGCTTCCTGCCATTCCCGCTGATATTGCCCCAGCAACATTGATTTTTTATGCCTGGCATCTTTCTCTAGTTGTTCATAGCGTGTTACATACTCCAGTTTAATAAATTCCTTTTTTAATTTTTCACGCGCTCCGTCCAATCCATATTGCTCTGGCAGCTGCGCTCGTAAACGTGTCACAAGTTCCACTGCCTTCTTATTTTCCTCCTGCCGATCCTGCAATTCCTTCCGTTTTCCAAGTTCCCAGATTCGGATTTTTTGAGCTGCCTGTACAATTTCTTCCTTTTCCAGCTCCAGATTTGCGATCTTTTCATGATAACTGCTATCTGCTTTTATGTATGCCTCTAAACGATGATACCGTTCACGTGTGCCTTCCGACAATTTTGTTTTTGCGGTCATCAGCTGATATTCCACACCAATCAATGCCGCCCGTAACGTTGACAATTTTTCTTGAATCAATTTAGTAAACTGCCCTGTCAACTCTTGTAATTTCCGAATAAGCTCATTATATCTCCGAATCTCCCTGTTAATTTGCCCTGCTTCTGAACGTGTTCCGGATTTCCCGACTCTCTCCATCCGATCCGCACGTTTATCCATCGCATTTGCTTCAACCCCCAGATGCACGGTAGGCAATTCTTCCCGACCCTGTTCGGCGAAACTCCTGGCATCAATACTGGCATCAATTTTTGCCTCTTGTAAATAACGATTACAATAAAATGCCCAGCTATCCCTCCATTCAAAAATACGTTCTGGATTATTCCACCGCTCTACAGTCGGATTCTGCCGTCCAAACTTTGACTGTTTTGGAGTTTTGGATACTCTGGTAAGATTACGCCGCTTTCCCTCCTCATCCGTAAGCCAGATTTTTTTCTTGCCATCCTGATACTGGTACTGTTTTTGCCATCCGTCTTCTTTCTTGCTTTTAAACTCCTCCGCAGTCATTCCAACTTCGATGCCATCTCTTATACATACATACTCTGTTGCGGATTTTGCCTCCCATTTTCCGTTTTCATCGATCGGTCTCATCGTCAACATGATATGCGCATGGGGATTCGAAAAAATGAAGTCTTTCTTATCTTTTAACAAATTACCAGCATAATCTACCGGACGGTTCTTATCATCTCGGAGCGGAGGATTATGGATTACATAATCCGCACACATACCTTCGGCAACAAATTTGTCCTCGATGTACTGTCTCAGTAACTCTATTTGCTGCGGCAAGCTTAACTCACGCGGCAACGCGATTTCTATCTCCCGAGCTAACTGTGCTGTTTTTCTTTTTTCACTTTTTTCGACTGCGTTCCACAGCATACAACGATCACTGTATTCGATGGGTGCATGTTCCGGTAATAATATTTCACGTTGCACTACCCATCCTTTTTTCCGAAAATCATGAACAATGCCGTCATATTCGTTTTCCATTTTTTCTGCCGCCCGGTACGCTGCAGCGGCAACTGCGCTTCTCCCCTGACTGCGTGATATAATCTTTACTGATAAATGATAGATTGCCATACTACGCCTCCTTTTTTAGACGTATACAGTATGGCGCATCTTTCAAATTTCCCCGAAAAAGGGTAGGCGGCTCGCCCGCCGAAGGGGAACTTGTTCCCCTTTTGCCGTCATAAAGACGGCAAGCCCTCGGCAGAGCGCACCATAACCCATCGGGTTATGTATAAGTGCGCCCTTCTAAAAAAGCAGAAGGGACTTTTCAGTCCCCTCCCGCCACTTTTTTGCGATATTCTGCCATTTTTTCCGGTGAACATGCCAACAGCAAAACCTTCAATAATTCTTCTTCATTCATATCTGCCGTTTCCGGCACCACTTTTTCTAAAATAGCCCCGTGTACAATCAGTCGATGTGTTCTTTTTTTGCGGGCTTTAATGCCCGCTCTGATTTCCTGCGCCTCTTTCCGGTGCTTTTCCTGTAACTTTTTTAATTCGTCTTTTTCCATATAAATTCACCTATAATTTCATAACAGTCTTTTTCTTCATGTCTAATTCCGTCTGCATACAATCAGCATCTTCTTTCATTACGATCAGATTCTTCTCAATATTCTTTATCATTGCAACAGCGGTACCGTGAATCGTGGACAAACATGCTTTCAATTCTTCCAGTTCTTTTCCCTGAGACCAGCTAGCTACATATCCAAAGCTATAATTGCTACTATCGATCCCCAAATATTCACAGACTGCAAAGGCCACAGATTCTGCTTCCACTTCCGCAGCTCTCCGTCCCACCTGATTATCGCTACCAGTGTCTTTGTCATGCAGCTGCGCATGCGTTATTTCATGCACCAGTGTTTTTAAGGTCTGCTCTTGTGACATTCCTTCCTGCACTACAATTTTCTTATTCGCCAGATCATAGTATCCATGAGCATTTCCTTCAATCTCTGCATAATGCACGGGACACGGTGCAATTTTTTCCAACACACTCTTATACATAACATAACGCTCCACGTCACCATTTAAGTCATGGACAAGCTCTGGCAATGGCTCCCCTGCAATCTGAGACACATCATACACATAGGCAACTTTATAAGATGGAATCTCTACTTCTTCTTTCTTTTTCATAGCCTTTCCATCCGGTCCTATCACTGGCTTACCACTCTTCGGATCGATCAAATCCTCCTCCTTCCACTTTTTAAAGGAACAAGGGGCAATGATCCGAATCCCCTTTTCCCCCTTTTTCACGTTGCGTTTAAACTCGCGCTGCCACATCTGATACCCTGCCACATAGGTAGCTCCCGGGCACTGCATTGCAATTAAAATGCAGTTATTGAGGCTATAATGATACAATTTTGCCGTTACCTTCAGTAATTCTTTATAATTCTCACTTTCGAACACAGCCTCCGTTCCGGCTTTTAAACGTTCCAGCACTTCCTCAATCAGTTTTTTCTTATTTTCCATAACTGGTCTCCCCTATACTTTTTAATTCCGGCTTTCAAAATTTATTGAAAGCCGGAACGTTACTACTGTACCTTTACATAAATCTCATTCTGTCTTTTAATTTCCTTTGCAATCGGCGCGATCAATCTATCTTTGTAATAAGGAACTTTTTTTACTCGATTGTATCCATATGGCGTAATGACAATCGCTTCCTGCGTCTTGGGTAATGTCAACAGATCCGAACCCTCTACTATATCTTTATCCTCCATCGTCACTGATGTACTTTTTTTGCTCCCGCTTCCGCTACGCGTGTATTTGTATTCCCTATACTTCCCGGCCCATTTACGGATTGTATCCTGCGTACTGATTGACGTTGCACTCAAAATCACTTTATACGGACAGTTTGCCACCATCGCATCAATATCCTTCTTTGCATAAGCACGCTCCAATGCCTCCAGCGACTGTGCAATTAGCATTAAGGTAACGTTACGGCTACGCAATGTTTCTAAGGCATTTTCGAGCTTCGCAATCTTTCCTACGGATAAAATCCTCGGAAGTTCATCAATGATAATCAGCACTGGAGCACTGCCCTCCGGCCTCCGCTCCATTTCTGTCAGTGTCTGATTGACAATCAAATGCAGTACTTGTGCATAGGCCAACAGCTTATCTTCCTTAATAGAAAGATAAATCTTCTTTCCTTCATTCAGGTTCACTGGCCTCATAATTTTTAAGTTGTCCCGGAGCATATAGCGGATATTTTCGTCCGTGATCAATAGCTCCAGCGCCTGTTGCATCTGTCCCTTG
>OGEG01001026.1_pt1 | contig 22220 bp, 19 predicted proteins | sample 1570621 | NCBI WGS metagenome assembly OGEG01 (sample SAMEA2582130, study PRJEB24529) | metagenome | biome: Human gut stool | place: China | collected 2011 | reverse complement strand
TATCCAGTGCCTCGTCAAAGGTCTTTGCCTTGTACATTGCAAGTACTGGGGACAGTTTCTCATGTGCGAACTCTTCGCTGATATCTACGGACTCAACTTCGCCGATAAGGATCTTGGTATCTACAGGAACTTCTACACCAGCCAGCTTTGCAATGGTGTATGCAGACTGTCCAACGATCTTTGCATTTAAGGCACCGTTGATCAGGATGGTCTTTCTTACCTTTTCGATCTCACCTGGTTTTAAGAAGTAGCAGCCTCTGTATTCAAATTCTTTCTTGGCAGCTTCATATACAGGCTCCAGAATGGTTACAGACTGTTCAGAAGCACAGATCATACCATTATCAAATGTCTTAGAATGGATAATGGAGTTAACTGCCATACGAACATCTGCAGTGTCATCAATGATAACTGGTGTGTTTCCGGCACCTACGCCAAGTGCAGGTTTTCCAGAAGAATAAGCTGCTTTAACCATTCCAGGACCACCGGTTGCCAGGATAATGTCTGCATCTCTCATAACTTCGTTTGTTAAGTCAAGAGATGGAACATCGATCCAGCCGATGATGCCTTCTGGTGCTCCAGCTGCAACTGCTGCATCCAGAACTACCTTTGCTGCTGCAATGGTGCTCTTTTTAGCTCTTGGATGTGGGGAAATGATGATCGCATTTCTGGTCTTTAAGGAGATCAATGTCTTAAAAATCGCAGTTGATGTTGGATTGGTAGTTGGGATAACTGCTGCAACCAGACCGATCGGCTCTGCGATCTTCTTAATTCCATATTCCTTATCTTCTTCGATCACACCAACTGTTTTGGTGTTCTTGTATGCATTGTAAATGTACTCTGCTGCGTAGTTGTTTTTGATGACCTTATCTTCTACGATACCCATTCCGGTCTCTTCTACTGCCATTTTTGCCAGCGGGATACGCATCTTGTTTGCTGCGCTTGCTGCTGCGAAGAAGATCTTATCAACCTGCTCCTGTGTGTAGGTTGCAAATACTTTCTGAGCTTCACGCATTGCTGCCATTTTTGCATTTAAGCCTTCTACGCTGTCAATGATCTCCGGAACAACCTGTTCTGCTTTCTTTGCCATTTCCTTTTCCTCCATAATTCCCTTTGTGTTTGTGTTACTTTGTAATGCCTTGTGTTTGTTATCGTTTTAATGTGCTTGTTTTCATGTTATGTTGTGTCGATTGCTTTGTTTCTTTCGTTAATTAATTATCAATCTCACATTAGGCATTATATCGTATTGTTAAAAAAATGTCAACTATGTTTTTTAATAAAAACAAGGAAGTTCCTTCCTCATTTTTACGAGATCATCAATAAATGAATAGGAACTTGCTTGTATCAGGTGGGTGAAAACCCGCCTGATAAGCTGCAGAGCAGCTTTTTTATTATGAGCAGGTAGCGAAAGCGGATTGCGAATATATCCTTTGATACAATACTTACAGAACCTGCCACTGGCAGCTTCTTCCAGATGCATGGCAACAAAAAAACGCCTGGAACAAGGGATTGCATAATGCATTTCCTGTTTTTGTCCAGACGTTTCTCTGTTTTAACCTTCTTTTATCCGGTTATTTATTGTTTTTATTTTAACACAATCTGCATTTCTGTCCTGTTTTATCACAGATAACAGAACATTTTCCTACAGATATTTCTTCAGATCTTCTACTCTGTCTAACTTCTCCCACGGAAGATCTACATCATGACGGCCAAAATGACCATAAGCAGCGGTCTGCTTGTAGATCGGGCGGCGCAGATCAAGCATCTTGATGATGCCAGCTGGACGCAGGTCAAAGTTTTCACGGATGATCTCAACTAACTTCTCGTTGCTTACCTTTCCCGTTCCGAAGGTATCTACCATGATGGAAGTTGGATGAGCAACACCGATGGCATAAGACAGCTGGATCTCGCACTTGTCAGCAAGTCCTGCTGCTACGATATTCTTTGCAACGTAACGTGCTGCGTATGCTGCGGAACGGTCTACCTTGGTGCAGTCCTTTCCGGAGAATGCGCCGCCGCCGTGACGAGCGTAACCACCGTAGGTGTCTACGATGATCTTACGGCCGGTCAGACCACTGTCTCCGTGAGGTCCGCCAATAACGAAACGGCCGGTTGGGTTGATAAAGAACTTGGTATTCTCGTCTACCATATCAGCCGGGATGATCTCGTCAAATACATACTTCTTAATATCCTCATGGATCTGCTCCTGGGATACATTCTCATCATGCTGAGTAGAAAGAACAACTGCATCCAGACGTACTGGCTTGTCATTCTCATCATATTCTACAGTAACCTGGGTCTTTCCATCTGGACGAAGGTACTTTAAGGTACCGTTCTTTCTTACTTCTGTAAGGCGTCTTGCCAGCTTGTGAGCCATAGAAATAGGATAAGGCATATATTCTTCTGTCTCATTGCTTGCAAAACCGAACATCATACCCTGGTCACCAGCACCGATCGCGTCTAACTCTTCCTCAGTCATGTGCTTTTCACCAGCCTGCTTTGCCTCTAATGCCTTGTCAACGCCAAGAGCAATATCAGCAGACTGCTCATCAATTGCAGTTAAAACACCGCAGGTATCGCAGTCAAAACCATATTTTGCACGGTCATATCCAATCTCACGGATAGTCTCACGAACAATCTTCTGGATATCTACATAAGCCTTGGTAGTGATCTCACCCATTACCATTACAAGTCCTGTAGTGGTAGCTGTTTCACATGCAACACGGCTCATTGGATCCTGTTCCATTAATGCATCAAGAATGGCATCGGAAATGGCATCGCACATTTTGTCTGGATGGCCTTCAGTTACAGATTCGGAAGTAAATAATCTTCTTTCCATTTGTTCTCCTTTTTCGTTTTTGTTATATTGTTATCTTAGTTTGCTTTGTTGACCCGTTACCCGCTAAAGCGGGCACTGCATTTCGTGAACAGCGAACGACCTCTGGCGCGCTCCCATATGCAATGGCAAGAAAAAAGTCCGCAGCAATTGCGGACTTGAAAATAGCAGATCTTCAAATCCTCTTATTGCTCGATCAAGCAGTTTTCCGGAATTTCCGTACTCGTCTGCTCCTCGCTCAGGCTGGCACCTTCCGGCCCTTTCGCATGTGCATCTTGCTTTCACATACTCAACCGGGGTTGCCGTGACTTCGCAGGTCCTTTGTACCTCCATCACTCTGAATAAGGGATATATACGAACTTTTTAATTGTAAATCTAAACGGATTACCTCACATATCTTAATGGATTTGCGCAGGTATGTCAATATCTATTTTTCTCAATCAGCCTACACGCAACTTAAATTTCTGCACTTCGCGCTCAGAATCCACCTTTTCGATCACAGCTCCAAGAGCCTGAAGCTTTTCTTCAAAGCACTCATAACCTCTCTGGATATAGCCAATCTCATCTACTGTGGTATAGCCTTCAGCAGCCAGTCCTGCGATCACTAAGGCAGCACCTGCACGAAGGTCTGGAGCATTTACCTGAGCACCTGTAAAGCCTGCAACGCCATCAATGACAGCTACATTGCCTTCTACCTTAATATGGCTTCCCATACGTGCCAGCTCGTCCACGTATTTGAAACGGTTCTCAAAAATACTCTCCGTTACCATACTGGTTCCATTTGCAAGCGCAAGTGTAACAGCCATCTGAGGCTGCATATCCGTCGGAAATCCAGGATAAGGCAGAGTCTTGATGTCTGTATGTCTCTGTACCGGTTTTCCTACCACACGGACTGCATCATCAAATTCAATCACTTCACAGCCGATCTCAATGAGCTTGGCAGAAATAGCTTCCAGATGCTTCGGGATCACATTTTTCACCATGATATCCCCTCTGGTTGCTGCTGCAGCACACATAAAAGTACCTGCTTCGATCTGATCCGGGATAATAGAATACTCGGTTCCATGAAGCTTGCCTACGCCACGGATACGGATAGTATCTGTACCAGCACCTTTAATATTGGCTCCCATACTGTTTAAGAAGTTGGCTACGTCTACGATATGAGGCTCTTTTGCCGCATTCTCCAGAATAGTCTGGCCTTCTGCCATAGCTGCTGCCATCATAATGTTGATAGTCGCACCTACAGAAACCACATCCAGATAGATATGGCTTGCTACCAGATCAATGGCATGGGCGATCACTGCGCCGCATTCAATCTGTACATCCGCTCCCAGCGCGCGGAAACCTTTAATATGCTGGTCGATGGGACGGCTTCCAATGTTGCATCCGCCTGGAAGCGGTACCTGAGCGCTCTTATATTTTCCCAGCAAGGCGCCGATAAAATAATAAGATGCGCGGATACGGCGGATATATTCATCATCAACGGACACTTCTTTAATACCGCTGCCGTTGATTTTTACTGTATGACGGTCAATACGATCTACTCTTGCACCGATCTCCTGGATAGCTTCCAGCATTACATTGATATCTCTTACATCTGGAAGGTTATCGATCAGTACATCATCATCCGTCATGATCGAGGCGGCAAGAATACCTAACGCAGCATTCTTGGCACCGCTGATGGTTACATCACCCACTAACGGATTACCGCCTTTTATAATATATTGTTCCATTACACACCTCTGTTGCTTAATGTACTCCCAAAATCTTTTTGTGCTTTATTTTGCAAGAAGATTTCGAGAGTACATCTTATTCAATCCTTACAGCAAATTCTTCTAATGGGACTTAAGAATTCCCTAAAACTTCGTTCACAATTTATTACATCCATTAGATTATACCATAAGAATGGAATTTGTAAAGTGTGTGCTTTTTTATTCCACTTTCAGACCGCACAAAAAGCTGTTATTTGCTCCTGAAAAATAGACAGCCCCATCTCCCAGTCCCATCTTGGAGATCTCCTGTGTTGCCGGATCATAAATATTTACATTGTACTGGTCGTATCCATATAAAAGCAGATAGGAACCATCCGGTCTGCATGCCACCACCGGTATTCCCTTATCAATAAAATACAACACCTGATTTACATTACAGCCGGACCCATCTAATGTCATAAGTCCGCCATCTCTCAGCTTATTTTCACCTAAGCTGTCCATATAAGATAATAACTCTCTTGCCTGTCCGGCCGGATCTTTCAGGCTGCGGATCGGCTTCTTATTAATACGATCCCAGATCAGATGCTGATTTTGATCTGTTACATAGCCCATTTTTTCATAGGCTGTATTCACTGCTTCACTGAAATTTTTAAAGGCTCCCAGGTATCTTCCACCGCCATAAGCATAGAAAATAAGATCCGTATCCTCAAGATTATTCTGTCTGCCAGACAACTCCAACGTACTTGTATTTTCATAAGAAAATGCCTTTGGTACCTCTGTTTTCACAGAAGAAGCCTTTATTTCTCCATCTGTCTGTACAAAATAGACCCTGCCTTTGTCCTGGGACGCATACCATCCAAGTCCTTCAAAAGGATCCTTATCTACTTTTTCATTACAAACAATGGTGTCCTCATCCTGGTAAGCATACTGCCCATCTCCTATTTTCACCAGTCGTTTTAAATGGATTCTTCCATCTTCTGCCGTTACATCTGATATATAGATACCCGGCTTTTTATATTCGCTCTGAATGTTCATCTCATTATCAGCAATATACAAGGCGTACATAGGAAGTTCTTTTACAATTCCATTTACTGACCACAGATCACTTTCATGTCCGAAACCATAGATCAGATCACTTCCTACAAAACCAAGAGCCCTTACATAATCTCCTGATGGAGCTGTAATATCCTGTTTCTGTGCTGTATTAAAATCCATAACATGAAGCATTTCCGACTGATATGCATTATTTCCTTCCTGCCATGCCATACGGCTTCCATCTGCACTGACTGCAAAACTTCCCTGGCTCAGGCCATACGCTACAGTAACCGACTCATTGCTGTTCAGGTCAATTCCTGTAACCTTTCCGTTAAGCAGCAGGTAGGTCATACCATCTTCTCCCAGATATGCCAGTGTGGTAATATCAGACTCTAACTGGTCATATCCTTCTGAAACAGGCACAAAGAATTTTTCCTGTACTGTACGACTGTCTTCATCATAATGGTAAAATACCACTCCCATCTGCCCTTCATAGGTTCCCCGGTTCATATAGCCATATACAAGAAAATCAACATCTCCTTCATCTGAAGCTGCCAAAACTTTCACATTATGTTTCCCATAATCCGCTCTCACATCATCATTGGAGCCATCTGCGAAAGTAAACATGCAAAGGGCTTTTTTATCATGCTGATCATAGCGCCACAGATTTCCATTTACACGAAACAGGATATACCGGGAATTTTCGCTTTTCTGCGCCTTGATCTGCTTTGCATCCGAAATCCCCAGCAGGATCCTTTTTCCCGCAAAATTCTTCTGTTCCCCGTTAAACATTTCATTGGCATAACGGTTATAATTCATCAGGTAAATTCTCTTATCATTCCACTTCATAGTGAAATTATCTTCTGTCCGCACCAGGGAACGATTACCTGTGCTGTCTGTGACCCACACATTATATTCTACCTGGACCTGCCCCATGATCCCATCGTACAGCTGCAATGTGATCTGCGGTTCTCCCTCCAGTTCTGTTTCCAATCCGTCCCAGGTAAGATGATCAAAACTTGCCTTGATACTTACATTGCCTAAAGAGCTGTTATCCTCTCCCGGATTGGTTTCCAGATAAGACACCAGTTCTTTCGCCTCATCGTAATTCAGACTTTTTCTGGTGAAATTTTCTGCCAGATCCAACATATCTCCTGCATGGTTGGTATCAGCCCACATAATGCGGGTATAATAATGGATCTCTTTTTCTGCTGTACTTACTGTAAGATCCAGCAAATAAGTTTCATTTTGTGTCAGCAGATTTTGAATAGGAAGCACTACCTGCAAACTTCCATTTTCTTCCTGCCAGTTATCAATCTCTGTCCGTTCGATCAAACGGTCCATTCCCAGATTGCGCACTTCGTAGCGGATCCCTGTGATTCCATTATCATATTCATCAATATGCAATGTCAGCTTTCTGTCCTCAGGAAGTACGGAAATACTCTCTCCTGCCACCTGGTTTCCCATATCCTGAATGTATCCATGAAGAGCATTGATCTCTTTTCCATCAAACTCTGTATACACCACAGGAAATTCAGGCGCATCCATTGAAGAATAAACAGCCTCTTCCTTTTGCATATTTTTTCTTGCAGCAAAGAAATACACAGCCACCGATGCGGCAAATACCATTGTAAGTATCCCTGCTGTCCGTATTATTTTTTTCATATCATTCAGTCCTTTAAACTCAGCCCATTTATACAGCCGCCTGTTTTGACGGTCCCTTTCATTTTATATAATAACCTGTGAAACTACAACTTAATCTTTTTTTAAGTATTATAAATCTAAGTATTATAAAACAAAAAAAGATACTCTGTTCCACGTGAAACAAACACATGTTGCAGAGTATCTATAAAAATTCATTATTCAGGCTTTTTCTCTACATATCCCAAAGCCTGTTCCAAAGCTTCCTGTTCTTCATTTCCAAGGACTACATCTGTCTGTCCCCGATCCACTTCCTTCATATATATATAGCAGCCTTCCCTGCTGTGGATACAGTTCAGTACAAAACCTGTATTAGTATAATCCAGCATTGCAAATACAAAGCTTAAATTACCACCCATTCCCTGAAATGCATTGTATTTCACCATTCCAAATTTCTGAAAGGATGCGCGGAAATTACGGTTTAAGGTACGGATGGAATCCTTTGCCGCCCGGTCTTCTGCTTTCAGGTTTCGGATCTCTTCAATCTGATCCATGATCACATCTTCCAATGTTTCTGCATCTTTTCCTCGCATAAAATAATCATACTTGCGGGTCAGACTTTTTAACTGTACCATAGTGGAGATCAAAAAGATCAGTAATATTAACACTAAACCGATCAATCCCAAAATAAGAAATCCCGGGTCAAACGGAAGCTGATTTAAAATACTGGTTTCCATCATGAATGCATCATTCTCCTTCTGTCGATCAGCCGATGGATTCTATCATTTCCACGATTCTTTCCAGTTCCGCTTCAGAATAATATTCGATTTCAATTCGGCCTTTATTTTTGTCTTTATTATGTATACTTACCTTGGTTCCCATAACAGATTTCATTCTGTCTTCCAGATTTTGGTAGATCAGTGTGAGAGCTTCATCCTGTTTCTTTTCTTCTTTCTTCTCTCCCGCTGCTTCCCGCTGCATCCGCTTTACCAGTTTTTCTGTTTCACGGACACTTAACTTTTTGTCCAGAACTTCTTTTGCTGCTTTTAACTGCAGTCCCTTGTCCTCCAGTGAAAGGAAAGCCCTTGCATGTCCACTGGTAATCACACCCTGGATCAGCATATTCTGGATCTGCTCATCCAGTTTTAAAAGGCGCATAGTATTGGTAATAGCAACACGGCTCTTTGCCACACGGGCAGCGATCTCTTCCTGTGTAAGATCAAACTCCCTGATCAGCTGCTGATAAGCCAAAGCTTCTTCGATCGGATTTAAGTCTGCCCTCTGTACATTTTCGATCAGAGAGATCTCCATTGCTTCCTGTCTGCTGTATTCTTTTAATACTGCAGGAACTTCTTTTAATCCAGCTGCTTTTGCAGCGCGCCATCTGCGCTCCCCTGCAATGATCTCATAAAAGCTGCCTGACTTCTGTACCAGAAGAGGCTGAAGAACTCCATACTGTTTAATAGACCCCGCCAGCTCATTGATCTGTTCTTCGTCAAATGTTTTCCTCGGCTGTTCCTTATTCGGCTGGATCAGATCCAGTTTGAGCATAAGGATGCGTCCTTTTTCATCGATCTCCTCTGCAGCAGCTGCCCTTTTCGCTTTTGCTTTTTCAAGCTCTTCTTTGCTCTCTTTTACAACATCTTCACCGAAAATCGCCCCCAGGCCTTTTCCTAATCCCTTCTTTGCCATTATAACTCTTCTCCTCTGCTTATCACTTCCGCTGCCAGCATCCGATAACTTTCCGCACCTGTTGAACGGGTGTCATAAAGATTAATGGACTTACCGTGACTTGGTGCTTCTGCAAGTCTTACATTTCTTGGAATAATAGTTTTATAAATGGTCTGATTTAAATTGCTCTTTACGCTCTCCACAACCTGCAAAGATAAATTGGTGCGGGCATCATACATGGTAAATACAACCCCTTCCAGTTCCAGCTGTGGATTTAATTTTTTTCTTACCAGTTCTACTGTCTTTAATACCTGATTTAATCCTTCCAGAGCATAATACTCACACTGGATCGGTACCAGTACCGTATCTGCTGCTGTCAATGCATTAATTGTCAGGATATTCAAAGATGGCGGACAATCGATCAGAATAAAATCATAATCATCTCTTACCTGATCCAGATAACGTTTTAAAAGTGTTTCTTTATTTTCTATTTCCTGAAACTCGATTTCTGCTCCTGCCAGGTTCATATCAGAAGGAAGTACATCCAGATTATCCTGTACATTCTTTACCAGACATTCGTCCAGTCCGGCCTCCTCCGCCATCAGATCATATACTGTATGTTCGTGTTCTTCTATTTCTACTCCCAGTCCGCTGCTGGCGTTTCCCTGGGGGTCAAAGTCTACCAGCATTACATGCTGTCCTGCCTCTGCCAGACAAGCTGATAAATTGATTGCTGTTGTAGTTTTTCCTACTCCGCCTTTCTGGTTGGCAATTGTAATAATTCGTCCCATATTTTTTACATCCTTTCTCAGAAAAACATTCATTTTCTGACCGTCAAAAACGATTATAGCACAACTTTATAGTTATAGCAAAAAGTTTCACGTGAAACATATAAATAGTTTCACAACATTCCATCAACTTTTCTTAAATCTTTTGTCCGTTGTAATAGCGTACCCATTGTATTATAATACTGTTTAGATACCACATTACTTCATCACTATTATAATAAGGAAGAAAGAGATTATCTAAATGAAAACAAGAAATAAATTACTGACCTTACTTATCCTTTCTGCTGGCGCTGCTACTACTACTGCGCTGATCAATAAAGCAGTTAAACTTTCTGCTGTATCAAAGCACATTTTAGAGAGCCGCGTCTCTCTCTGTTATCGCTGGCGTCTGGGCAATATCCATTATACAAAGATCGGCGAAGGGAAACCTGTCCTTCTTGTACACGACCTTTCACCTGCATCCTGCAGTTATGAATGGCATTCCGTCCGCAGAGAACTTGCAAAGAACCATACTGTATACACCATTGACCTGTTAGGTTTCGGACGTTCCGAAAAGCCCAACCTCACTTACACCAACTATCTGTATGTGCAGCTGCTCTCCGATTTTATCAAATCAGAGATTGGTCACCGCACAGACATTGTAGCTACCGGTGCTGCTGCTTCTCTGGCAGTTATGGCATGTGGAAATTCTCCGGAATTATTTGACCGTCTGATCCTGGTCAACCCGGAGTCCCTGCTCTCCTGCAGTATGGTACCTGGAAAGAACGCGAAACTTTACAAGTTCATTCTGGATCTGCCGATCGTAGGCACCCTGATCTACCACATTGCAAGCAGCCGTCAGAATATTGCAGATGAATTTAAAAATCACTATTTCTCTAATCCGTACTCTGTCACTGCCCGGGATATTGACGCTTACTACGAAGCAGCACATTTAGGCGACTCTCCTAAATCTGTATATGCCAGTGTCAAATGTAACTACACCAAGTGCAACATCATCAATGCTTTAAAGAAGATCGATAACAGCATCTATCTTTTAGGCGGCGATCATCTGACCGGAATGGAGGAAATCCTGGAAGAATATAAAAATTACAATCCAGCGATCGAGTCCATTATGATCCCGGATACCAAACATTTACCTCAGTTAGAAGCACCTGCTGCGTTTCACGAAATGTGTGAAACATTTTTAGAATAACACCTGTTTTGAAAAATGTTTCACGTGAAACATCCACTATTTAATTTTCAATTTACAGGTTCATAGGTTTGTTTCACAGCAGCCATAATAATGTTTCACGTGAAACATTTTATGGCTGTTCTTTTTTACTGTTACAAGATCACTACATCAACCCGTTTAGGAGGTACCACTTATGCTTCGTATTGGCTGTCACTTATCATCTTCCAAAGGTTACTGTGCTATGGCAAAAGATGCCCTGGAAATCCGCGCAAACACTTTTCAATATTTTTCCCGCAATCCCAGAGGAGGTAATGCAAAGGCGCTGGACCAGGAAGACATTGCCCGTTTTCTGGTGGAAACAGATAAAAATGATATCCATCCATTTTTAGCCCATGCCCCTTATACATTAAACGGCTGTTCTGCAGACCCGGCTCTCCGCGATTTCGCCAGACGCACGATGGCCGATGACCTGGCACGTTTGGAATTTACCCCTGGAAATCTTTACAATTTTCATCCCGGAAGCCATGTAAAACAGGGCGCAGATGTAGGCATTTCTTATATTGCCGATATGTTAAATGAGATTTTAAAGCCCGACCAGACTACTACTGTCCTATTGGAAACCATGTCCGGCAAAGGCAGCGAAGTAGGGAGAACCTTTGAAGAATTAAAAGCAATTATTGATAAAGTGGAGTTAAACAGCCAACTTGGAGTATGTTTGGATACCTGCCATGTATGGGATGCAGGCTATGATATTGCAGATCACTTAGATGAAGTAATTTCAGAATTTGACCGGATCATCGGTCTTGATCGTTTAAAAGCCATTCACTTAAATGACAGTTTAAATCCTCTTGGAGCCCATAAAGACCGCCACGCCAGACTGGGAGAAGGTCATATTGGATTGACCGCTTTAAAGAGACTGATCAATCACCCGGCGCTGGCTCATCTTCCTTTCTATCTGGAAACGCCTAATGATCTGGCTGGATATGCAAAAGAAATTGATATGATGCGGGAAGCATGGAAATATTAGTAAGTCAAAAAATATCCTTCGCCAAAGTCCCTGGTAATTGTTTTCCAGGCTTTGGCGAATTATTTTAGACTGTTATACCCCTGTTACTTTATAAGGGATCATTACTCTTTTTCCCCGGATCCGGTCATTTTCTTCTGTATCAAACGCCTCTAAAAGCAGCTTTACTGCTTCTTTTCCCTGTTTCCGTCCATCTCTTTCTACGGAAAGCATTTCATCCTCTAAGAGTTTTGCCGTCTTTTCAGCATCCATTCCCATAAAAAGGATCTTTTCTGTTCCCTGTTTTTTCCCTTTAAAAAGCTCCTTAAAGCACTGTCCAACTGCTGTTTCATTTAAAGCAAAAAGAGCATCCGGAAGTTTCTTTCCCTGCAATACCCGGTTTATATCTTCTACTTCCCGCAGGATCAGTTCTTCCGGCAGGGCAATTCCATTATCTTCTAACGCCTGCACACAACCTCTGTACCGCTCCTCTGTAGCTGCATCATTTTCCATCTGTCCTACTGCAATCCCGATCCTTTTGCAGCCTTTTTCGATCAGTCTGCAGATGCCCTCATAAGCGCCACGGAATTCGTCTGCAAAAACGCCATCCATTCCTGCATTTTTTACATCTTTTTCAGTCAGTACAACCGCTGTTCCGTTGGCTTCTAATTCCTGTAAAATGCTTCTCAACTCTTTATTTTCACTGCGCACAGGCACTAAAACAAGGCCTTTCATATGCTGATTTTTTACTTCTTCCAGCCACTTTTTTTCTGTTTTCAGGTCATTTTCGCTGTCCATAAAAACAAGACTGTAGCCATGTTTTGCTGTTTCTTTTGCCGCACCTTCTAATATCTTTCCATACTGCTTCTCTCCCACTCCCGGGATGATCATACCGATCGTAAAACTGTCTTTACTGCTCAGACTCCTGGCAATCATATTTGGCGTATAGTTGTATTCTTTAATGATCCCCATAACTTTCTTGCGGGTATCTTCCTTTACATATCCAGAGTCGTTTAGAACTCTGGATATAGTAGCGCAGGAAACTCCCGCAAGCTTTGCCATTTCTTTGATATTCATAACTTGCATTCTGCCTTTTTCTTAATGTATCGTTTTATTTTATTATTGCTTTTATTATCACTGCATTTGATTGTCTCAGATGTTTCTGCCCGCAATGGCAATGAAAATAGTCTGATTTTTAATGCGTATTTGATATAATAATCTGATAAATATGTGTTTTTCATCTGCATGTAACCGATTTCATGCTTATTTTGTTCCCAGTGGCTCTTTTCCTGGAAGTCCCGCTTTTCTTGGATATTTTGCTGAAATCGGTTTCATTTTCTTAATTTTGATCAGACTTCTGGATCCATCGCCTCCCGGAAGCTCAAATCCAGTCACATTTTCGATCTCTCCGCCTAATATTGCCACTGCCTTCTTTGCCTGAGCCAGTTCTTCTTCAATATCTCCTGATTTATAAGGGATAAAATATCCCCCCACCTTTACAAATGGCATACAATATTCTGATAAAGAGGACAGATTAGCCACTGCACGGGATACGCACAGATCAAATTTCTCTCTGAGATCCTTATTTCTGCCTCCATCCTCTGCTCTTGCATGGACGCAGGTGACATTTTCAAGATCAAGGCGCTCACAGACTTCCTCTAAAAAGCGGACTCTCTTATTTAAAGAGTCTAATAAAGTGACCTTCAAATGAGGAAAAGTAATCTTTAATGGGATGCCAGGAAATCCTGCTCCTGTTCCCACATCAATCAATGAAACCGTTTTCTCAATGCCAGAAAACCCTTTTACAAGACACAGACTGTCGCAAAAATGCTTTGTGATTACTGCATCTTCTTCTGTAATGGCCGTCAGGTTCATTACTTTATTCTTTTCTACCAGAAATTGGAAGTAATCGTAAAACTGCTCCAGCTGCTTTTCACTTAGCTGGATGCCCAAAGGTTTTACTCCCTCTTCCATTTTCCGGACAAACTGTTCTGTCATAAATTTTTAACCTCTCATATCAGCATGTACCCGCGAGAACTCTCGCGGGTACATATTTTTTCCTTAAGCTTCGCTCTTGCTTCTCTCCAGATATACCATTAATACAGAAATATCCGCCGGTGATACACCGGAAATTCTGGATGCCTGTCCAATGGTAGACGGCTGGATCTTATTTAACTTCTGTACAGCCTCTTTTCGCAGGCTGTTTACCTGGGCATAATCAAAGTTTTCCGGCAGCTTTCTGCCCTCTAACTTCTTAAACTGAGCTACCTGCTGCATCTGGCGCTTGATATAACCTTCGTATTTGATCTCAATATTTACCTGCTCCTGCACATCAAAAGCAAGTTCCGGACGTTTTTCATCTACCTCTGCCAGCTTCTCATAGTCCAGTTCCGGACGCTTGATCAGCTCTGCCAGGGTAGTTCCTGACTTAAGAGGTGTACTCTCATACTTAGCCAGAAGTTCCTGAACCTTTGGAGTACCGCCGATAGTTGCCTTTTCAAGACGCTCGATCTCTGCATCGATCTGTGCTTTCTTCTCAAGAAGATGCTCATATTCTTCATCACTTACAAGGCCAATATTATGTCCGGTCTCACGCAGACGCAGATCTGCATTATCCTGTCTTAAAAGCAGTCTGTACTCTGCTCTGGAGGTCATCATACGGTATGGTTCATGGTTCTCTTTGGTCACCAGATCATCGATGAGAACGCCGATATAAGCCTGGGAACGGTCCAGAACCACCTGCTCTCTGCCAAGAACTTCCATAGAAGCATTTACACCTGCCATAAAGCCCTGTACAGCTGCTTCCTCATAACCGGAGCTTCCGTTAAACTGACCGCCTGCAAACAGGCCGCGGATCTTCTTAAACTCCAGCGTAGACTTAAGCTGCAAAGAATTGATGCAGTCATACTCAATGGCATAAGCATTTCGCACGATACGCACATGTTCCAGTCCCGGTACAGTACGGTACATTGCATACTGTACATCCTCAGGAAGAGAACTGCTCATTCCGCCTAAATACATTTCATTGGTATAAAGTCCTTCCGGCTCCACAAAGACCTGATGACGCTCTTTATCTGGGAATTTTACCACTTTGTCCTCAATAGACGGACAATATCTTGGTCCTGTTCCCTCGATCGCTCCTGAGAACAGAGGAGAACGGCTTAAATTATCACGGATGATCTTGTGTGTCTCCTGATTGGTATAAGTCAGCCAGCAGGAAGCCTGCTCTTTCTGAACACTTTCCGGGTCTGTAGAGAAGGAAAACGGAACCACTCTCTTATCTCCAAACTGCTCCTCCATCTTTGAAAAGTCGATGCTTCTCTTGTCAGCTCTTGCCGGTGTTCCTGTTTTAAAACGGAACATTTCAATTCCGTTTGCGATCAGGGAGTCCGTCAAATGGGTAGCTGCCTGCAGTCCGTTTGGTCCCGTAGGGTTGCTTACGTCCCCGTAGATACATCTTGCACGCAGATAGGTTCCTGTACACAGTACAACTGCTTTCGCGTGATATATGGCCCCTGAGAAGGTCTTAACACCCTTAATCTGGCCGTCCTCGACTATCAGCTCAGAAACCTCTGCCTGACGGATGGTCAGATGCTCTGTATTCTCCATGGTCTTTCGCATCTGACGGCTGTATTCCTGCTTATCCGCCTGGGCCCTTAAAGAGTGGACAGCCGGTCCCTTTGACTCATTTAACATCTTAGACTGGATAAAGGTCTTATCAATGTTCTTTCCCATTTCTCCGCCTAATGCATCCAGCTCTCTTACCAGATGTCCCTTGGAGCTTCCACCTACATTAGGATTACAGGGCATCAGGGCAATACTGTCCACACTGACTGTAAATACAATGGTCTCAAGGCCCAGTCTGGCACAGGCAAGCGCTGCCTCACAGCCGGCATGACCGGCACCTACTACCACAATATCATATGTTTCTTCCAAATATGGCATTTTCTTAATTCCTTCCTGTTTCTATATTCCCCGTGACTACTTTCCCATACAAAACTTGGAAAAGATCTCATTTACCAGATCATCTTCCACTGCTTCTCCTAATATCTTTCCAAGCTGCTCATAAGCATTCATCAGATCAATGGAGTAAAAATCTTCCGGCATGCCGTCTGATACGCTCTGTTTTACCATTTTAAGGCTGTCTAATGTCTGTTCCAGTGCCTCTTTATGGCGAACATTGGTAATGTACACCTGCTCGTTAAAGGATATTTTTCCGTGGTAGAACAGCCTTTTGATCTCTTCTTCCAGAGCTTCAATTCCCTGCTCCTCTTTTGCAGAAATCGGGATCACTGCATGGCCGCAGGCATTTTCTAACTCATCCTTATCTACGGCCAGCTTAAGGTCCGTCTTATTTAACAGGACAATGGCTCTGCGCCCCCTGATAAACTCCATGATCTCCTTATCATTTTCATCTAACGCCCTGGAGCCATCCACTACATAGATGATCAGATCTGCATCCTCTGCCGCCTTCATGGCACGCTCTACACCGATCTTTTCCACTACATCTTCTGTATCACGGATGCCAGCTGTATCCACCACATTTAAGCTGATGCCCTGAAGGTAAATATGCTCTTCCAGGGTGTCTCTGGTGGTTCCTGCGATCTCCGTGACAATGGCTCTTTCTTCCCCTAAAAGCACATTCATAAGGGAAGATTTTCCTGCATTTGGCTTTCCTAAGATAACAGTCTTAATGCCTTCTGACATGACCCGGCCGTCATCACAGGAGGCTAAAAGCCGCTCCACCTGTTTTACCATAGGCTCCAAAGCTGCCAAAAGGCGCTCTGGATACCCGTCTAATGAAATATGTTCCGGGTCATCTAAAGCAGACTCAATAAAGGCGATCTCATATAAGATCTTTTCGCGAAGTTCCCGTATCTTTCGTGAAACAGAGCCTGCCAGCTGGCTTACGGAACTCTTTAAGGCATATTCATTGGTAGACTGGATCACGTCCGCCACTGCCTCTGCCTGGGCTAAGTCAATACGTCCATTTAAGAAAGCACGTTTTGTAAATTCTCCAGGCTCTGCCGTCCTTGCCCCATTTCGGATCACTGTCTCTAAGATCTTCTTTACAATAAAGACACCGCCGTGGCAGTCGATCTCCACTGTATCTTCCGCTGTATAACTGTTAGGCCCTTTCATGATCATCACCAGAACTTCATCTAAACGTTCTTCCCCGTCATAAATATAGCCGTAGTGGATCGTATGTGACTTCACCTGGCTCAGATTCTTTGGCTCTCCCTTTTTATTTCTGTAAATGCGGCTTATTACCTGTAAGGCATCATCACCGCTTATCCTTACGATACCGATACCGGAATTGCTCATTCCCGTCGCTATCGCTGCAATGGTATCTGTTTTCATTCATTTTCCCTCATTTCATTCCCCTATTATACAAAAAAGGCTGTCGCTTATGCAACAGCCTTTCTCATTAATCTCTCAATTAATTTTGTATTACTCCTGTGCGCTTTCACTAACTGTTTCAGTCACAGGCTCTGCCTTTGGTGCAGACTGGTAAGAACCGCCTCTGCGGTTGTTTCCCTTATAGCCATAAGAACGATCAGAACGGCCTCTGCCTGCTCTGTCATATCTTCCTTTTCTCTCAGTAGTAACAGCTTCCTTCTTTAAAGCAATGACTACATGGCGGAAAGGTTCTTCTCCTTCGCTGCGTGTGGTCACATACTTGTCATTCTGGACTGCTGCATGGATGATCCGTCTTTCATAAGGATTCATAGGCTCTAAGGATACAGGACGTCTGGTACGTTTTACCTTGTATGCAATGTTCTTTGCAAGGGTTTCCAGAGTCTCTTTTCTTCTTTCACGGTAATTTTCCGTATCCAGTTTTACTCTCAGATAACCTTCTGTTCCCTTATTTACGATCAGACTTACCAGATACTGTAAAGAGTCTAAGGTCTGTCCTCTCTTACCGATCAGAATTCCCATGTCCTCTCCCTCTAAGTTCAGGGAAATTTCCTGCTCTTCCTCATTGTAAGCAGCTGTAATAGATACCTCAAGGTTCATGGCATCAAAAATCTGGGACAGGAACTCAATTGCCTTGTCAGCAACGGTTTCTTTCTTTTTTGCACGTATGATCGCCGGTTTTGCACCGATTCCTAAAAATCCGGCGCTTCCTTTGTCAACCACTTCATACTCCAGCTTGTCGCTGGTAGTCTCAAGCTCGATCAACGCCTTCGTAACCGCTTCGTCTACTGTTTTCGCAGTAACCGTAATCATATCCATACGAAACAAACCTCCTATTTTTTATTGCCCTTCTCCTGGCGTTCATTATACTTCGCTACCATACCGGCCTTGGAAGCCAGACTTCCTGGTTTTGCGTCCTGATTATAATACTTATTGGACTCTTCCACCTGGGCCTTGCTCTTTGCGATCTTAGCCATACGTGCACTTTCTTCACGGGATTCCTTTTCTTCATACTTTTTCAGCATGTCATCCACGTTTCCAACCTTTGTTGGCGGAAGTCCTTTTTTCGCACGCTTCTTGTTAGTCTTTTCTACATTTTTCTGTACCAGCTCGTCCATATCTACTTTATTTAAGTAAGAATTAATGACCATCTGCTGGATAACGGTAAACACACTCTGTGCTACCCAGTAGATACCAATACCGGAAGCAAAGGTAAAGCAGAAGAATACAGACATTAACGGCATGGTCACGTTCATGGACTTCATCATATCAGAAGTTGGATTTTCTTCCACCTGCTTTGGCTGGTTTGCAGTCATCAGCTTAGTGCTGTACCACTGGCTGGCACCTGCTAAAACAGGAATTGCAATAGCCGCGATCACCATTGTGATGGTTCCTGTACCGCCGCTGAAGAAATTCGTAATCACCTGCCATGGTGTATATGCAATGTTCAGTCCAAAGAAGTTCTGCATCTTCTCAATGGCCTGTACTGCGTTCACACCACCTTCTACGGCAGCTTCACCTGCAGCAGGGAACGCACCGATAAAGGTCTGCCACTGCTGTGCAGTGAATTTATATAATAGATCGATAACTGTATTTACGTTAGTAAAATCAAATTTGTCGCCAGTCATTCTGCATGCCTGTGCAAGCTGTGTAAACACATCCTGTGTCTGATAACCAGCCGGCAGCTGACTGATAACGGTTTCATAATATCCTCTTACAGACTGTACATAAGCCGGGATATTATAGATAACACGGTACAAAGCGAAAATGATCGGCATCTGGATAGCCAGTGGCAGACATCCGCCTGTCATAGATGTACCATACTTTTCGTAAACCGCTTTCATCTCTGCCTGCATCATCATGGCAGATTTCTGGTCATTTTCTTTGCCCTTGTACTTTTTCTGGATCGCATTGATCTCAGGCTGCATAACAGCCATCAGCTTGGATGATTTCTGCTGTTTGATGGTCAGCGGCATCATCAAGAGCTTTGTAACCAGTGTAAACAGAATAATGCACAGACCGATATTCTCAATGCCGAATGTGCTGGTAAAACGGAATAATAAATCCATGATCCAGCCTAAGATCCCGGCGATTGGCCCCAGAATACCGCCTGTTTTTGTCAAAACAACTGCGCCAGCTAAACTGTTCAAAACGCTACCTCCTTATGGAGCACCTGCTGTGCTCGTTTTTCTACGGAACTGGATCATAACCGCCTTCTGCAAAGGGATGACAGCGAAGGATCCGCTTGCAGGCCAACCATGTACCCTTAAACACACCATACTTTTCCAGTGCTTCAATGGCGTATTGAGAGCACGTAGGTGTGTAAATACAGTGAGTATTTATTTTAAGAGGGGAAAGATACTTCTGGTACCCCCTTATCATCAGGATCATTGTCTTTTTTACAATCTTCATGATCTACTTCACTTCGATTCTTTTAAAATATGATGCAGTCCGCACAGGTGCATATACGCACCTTCCAAATGTTTGTAATCTGATGTTGCTGCGGCAGTCCTTGCCACAACGATGATGTTTAACCCAGTCTCAATTTTTTCATTATTCAGCCGGAATATCTCCCGCATCAGTCTGGCAATATGGTGGCGTACCACGCTGTTGCCTACCTTTTTGCTCACGGATATACCAAGCTGGTTTGACTCTTCCCCGTTTCTCATTACATACATAACAAGCAGACGGTTTGCATAGGACTTTCCATTTCTGTATATATTCTGAAAGTCACTGTTCTTCTTAATGGAAGGAAATCGTTTCATATAGAATAGAAACTCCTTTTCATTTAGCTAAACAAAAAGGCCACATCCTGAAAATGTGGCCTTACTGTTCTCAATGTTCTTAAGCGGTTAATTTAGCTCTACCTTTTGCTCTTCTTGCAGCAATAACTTTTCTACCGCCAGCTGTCTTCATTCTAGCTCTGAAGCCATGAACTTTTGCTCTCTGTCTTTTCTTAGGCTGAAATGTCATCTTCATATTCCGGGCACCTCCTATCAAATATTATCTGCTAATGTGGTAACACACATTTCGACTAGTATAATTAAACATCTTCTCGATTATATAGAAAAAATCGGCCTTAGTCAAGGGATTTTTTGAGGAAAACTGGGAAAAAATTGTGGACAGATGCCCCTGTGTGTACCATGTATATCTCTGCTCACATTATCCACAATTTGTTGATAAGTTGTGGATAAGTTCTGGAAAACCTTATTCTCATCCACAGTGTTCCATCCGGATTCCCTTTTTTTCCTGGTTTTTACCATTGTGTACAACTTTCTCTTTTCCTTATCCACTCTTTGTGGAAAACCTGCCCGTTTTTTGCCATTTTTGCCTTCATCCACAGCTTTCCAACAAAGTTATCCACAATATTTTGCACTTTTGATTGAAAAAAAAACGGCTTTAGTATACAATGTACTTAGATTGGGCAATTCTGCACTACAGTTTCAGGAGACAGAAAATGATAGATAAAATTAAAGAAAACTGGGAAAAAATCCTACTGATTTTAAAAGAAGAACATGAAGTATCCGATGTTTCCTACCGGACATGGCTTCAGCCATTGACCCCTTATTCTTTTAAAGGAAATACCGTTACCATCATCGTTCCGGAACAGACCTTTTTGGCCTATGTAAAAAAGAAATACGGTCTTTTATTAAAAGTTACCATTTCAGAATTCCTAGATCAGGACTGTGATGTGGATTTTAAGGTAAAGGACCAGATCGAGGAAGAAAAACAGGCGCAGGCGCCTTCCCTCATCCAGAAAAATAAAGCAGTTGTAAGCCCTGATGTGATCCAAAGTGCTAACTTAAACCCAAAATATACCTTCGATACCTTCGTTGTAGGTTCCAACAACAACTTAGCTCATGCAGCAGCCCTTGCGGTTGCGGAATCTCCCGGAGAGATCTACAATCCCCTTTTTATCTACGGAGGCGTTGGTCTTGGAAAAACCCATCTGATGCACGCAATTGCTCATTTTATTTTAAAAAACAACCCAAGCGCCAAGATCCTTTATGTCAGCTCTGAAACCTTTACCAACGAGCTGATCGATGCGATCCGTAACAAAAACAACATTACCACCACGGAATTCCGTGAAAAATACCGCAATAATGACGTCCTTCTTATTGATGATATCCAATTCATTATAGGAAAGGAAAGTACCCAGGAGGAATTTTTCCATACCTTTAATACATTATATGAATCAAAGAAGCAGATTATCATATCTTCCGATAAACCTCCGAAAGAAATTGAAACTCTGGAAGAACGTCTGCGTTCCCGCTTTGAATGGGGTCTTACTGTAGACATCCAGTCTCCGGATTATGAGACCCGCATGGCCATCCTGCGTAAAAAAGAAGAAATGGAAGGCTACAATATTGATAATGAAGTGATCAAATATATCGCAACCAACATCAAATCCAATATCCGTGAGCTGGAAGGCGCCCTTAACAAGCTGGTTGCTCTGTCCAATCTGGAAAAAAGGGAAATCAATATTTCCATGGCAGAAGAGGCATTAAAAGATATTATCTCTCCGAACCAGAAACGTGAAGTGACTCCTCAGGTCATTCTTGAAGTGGTTGCTGAACATTATGGCATCTCTGTCAGCGATATCATTGGTGGTAAACGTAATGCTGAGATCGTCACACCTCGTCAGGTCGTGATGTACCTTTGCCGCGAGATCACAGATACTCCATATAAAGCACTCGGTATTCTGCTTCGTAACCGTGCCCACTCTACGATCATCAACGGAGATGGTAAAGTTCGTAAACAGCTTCAGGCAAACGATAGAAGCTTAAAGAACAACATTGATATTATACGCAAAAAACTGAGCTCATAAACACCTGTGTGGATATGTTGATTTCGTGTTTTCTATATAATAGGAAAAAACTCATATCCATTATAAACATTTTAATGTGAATATCATGTAGATAATATGTGGAAAAGTTTATAACATTTT
>OGEG01001010.1_pt1 | contig 22439 bp, 18 predicted proteins | sample 1570621 | NCBI WGS metagenome assembly OGEG01 (sample SAMEA2582130, study PRJEB24529) | metagenome | biome: Human gut stool | place: China | collected 2011 | reverse complement strand
CTCTTTGTAGTCGCCATACGCATCGGCGTGCTTGCTGCCGTGTGCTATCCAGAGTGCCTTAGGCTGCGGTTTCGCCTCGTAGAGCGGATACACCATCCAGGTGGGCACGAACGTATCGTTGTCGCCGTGTATGAAGAGCATCGGCTTCTGGCACTTCGCAACCTGCTTCAGTGGCGATGCCTCATTGAAGTTCCAGCCGTACTTAACCTGCACAAGCCACGAGGCAGTGTACATCAGTGGGAAGTCGGGTAACGAGAAGCGGGCAGATATTTCGTTCGAGAACTCGTCCCACACGCTCGTATATCCACAGTCCTCCACGAAACACTTCACATACTGCGGTGTCTGTTCGCCACTGACGCACATCGTCGTAGCGGCACCCATCGAGATGCCGTGCACCACAAGGCGCATCGAATCGGCTTCGGTGCGGAACAGTTCGGGTGCCAGGCTTATCCAGTGCAGCACGTCGAGGCGATCCTTCCATCCCATCTGTATTGCGTCGCCGTCGCTCTGTCCGTGCGCATAGAGGTCGGGCAGCAGCACGTTAGCCCCAAGCTCACGATTGTAGATGCGTGCGATGGGCAACATACGTGTGGCGTTGTCACAATAGCCATGCACAAGCACGGCGGTGCGTCCATTCGCACGTGGCGAACGAACAAACAAAGCATGGGCACGCTTACCCGTTGTGGGCATCACAACGAACGTATCGCGCAGTGCGCCCACGGTTTGCAAGCTGTCGAGCCACGACTTCAGTTCGGGGAAACGCTTCTCTATCTGTGCCAAGTTGGAGTTGCGCTCGCGCTCAGCACTCACAAGGGCATAGTCGACAAGGTAGAACGAAGCTGCGGTGACGATGCCTAACAACAGTACAAGACTCGCACCGAGGCTTATCAATAGTTTTTTATGTTTCATACTGTTAAGAGTCTATAAATACTACTTCAGATACGGTTTCAGCACCTCCACCCACTTCAGGTATCCCTTGCCGAGCAGATGCAGTCCGTCGTTGGTGTACTCCGGGTTCATCACGTCGGTAGAAGGCGTTACGAGCGCCTTGTACACGTCGATGTATGTAACACCGTGGCGTGCGGCAACAGCCTTTATCTTTGCGTTGAGCGCAGGAATATTCTTCTTACGGTCCATATGACCAGAAAACTTGTTGAACTTCGGATTCACGGGGAACACGCTCTGCACGTAAAGCTTCGTCGCAGGCGACTCGCGCTTCACACGCTCCACAATTTTCTCCACGTTCTTCGCTATCTCGTCCATGCTCTTGCCGCGCGCAAAGTCATTGGTACCGATGAGCAGGAATATCTTCGCCGGCTTGCCCTTTGTCACAGTGCTCAGACGGTCGAGTACGCCTTGGGTTGTATCGCCACTGATACCGCGGTTCTTGGCGTGCGGATTGCCCAGCAGCTCTGCCCACTCGCCACCGTTGGTGATGCTGTTGCCGAGGAAGACGATGTCGCTCTTGCTGGTAGGCAGCACCTCAAACAGAGTGGCACGCTGATAATAGAACGTGGAGTGTTTCTGCTCCTGAGCCTGCATCGTGCACGCACAGAACAGACTCAACATAACGATTAGCTTCTTCATAGCTGTACTTTTATTGTTACGCTACACTCAAGCCGGTGCAGCAATCGAATTGAAACGTTTATCTAACTCTAACGACAAAAGTACTAATAAAAATCGAAAGCGCCTATGTTTTTTGCATCCTTTTGTGCAAAAAACACAGCTACGAGGAAGACTTATTCGACAAAAATACGTAACTTTGCAAGCGTTAAATCAAAGTGTAACTAATTTATGGACGACTATCACGCGGAAAACCCGAATTTGTAATGCAGGAGGACGCTCTCACAATGCGGTCTCCCAAGCATCGTTTAACCCAAGGAGACAGCTTTATGAGAACATACTGGAACACCAATTCTACCCTCAAACAAATCGAAGAGTGGCAGCCGAACTGCTGGATACAAGTTACATGTCCAACAGAAGAAGACCAGCAATTGCTGGAAGACGAGTTTAACATACCCGATTATTTCCTTTCCGACATCAGCGATACCGACGAACGTGCCCGCTACGAGTACGACGACGGCTGGATGCTCATCATCCTTCGTATCCCTTACGTGAAGGAGATACGCTCACGTACGCCGTACACCACCGTGCCGCTCGGCATCATTCACAAACGCGACGTGACCATCACCGTGTGCTACTACGAGACGAACATGATGATCGACTTCGTGTCCTACCACCAGAAGCGCGGCGAGGGATTTACCGACTATGTTGACATGACATTCCGTCTTTTCCTCTCTTCTGCCGTGTGGTATCTGAAACGCCTGAAGCAGATTAACACGCTCATCGAGAAAGCGAAACACAACCTCGACCACAACGTGAACAACGAGTCGCTCATAGCACTCTCGCGTCTGCAGGACTCACTCACCTACTTCGTCACATCTATCCGTGGCAACGAGACATTGCTTGCCAAACTGAAGTTCAAGCTGCAGGTGGACGAACTGGATGCCGACCTCATCGAGGACGTAAACATCGAGATGTCGCAGGCTCGTGAGACGACGAACATCTACTCCGACATCCTCGAATCGACGATGGACACCTACTCATCCATCATCAACAACAACATGAACACCGTGATGCGTACACTCACCTCCGTGTCAATCATCATGATGTTGCCCACGCTCATCTCCTCATTCTTCGGAATGAACCTCATCAACGGCATGGAAGAATACCCGTTCGGCTTCATCGTGGCGATACTTATCTCGGTGATAATATCAGCCCTTTCGTGGATTATACTGCGACATAAGCGACTGCTTTAAAGCAAAATGCAAAAATAAATTGCGTTTTTTGTCGCTATTCAAAATATTTTATTTAAGTTTGCAGTCTATAATAAATAATGTGAGGATGTGGCTTCGCGCCACATTCGTGTGAATTACCCTTATCATAAACTTAAAACAGTTAAATGATGGACTCTCAAGAAAACGCCCTGTTGCAAGGTGCACAAGAAGAGCAGAACGTGGAGCAGACTGCCGTAGAGCAGACCGCTGCAGCCGACGTTCAGCAAGTAGAGAACACAAAAGTCTACAAAACTAAACAAGAAGTCGTTGACCGCCTGAAGGAAATCGTCGCAAGCGACGAAGCTCCAGTTAAGGAGGAAATCGACCTTTTAAAGACAGTATTCTACAAACTCCACATCGCAGAGCGTGAAGCACGCCTGAAGGAATACATCAACGGCGGTGGTAACCCTGAAGCTTATCAGGTTTTGCCCGACGAAACCGAGGAGACTTTCAAGGCGCAAATGGCTGTAATCCGCGAGAAACGTGCGCAGATTATGCAGCAGCAGGAGGCTGAAAAGCAAGCCAACCTGGAGAAGAAACTCGAAATAATTGAGAAAATCAAAGCCATGGCTACATCGCCCGACGAGGCAGGCAAGTCGTTCGGTGAGTTCAAGGAGCTGCAGCAGCAGTGGAAGGACATCAAGAACGTGCCGGCTGACAAGGCTAACGAGCTTTGGCGCAACTACCAGTTATATGTAGAGCAGTTCTACGACCTGCTCAAGCTCAACTCTGAGGCTCGCGAGTACGACTTCAAGAAGAACCTCGAGCTGAAGACAAAGCTCTGCGAGGCAGCAGAGAAGCTCGCCGACGAGGAAGACGTAATCAGCGCTTTCCACCAGCTTCAGGAGCTCCGCCAGCAGTACCGCGAGATCGGACCGGTGGCTAAGGAACTGCGCGAGGAGGTATGGGCACGCTTCAAGGCTGCATCTACCGTAATCAATAAGCGCCACCAGCAGCACTTCGAGGATCTCCGCGCTAAGGAGGAGGAGAACCTCGCACGCAAGACCGCCCTCTGCGAGAAGGTAGAGGAACTCTGCAAGACCGACAACAAGGGCGCTGCCGACTGGGAGAAGCACTCTAAGGAGATTATCGACATACAGAACGAGTGGAAGACCATCGGCTTCGCTCCGCAGAAGATGAACGTGAAGATATTCGAACGCTTCCGCGCTGCTTGCGACGACTTCTTCGGACGCAAGGCTGAATACTTCAAGACCCTCAAGGCTACCTTCTCAGAGAACATCGAGAAAAAGAAGGCACTCGTGGAGAAGGCGCAGGCACTCGCCGACAGCACCGACTGGAAGGCTACAAGCGACAAGCTCATCGCGCTGCAGAAGGAGTGGAAGACCATTGGCATGGTTCCGAAGAAACTCGGCGACCAGCTCTGGCAGGACTTCCTCGGCGCATGCAACAAGTTCTTCGAGGCTCGCAACGCAGCCGGCGCTGGTCAGCGCAACGAGGAGCACGCCAACCTCGAGAAGAAGCAGGGCATCATCGAGCAGCTGAAAGCACTCGCTGAGAACGCTGCCGAAGCTACACGCGAGAAGGTGCAGGCACTCACCGAGGAGTACAACAAGGTGGGACACGTGCCGTACAAGGAGAAGGATAAGCTCTACGAGGCTTATCACGAAGTGCTCGACCGCATCTACAAGGAGCTGAACATCTCTACAAAGCGCCGCCGTCTGAACGACTTCAAGGCTAACATCAAGAACGTGGCAAAGCGTGGCGAAGAGGCTCTCGACAACGAGCGTGGACGTCTGGTTCGCCGCTTCGACCAGCTCAAGCAGGAGATACAGACCTACGAGAACAACCTCGGTTTCCTCAACGCAAGCTCCAAGAAGGGCAACAGCCTCATCGACGAGATGAACCGCAAGGTGCAGCACCTGCGCGACGACCTCGAACTGGTTCGCCAGAAGATAAAGGCTATCGACGAGGAGAACAAGTAAAGATTAGTTCTGGAGGCTTAGAAAGGCTTAGAAAGGCTTAAGAAGGCTTAGTAAGGCTTAAGAAGGCTTAGTAAGGCTTAGCCCCAACAAACAATAACCAAAAAGGAGTCAACGATTGTTGACTCCTTTTTTGTTTTATCAGCGTCAGCGGAAAACACCGCCCATCATTTCTTCATATCCTTATCCACCATTGCCGCGACGCACGAGTCCGACCACACATTCTCGGCGGTCTCAATCATATCGAGCACCGTGAAGACGGGCAGTATAACACCCATTATCGCAACCGGCGCACCCACGCCCGACATCAGCGAGAGCGTGAGGAAGAAGCACCCCATAGGCACTCCGGCGTTGCCGATGGCAGCCACCACGGAGATGAACAGCCAAAGCAGCATCACGGGCAGCGACAGCTCCACACCGCCGTTCTGCATCACGAAGAGCGATGTCACGAAGATGAACGCAGCACAACCGTTCATGTTGATGGTTGTGCAGATGGGCAGCACGAAGCGCGCCACCTTGCTGTCCACGCCGAGTCGCTCCTCCGAGGTCTGTATCGTCACGGGCAGCGTGGCAGCCGAACTTTTCGTAAACAGAGCCATGAGCACAGCCGGCATCATGCGGCGCATAACGTGCACGGGGTTGAGTCCGCGAGCCACGAGGAACAGTGGCAGCACCACGAAGAACTGCAACATGTTGCCACCCAATATCACGGCTACGTACTTGCCTATCGACGCCACCACCGTGCCTGCCGACACCTCTGCCGACAGCTGCGCAGCGAACGCCACGATGCCAACAGGCAGCACAGCGATAAGCCAGCGGATGAGCCTTGACACTACCTCCTGCAGCGCACCCAGTCCGCGCATAAGCAGCACCTTGTTCTCCCCCTCGGGCATCTTCGCCAACACCAAGCCCACAGCCACGGCGATGAGCAGCACCGACAGTACATTGCCCTCAATAAACGGGCGCAGGAAGTTGTCGGGCACGATGCCAATCATATAGTCGAAGTACGACCCATTGGTCACCTCCTGCGGTACGCCGTCACCCAAACGGCTACTCTTCACCATCTCCATCGGCAAGTTGTCGGGCGAGATGATGATATAGAGCACCATGCCCACAGCAGCTGCAGCGATGGTGGTGAGCAGCGTATAACTGATGGTATGGCGGAAGATGCGACGTGTTTCGCGCTGCATACCGAACGTTGCGAGTGTTGTTGTCACGGCGAGTGCTATGGTCGGCACAGCTATAAACTGGAAGAGACGTGTGAAGATGGTAGCCACAAAGTTAGCCATCGTGTTCACCCACTCCACGCCGAGCAATCCGAGGCACGAGCCCACGACCAATGCGCCAAGCCACAGCCAGAAGTTCTGCCTTCCGCCACAACAAGAGTGTTTTGTTTCTGATTTGTTGTTCATTCTAATATCTAAAAGAAAGGGTTATTAAACGGTTTTCTTATTTCAGCGTTTCGACTTGAAGAACTCCGTCATTAGCGTTCGACACTCTTCCTCCAGAACGCCACTCACCACCTCGCACTTCGGGTGCAGAGCCTTCGGTGCGAAGGCGCGGAAGCCACGCTTCTCGTCTGCAGCACCATACACCACGCGCCGCACCTGCGCCCAGCCCAATGCTCCGGCGCACATAATGCAAGGCTCTACGGTGACGTAGAGCGTGCAGTCGGTGAGATACTTTCCACCGAGCTGATTAGCAGCCGACGTTATCGCCTGCATCTCGGCGTGTGCCGTCACGTCGCCAAGTGTCTCCGTGAGGTTATGCGCACGCGCAATGATGCGGTCGCCAGCCACGACAACCGCGCCCACGGGTATCTCGCCCTCGTCGCGTGCCGCCTCTGCCTCTACCAGAGCACGACGCATAAACTGCTCGTCCTTCTTCTGCTGTTCTGTTTTCTCCATGTCGTTTTATGTCTTCAAGTGGATACCTAATAAGTACATCGTAGATACTTAATATATACATCGTAGATACTAAGTCACTGAAAAAGTGAATACAAAGATAATGCAAAAGAAAGACAACACAAAATAAGTGGTACTTATTTTTTTATAATATAAGTACCACTACCGCATACCAACCTACTTACTTTCAAAAATTTTAGCAATTCTAACGCTCACTTCATACAACAGGTATAAAGGAATCGTCACCAACACAAGTGTCATCAAATCAGGAGGTGTTATAATTGCAGCAACAATCATAATAACGATTAAAGCATGTCAAAAGTACGACTATCGTGGACGACTTGTAAAATCGTCACTAAGAAAAAAACAAACAAGTGTAGGAAGAAAACGATTGTTCTCTTCCTACACTATTGAGACTTTTTGAAGCATATACCAGCATCGCGGATACGCTTACATAAAGTAAGATATGAGCGAATATTTAGCTACTTAAAGAACCAATAGTTGTCTTTCTCATCCTTTTGCTTTTGATTCATTAACGCATTATCAAAACATCCAATAAAAAAAAGATAAATACTTAATTCTTCATTCACTTTTTGGGAAAATTTGCGTAAATAACACATTGTTTGTTCATCCTTATAAGATATAATATCATTATTATCTGTATGCATAATGTAGTTCCCATATTTACTATTTAAATATTCATTAATCTTTAAAAATTCTGATTGCATTTCAGATTCTTCAGTTGATGCTTTAAAATATATATCAACATCATATAATTTATCGTTATAAAAACAAAATTTTACACTTTCTGTTTTCATTCCGTCAAACGTTGACATCTGAAATATTAAAGTCTCATTGTCAACATATTCAATTTTAAATCCATTTTTTTTCAAAATTGATTTCACTTCAGACATTGAAGAACCTAAAGTACAGCCTGCTATTGTGCGTTGTATCTGTGCTTGCATTGTTAAGCAAAACACCAAAAGAAGTAATGTGAATATTTTTTTCATCATAATCTTACTTATATATTAGTCTTTCTTTATATTCAAATTACGCCACGAATTTATCATATTAGAAGAAGGTGATATAGTTGGGTGTTGTGGTTTACTATTTACTACTATAGATTTCTGTGCCACTTCTGTCTTAACATAATCAGCCAAACTTCCTAAATCTAACGTTCCTGTGGACGATTGTATCTTTTTCAACAGATAGTAGGTAAAAAGACCATGTACTTTTTCCTTATAAGGGAATGCTGTCTCTTTATCTGTCACAGCACTAAACACAACCATATTACCCTTTGGAACTTCTAATTGTGGTTTGATTGCCACACCACGAGCAGAAGCCAAAACCTCTCCATTGCGCTGAGCACCACTGAAACATGCATCCATAAACACCAAAACCTCCTTTGCAGGCATGTTTCCTAATATGCCATACAATCGTGATAGCTTATAGGCACTTTCTTCCAAATTGGTTATATCTGCATCTACAGGAAGAAGATAAGCTTCTTTCGTTGCATCATCAGGAACGCCATGACCTGCATAATAAATAATAAAACTTGCCTTACCATTAAAATCTTCAGCAGTTCGCTTCATCCAGTTGAATTGTTGTACCATATGGTTACGACCTGCATTTGGAATAAAATGTACGTTTTCGGCAGGTAAACCAAGTGCCTTCACACAATATTCCTTAAAAATAACACCATCATTATACGCAAATTCGACGTTCTTTTCATTTTCATACTTTTCGTTTGCTATAATTACAGCAAATATGTATTCTTGCTTGGTTTGTGCAATTGGAATTTTCTGATCGACATCTGATGTTCCCAAGGTAAGTGCTGTAGTTGAAAATCCTGATTTGCCACCATTGTCAAGTTCTATTTTATCGAAATTATAATCAACTTTAGCTATAGAATAATTCAAAGCATCATCGTTTCGATATCTATAAATATTACCATTAGGCATAGTAAAGATATACTCTGATAATCCTAAATAATTATTTTCGATAGTGAACTTTGGTTCATACTTTACTTTATTAAACTCACTTTTGAAATTTTCTGCATCAGCAACAGGAATATGAACGGTGAGTAACTTTTTTGAGTAATTAGACTTTATGTTATAAGTTTCATTATCAGGATCATAAACTCCAACAATACTTAATTTATCTTGTGGCAGTCGTTTTGCACCTACATTTACATACAAGTCTTGTGCATCTTTAGTCAAAGAAAAGACCTTTTGCTGTCGCGTTTCTTCATTAACACGTTTCTGCCAATCTGTTAATTTCTCGAACTCACCCTTTTTCTGCCAATCGTTAATAACTTTCTCTACGTAGTTTTGAGCAAAAAAGCTAAAGGAATTGCGATGATTCATAGCAGAAGCAACCTGTTGCTCCCATATTTTAGTTGCATTATCTAATTTTTCTAAAGCTGCATTGTATGCAGGTGCCAAATCATGCTTATTTTTATAGGAATACACTTTATTTATAAACTTGACCTTACTTTTAGCCTCAACTGGAATTATATTTCCGTTGAAATCAGCTCCTCCATAAGACCAATCTGACATTTGCAGTACCAAAAAATCGTCTTTTGACAAAGTCATTTTGCTTGCTTGTATAAATGGAAACAATTCTTTTCCATCCATACCTACTATACCCCATTTACCATTAACAGAGCATAAAAATCCTTTTAGTTTTTTTATTGGCTCAATTGTATTATACTTACAAGGCAACACTTCACTTCCAGAGATGTCACACAATCCTTTTTTTCCATTCTGTAGTACTTCAAAGACAAAGTCGTTTTCACTGATTTTCACGTTATCATACTTTTCAGCTTTAATAACAGGAATACCATCAACATCATAAATTCCAACCTTTCCATCTTTCACTACCTCGATTAGTTCAAGACTGGTTGTTTTCTTTAATGTTATAGAAGAGTACTCGCAAGGAAGCATCAAAACACCACTGCTTGTATGTAAACCGATTTTATTGTCTCTGCTCACTTTAAAACAACGTTTGTTACCAAAAGTATATTCCTCTATTTTGCCATAGTTATAAGGCAAAAGTTGTTGTCCGGTCTCAAAGTCCAGCACACCCCATAGACTTTTATCTTGAGCATACAACTTCAATTTGCCATCAACTCTTGAAAAATAAGCATTTGAGAACTGGCAAGGATATAGCTCCTCAAAGTCTGTAGTGTATACGCCCCATAGCTTGTTTTTCTTGCAAAGCAGATAACCCTCCGAATGGTCAATGCGCTCAAACTGGCATGGAATAATTATTTTTCCTTTATCATTAGCCAATCCAAACAAACCGTTTTCCTCAATTTTAAAACTTGTGCCTACCAATGCAATATTGTCATATTTGCAAGACAATACTTCTTTTAGGGAAGCATCAGCAAGTCCGTATTTATCTCCACGCTTAACAATAGTAACACCCTTATCATCTTCAATAAGGCTATAGTCTATACTTGTATATGGGCATGGTTGTAGGAGTGAGTAGGATTTCCATTCGTATCCATTAGATGGCTCTTTTGGCATTTGGGGCATAGGGTTATATGCCTTGTAAGGAGCTACTGTAAGTCCTCGTTCGCCCATTACTCTATCTTCGAAAGGTTGATAAGCAACTTTGCTTGCTGCACTCTCGCCAAGTGTAGCCTCTGTCACACCTGATAGAATAGCACCTAAGAAACCTCCACTCTTCTTATTAGAATTTTTAGCTTGATGCTCTGCAACAGCTTGATTATAAGCTGCGTTTTTGGCTGATTTCCATAAGTTATATGCTTCTTTCTTTGCTGCAGCCACACGAGCATTATAAGCTTTCAGTTCATTTTCATATCGTTGTTCCTCACGCAAGTATGCTTGATAATCACGATCATATTGTTTTTTGTCTGCTATCCACTGATCATGCTCATCTTTTTTCATTTCATCAAAGATCTGCAACTCAACAAATCCCTTATGAATTTTATACTTTACCGCATTTGTTGCTATTACATTTCCTTCTCTATCAGCAAAGCCATAATAGTTTACACCACGGTCTGAATATCCTAAGAGATACCAACCACCACATTCCGTGCGATAACGAGTTAGAGAGTATTTTGCCTTTAAACGACTCATGACTGCAGCATTTTGAGCATCAATTGTCAATGGAAAAAGGCAAACTCCAATAATTAGTAATTGAAAAATCTTTTTCATATCTTTTTTAGTATTTATTCTGTTACATAACGAACTCTTGCCCAGTTTTCCTCTCTTAAATAATAATAACTACGAATACCCTCATTAGGGCTGACAGATAAAGCTCTCTGACATTTATCATCACTTGAGAGTTTTGTACTTAACCAAAAATAGCCAACTTGATTTCCTCCATAAAAATTAATTCCATTATTCCAACCTCCATATGGCATATAGATGACATTTCCATTCTTTCCTTTTACAACGCCACCAATATAACTGATTTTTGAGTTCGTAAGTGTATATGAATATTGATCGGTTAACACACAATTTGAAGCAAATTCAAGAGCTTCTTCATGAGTTGGCAAACGCCATTTTTCACCCCAAGAATATTTATCCCAAGTTAACATTTTCTCTTGTATAAGGTCTCCAAATGTACGAGGTTCGTCTGCGCCCTCATTATAAACAGCCCATTTCAATCCACTTGGAAGTCCCAAGTCTATATAAGGGTATCCATCTTTAAAACCTGACACCAAATAAAACAAAGCAGACTCTTCACTATAGACAGTATCTTGTTCTGTCACACAATATGCTCTTACATAGGTCATCATTCCCTTTACACCATTTTCTAAACAAGCCTTACTTTCCAAACGACTTGTATTACTATTGGTGATGACCACTTTTTTCTCACAATTTGTTATCATTGGAAATTTATACTCTTGACTGAAACAAAAACCTGCTTCCTTTATATTGGCTCCATTTAATAACAAATTAGAACAGATTGTAGGCTGTTCGCTTTCGCTTGGTCCAGAATATAGAGAACTGATAGTGATATAACCTACTTCTATTGGAGTAGTAAAAGACTTTACATCTTCCTCTAAATCATACCCACCTCTTCTTCTTATCATCTTGTAATAATAAGTGGTATTAGGTTCTAATCCAATCGTAGAGGTTTTATTTACTTTTTCTATAGCATTTTTTTCTGATAAGTTTGGTGTACTTCCAACCAAAACAAATGCATCATCGTAATCAACATTCACTTGTACAGAGCTACCACGTATCCATGTTACTTCTGGAGTTACAACTTCCTCAGGAATATTAGATTCGATATCAATAGGATCTAAACATGCAATCATAAAAAGAGAGCATAAACTCAAAAAAAACAAATTAAGTATTTTCATAGCTTTTAAGATTTTAAAATTTAACACCAACACCACAATTTAAGATCCACTCTTTTTCTATTTTTGAAGCACCAATATTTAATGCGAAATGACCAAAACTAAACATTGCTCCGAAATCGTAAAGGATGGTTGATACATCATATATAGGATAATCATCGTCTTCATATTCGAAATAATATTTATTACCTAATAGTTCATATCCGGTTTCACGTCCTCCGTATCCAACACCAGCATAAAGATATAATGGCTTAATAACATTCACCATTAAACCACCAGCAGCTGCCCAATAATTAGTTGCAGTTTCTCCTGTGAACCAACCTTTTTCTGTTGTTTCCTTGGCATAACAGCCATAGATGCCTTTTACATAGAAGCCTATGGTTTTTACTGTTCCAAACATCAATCCAAATTTTGCATCCTTAATTCTTTTTGTAGGCAAAGCTACTTGTGGTAAGAAAAACCAATTATATTTCCATGGACGATTATTTACTTTAAGTTGACAATCGCGTTCTATTTCATCGAAAGGTTGAACTGTTATGTTTTCTGAATATGGCTTGTACTTCTTGTTAATATAGCGCAAGGTTATATCGTGATTTCCTAACAACTCCAAAGTTATTGGTGCTTTTCCTTTTTCTGTTCCATCAACGAAGACAGTAACATCTTTTATCGGAGAAGAAACGAAAACTTTTCCTGTAATTGGAATTTCTTTTGTAAAACTACCAACGTCTGGCACTTCTATCTCCTCACGTTTAACCACTTCACCATTATATTTGATAATAACGATATGTGTACCAGAAAGCAGTTCCTTCTCAAAAACATTGTTTGATGACATTTCATCATCCACACCTATCTCACATCCTACGGACGTTATGAAACGAGCATTAACAGTAGTTATCTGCGCTAATACTGTAGTTATTGGCGCAAACAACAAAAATAATAACAGTTTTTTTTTCATAGTTTTTAAATATTATGTTTTAATTTAATAGTATTACACTTGCTTGTGTATTATCCATATCAGGCATTGTTTTTCCTACAGGTGCTCCTATGTACGTTGGGTCGGTAATTACGAATCGCTTACCATCTAACAGAATATAATCTCCTGCGACCTTGTCAGTAAAGCAAACCGCACATGCCAAATGTCCTGGATAATACACCAAAATGGTTTGTAACCCTAACAAATCGCGAACAAGTCGCGTGAAAAGAATTGCTCTATCTTCACAGTCGCAGTATGGATAGTATAGCGTTTCTTCAGAAAAGAAAGCCCGATCGTGCCCCCACACCTTATCGTCATATTCGTAAACAAAGGCTGTTTGAACCCAGTTCAATAGTTTATTTGCAGCTTCCAACTGATTAAGACCACTTATTTTTTCTGTAAGCTTAAGGTAAAGTTGTGACTTTACATGCTCATCTAAAGGCGTATTTGCATACATAGCCCATCTGGTCATCACATTACCATTGATTTCGGAAGTAGGATAAGTATTGTAGAAATCAATCATATTAGTATTTACTTGCACCCGTACCTCAACATCTGGATATCTCTTTGAAATCAAAGTTCTTAAATTGCTTGGTTTATATTCAAATGTTTGTTGTAAAGGTATATATAACGACAATGGTTTTTCTTGCGGAAATGAAGCATCGCATATTTCCAATTGATTTTCATTGCATTTAAAAGGATAATATTTGATGTTGTCTATTTTAAAATAATCCATATCATATATTCCATGCTCACTTGCATATAATAAATAGAGATTTTGTCCGTTTCGTCCAAGTCTCATTCTGTAACCACTCTGGCAATAAATATAAGAGGTGAGCATAGTAGTTTCGTTGCAATTGCTGAATATGACTTTCGAAAGTGAAAACAATAGGTTAAGATATGCCCAATCACATAGACTCAAACTTATTCTCAACGAAAGACAATCTCTTATCGTATTATTTAAGACACCTTTATCTGAAAGTGAAGTCCATACTTTCGACAGATTACTATTGTCACTTTTTAAGTTGCTCAACATATTTCTAACCTCATTGTTTATACGAATAGCACACTCGGTTCCATAATACTCGAATTTAACTATTTCTTCATTTGGTTGCTGTTGTTCTTTTATAGGTTCTACAGGTATTGGTTGTGAAAGAGGCTGTGGAGTTGTAACAACATCCTTTATTGGAATTGCGCGATTTTCAATAGGCTTGTCTTTATCTTCTTCAACAACAATTACTGGTGGAATTGTTTCATCTTTAGGCTTAGGAATAGCAGGAAGAGCATTAAAACGCTTCCATGATTCCTCTAAGAATTTTGCATATTGAGCATTTGCCTGTCTGCGAAAATCACTATACTCTTGCTTAGCTTGCTGCTTGAATTTCTCATAAACGCTATGAGGATCCGCAGTTTGAGCATTACAACTTAAACTGGTACATAGGATTATAATGAATGCAACTTGTTTCATATCATCATCCTTTATCACTTATGTATTGTTATAGTTGTTTTCTTTAACACCATATTAGTATCTCGTGTTCTGCATTTTGCCAGCCATTTTTGAAAATCATCATAAGAGAGTTCTCTTGGCAGCCCTTCATCGTGTTTGTTGTCTATCGCCTTCACAAAAGAGTTGGTTGAAAACACCACATACACTTGATTCATTTCCTGTTCGTGTGAGCAAGTCATGGTATATTCGTCTACGTATGGTTTAAGCTCTGATGCTGCGTTTTTTATAGAGAATAATACATATCTTTTATTGGCTTCCACGGGAAAACAACCACTCTCCATGTTCTGGTAGGGTAGAAGACAGAAAGCACGTTGGTCTGCATCTATAAGATATACGACAAGATAGCCTGATGTGGGTGACTGAAATGAAACGAAGAGGTCATCACCGCTTTTAAACGAATCGCTTTCAAATCTGTCTTCTATACCATTACGCAACACCAACGATTTGACATCAATAGTAGATGAAACAATTTCCCTAATCCGTCCTTTCACCGCAACACGCACTACAAGTATATCCTTTTCATAGGAAATGTCGAATCGTGGTTTGCCTATTGTTTCAATCCACTCACCCTTAACCTCGCTTCCGCCGATAGAAAGAAAGTCGACCTCCGACTCACCATTACTATTTTTAACCAATGTAGAATTCGATTGTGATATGGTTGTGCCAAACTCGTCTGCAATCAATTGGGTTTTCAGACGCTCCAACGCTATTTGCTTGGCTTTTTCCAAATCAACATTCTCAGGCACAAAGTATGTGTATTCTCCATCTACTGTTTTAGTCTGTTGAGAAAAACAACAGATGGAGAATGTGATGCACATCAAGTAGCATAGGAGTCTCTTTACCATCCTAATATCTTATCCAGCTTTTTATGTATTTCCTCGCTTTTGTCTTTCAGTTCATCTTGCACGGCTCGTTTTGCTGCCGCCTTTGCCATAGCACCATTGTAAGCTATACGAACAAGAACTTCTTTATTCTTGTTGCTTTTTACACGATAACACTCCATTACAATTATGGTACGACCAATACTTTGAGAGATAAGATTCTTGGCACCCATGATACTTTGTGTCAATGATGCAGCTTCTTCAGCACCAAGTTGTTTGTTGGCTACAGAATTTTCAACAAGTGCCGTTACTTCAGTCTGTATCAGACCTGCAAGATTCTGCTTGGCTAATTCCAAAGCCTGCATCTTTGCAGCATCATAGTTCTCACCTATGCTCATTGCTTCGCCCATAAGATACTTAGGATACATATCTTCATCGTACTCCGTCTGCATCATATACGATTTATCCAATTGCTTTTCTAAAGGCAAAGCTCCAGGTACTGTAACCCAACCTTCTTTGGTCAGTTTCTTGGCTTCTTTTCTTGCATCTTTAGATGCCTTTTCATTTAGCTCACTCTTGGACGCTTTACGCATCTCTTGACGTTCTTTACGAACATCTTTTGTAGTCTGCGCTGTTATGTTTGCACTAAGGCAAAGAATGGCAAACGTACATACGAACATTTTTTTCATTGTAGGAATCTTTTAATTTATAATTGATTTTGTACTGTTTCTAAAAATCCATTTGGTATATAAGCTGTTGCGACTAAGCATAGCCCTGATATTTCTACCACAACACGTTGCTGACCTGCAATACGAGCCACCCGACCTGTTACCCCTTTAAATTCTCCATCAATCACCTTTACCATATCACCACTTTTATAGTGGCATTGTTCCGCGGACACTATCCGTACATGCTCACTGTCTGTACTTGTAGCTTTGATAAAGTTCGTCATTGATGTAAATGGAATGGTGAGAGGGGGATGTTTGCCATTGTCCTCCAATGGTTTTGTCTTATCAAGATAAAATTTTAAAACAGATGTCTCTTCTCCCTTTTTCTTGATAATGGAGTTTACAGTCTCCCTTGTAGCATATACAAAAAAGAGATTGGGAAGAAGAGGCTGTAATATTCGCTTCTTCTTCCCAATCTCTTTCTTAATAACATAATGCATAGGCATATATGACTGAACCTCAGAGGTCGACATGATGCTATATGCTTTTTGTGTTCTGTTGTATGTAACTCGCAACACGAACCATTCGTGATTTGCCTTTTGCACATAGTCCGAGGACACCCCTGTTTGTGAGCGTTGAGCTTCGGGGAGGACATCGGAGACAAATCCGATGCAGGGAGACATTTGGTCTTCATGTTGGGTATGCGCATTAAGCAATGCGTTCATATCGTTTTTGTGCTTGCATTTAATTAGCAACTATTTGACACAAAAAAGCGTGGAATCGTCCTGTTGTCTATTCCACGAACTGAGGCTCTTGCATTGCCTATTATAGTTGAACAGACAACGTCAGAGCCCACGCCGATATGAAAACCATTACCGTAAAGAAACCCATATAATACATTTGATTGCATCCAAAAAGATACAATCCGTGTTTACAAGGTCTCCACGGGAATTGATAAATCACACCCGGGACATCTACCGTTGGCTACGTTCAAGACTATAATAAACTTTCATTTGCAAGATTCCAGTTCGTCTCAAACACAGCGTCAGATAAACGCCTTCTATTATGTCTTGACTCTCTTCCCACCCATTGCCCGCTTATTACCGAGAAAGTTGTTTGGACTTCTCAGTTTTCAGCTCGGCGTTGGCTGTCTGCTTAGCGACATTGGGCGAACCCAATTTGACACACAGACTTGAGAGCCACTGCAAATTTAATGATATTTTATCATAACAAGCAAGGTTTATACGAAAAAATCTGTCAATACCATCCGATTTTAACATTCAAACGACTATTATTGCCGTACATAGAAGTACAAAGTAGCCGTACTCCGTAACGTGGTAGAGGTCGAATTAAACAAAAACAAGCCTACTTGCTTTGTCGTCTCTTCAAATAGCTGTACCTTTGCCTGCAAAACGAACAACATGGCAAAGCATAACGACACGGGAAAATGGGGCGAGGAGATGGCTGCCGACTATCTGCGCAACTCGGGATACGAGATTATTGAGCGCGACTGGCGCGACGGTCACCGCGACATTGACATCATAGCGCGGTCGCCCGACCTGCGCACCATCGTGTTCGTGGAGGTGAAGACGCGAGCTACGGATGTCATTACAAAGCCCGAGGAGGCTGTAGACCGAAGGAAGATTCGCAACATCGGCATGGCTGCCGACTCGTATGTGAAGATGCTGAACGTGCTCGACGAACTGCGCTTCGACGTGATTTCCGTTATTGGCGGCACGAAGGAAACGGCGCAAGTGGAGCACATCGTCGATGCGTTCAACCCGTGTATGGCATTTTGAATTCAAAACTCTGAAAATGAAGATACTGAAACTCACGGAGACCACGTCGACGAACGATGTGCTTCTTGCTCACCCCGTTCCACCGCCTAAGGAGATGGTGGTAGCGGTGGCTGAATATCAGACGGCAGGACGCGGACAGGCTGGCAACTCATGGGAGAGCGAGCGAGGCAAGAACCTGCTGTTCTCCATACTCACCAGTCCGCAGAACATAACCGTAGCTGACCAGTACGTGCTGTCGATGGCAGGCGCACTGGCTCTGAAGGCGGCACTCGACCGCTACACCGACCACATCACACTGAAGTGGCCCAACGACATCTACTGGCGCGACCGCAAGATTAGCGGTACGCTCATCGAGACCACCGTGAAGGGGAAACGCATAGATCGCTGCGTGTACGGCATCGGTCTGAACGTGAACCAACACGAGTTTCGCAGCAATGCGCCCAACCCCGTATCGCTATATAATATAATAGGTATAGAGACACCACTCAACGAGGTGCTTGATGCCGTGCTTCTTAGCTTCAACGAATACTACCGGCGCGCCGAGGAGGGCGACTGCGCAGGCATCTGCGCCGAATATAACGCTGCACTGTTTCGTCGCGAGGGGTTACATCCCTACGAAGACTGCGCCACGGGCGAACGCTTCGAGGCACGCATAAGCCGCGTTGCACCCAACGGACGCCTGCATCTCATCGACGCAAACGGGCAAGAACGCACGTATTGGATGAAGGAAGTGAGGTTTATCCTATAATGGTTTGGCTACATCACGAAAAAGCAGTACATTTGCATCACAAGGGGGTGCACTTGTCTCAAGTGCACCAACCAAAGAATAGCACCAACAGCTCTGTTGGTGCAGCTGAGACAGCTGCACCCCCTAAAGTGCACCAACCAAGCAGAGAGAACACCCCAACAATAACAAATAAAACGAAACATACAACATGGCAAAATTCAAGAGAATTCTCCTCAAGCTCAGTGGCGAGAGCCTCATGGGCAAGCAGAGCTTCGGTATCGACCCCGTTCGTCTGGGCGAATACGCAGAGCAGATCAAGGAAGTACACGAGATGGGTGTGCAGATTGGCATCGTCATCGGCGGCGGCAACATCTTCCGCGGACTCAGTGGCGCATCGAAAGGCTTCGACCGCGTGAAGGGCGACCAGATGGGCATGTGCGCTACCGTCATCAACTCGCTCGCACTCAGCTCGGCGCTCGGCGCACTGGGCGTGAAGACTAAGGTGCTCACAGCTATCCGCATGGAGCCGATCGGCGAGTTCTACTCTAAGTGGAAGGCTATCGAGGCAATGGAGGCAGGATATGTCTGCATCTTCTCAGCCGGCACCGGCTCGCCCTACTTCACCACCGACACCGGCTCGTCGCTCCGCGGCATCGAGATTGAGGCAGACGTGATGCTCAAGGGCACACGCGTCGACGGCATCTACACAGCCGACCCCGAGAAGGACCCGACAGCTACGAAGTTCACCGACATCACTTACGACGAAATCTACACACGCGGTCTGAAGGTGATGGACCTCACAGCCACCACAATGTGCAAGGAGAACAACCTGCCTATCTACGTGTTCAACATGGACATCGTGGGCAACCTGAGGAAGGTGATGCAGGGCGAGGAAATCGGCACATTGGTACACAACTAATCATCAGGGGGTGCAGATGTCTCATCTGCACCAACCGATTATTCCAACTTAGGGGGTGCACTTGTCTCCGCTCGGCTTTGCCGCTTGCCAGAGCAAGAAGTGCACCAACCAGTTTTTCTTGCTATGTAGGAGGGAGTATCAAAACTAAAATATTTGGCAAATTGAATAACAAACGGTTCTAATCGTAGGAGGCTACGGCATTCCTGCCGTAGCCATTAGTAACTGAAATACAACTGTTTGCAATGACTACGGCAAGAATGCCGTAGTCTCCTACAGTTAGCCATTCATCACAATTCTATAGTTTTGAAACACCCTCCCCTTGAAAACATACAAAAATAGAAAATATGAAATTATCTTTACGCAAATCATTATTCGCAATAGCCATCTTCTCGTTCGTCGGAGCCTTCGCACAAGGCCCTAACAACAGCGGCACATACTACAGCGCAGCCGACGGCAAGAAGGGAAAGGCTCTCAAGACAGCATTATCAAAGATTATCGGCAACCCGAAAGTTACATCTTATAACGGACTTATTTCGGCTTATCAGAAGACCGACCGTCGCGACGACGGCAAGGTGTGGGATATGTACTCATGCACAACCAACTACAACTTCAACGATAATGGTGGCAACTATCAGAAAGAAGGCGATATATATAACCGCGAACACTCGTTCCCGAAAAGTTGGTTTAAGAAGAAATCGCCAATGGTCAGCGACATTGTTCACGTAGTGCCAACCGACGGAAAGGTAAATGGTATGCGCGGCAACAATCCGTTCGGCGAGACCAAGGGCGAGACATACAAGTCAAACAAGGGTTTCAGCAAAGTCGGTAAGTCGACAACTCCCGGCTACACGGGCACCGTATTCGAGCCGAACGACATCTACAAGGGCGACTTCGCGCGCATCTATCTCTACATGGCTACATGCTACGAGAGCAAGATAAGCGGTTGGTCGAGCCCGATGCTCGCCGGCAACTCCTATCCTGCTTACAAGGAGTGGGCGCTCAACCTGCTGCTGAAGTGGGCAGAGCAGGACCCCGTGAGCGAGAAGGAGATTAACCGTAACACGGCTGCCTACGGCGTGCAGAAGAACCGCAACCCGTTCGTCGACTATCCCGGTCTGGAGCGTTACATCTGGGGCGACATGCAGAACGTGCCGTTCAGCTACGACAACTACCAGAACCCAACGTCGATCATCACTGTCAACGCCCCCACCACTCCGCGCCCGGTACGCATCTACACCATCAGCGGCACACTCGTGCGCACTACCAACGATGCCGACCGCGCCCTCGACGGACTCAACAAGGGCATTTACATCGTAAACGGTAAGAAGTACGTTGTGCAGTAAAGGTTAAAAGTAAAAAAGTAAAACGCTCTGCTTTTAAAAGTAAAAAGATAGGAGGTATGGGCATCCTGCCCATACCACGCACCCTAAGCATAGCATTTTAGTAAGAAAAGTAAAAGCGGCTGCCGGAAACGAAACGTTTCCAGCTGCCGCTTTTTCGTATGCCTTCGCAGATAACCTACACCTTAAAACGCCCACCTTACAGCCCACAGTGGCACATTCGTCAGCCAATCCTGCTCACGATAGTCGGACATAGAGAAGCGCACGCCGTGCAGACCTGCATTGTCTGTAACGAACTGGCGCAACGACTTAGCCCTGAGATTTTCCTCAGCCTTCACTTCTATCGGGATTACATGCGCTTCGTGCTGAACAACGAAGTCAATCTCCAATGTCGAATTGTCATTACTGTAATAATAGACGAAGGTGCGCGGCAACGACTTTAATTGTTGCAGGACATAGTTCTCTGTGAAAGCGCCTTTGTACTCTTCAAACACATTGTCGCCGATGAGTATCTGCTCGGGAGGTGTTTCAGACAAAGCACCAAGCAGTCCGCAGTCGAGCAGAAAGAGCTTGAACGAAGCCATGTCTTCATAGAACTTCAACGGCACAACCGGTTTGCTTATGCGATGCACCTTATGCACCAAACCCGAATCGACAAGCCACTGTATTGCTATCTCAAAATCGTTGGCACGTGCGCCCTTGCGCAACGCTCCGTAGATAAACTTCTTGTTGTCGCGAGCCAACTGCGACGGTATAGAGTTCCACACCATGTTTATGCGCTGCACCTGCTGCTTGGGCACGTGTTTCGACATATCGTTGCGATAGGCATCTATTATCTTAGAATGGATGGAACGCACCTCCCATATATCTCCACGCTCTACGTATGTCTTCACAGCCTCCGGCATGCCACCTACGAAATAATACTGACGCAACAGTTCGGTCAGCATACCTCGCAATGGCGTCAGAGCCGCCCAACTGTTATTGCGCAGCAATTCTACGAGCTGCTCCTTGCCCATAGCCAACAGAAATTCCTCAAAATCCATTGGATACATGTATAACATATCCACCTTGCCAACGGGGAACGAGGTGCCCTCGTGCAGGGTTATGCCAAGAAGCGAACCAGCTACAGCCACATGATATTCGGGTGCTTTCTCACAAAAATACTTCAACGAGGCAAGTCCACGCTCCACTTCCTGTATCTCGTCAAGAATAAGAAGTGTGGTTGAGGGCTTTATAGAGACACCGGAGATTGCACTCAAACTGCGTATGATGCGATCTACATCATAGTCGACGAACATATTCTGCATATCGTTGTTGTCGTCGCAGTTGATATAGACCACTTCCGAGTATTCGCGTGCTCCGAATTCTTTCAATATATATGTCTTTCCTACCTGACGTGCGCCTTGTAATATCAGCGGTTTACGGGTTGGCGATTCTTTCCATTTCTTTAAGCTCGAATATATGCTACGCTCCATAATTACTTAATTTACTAATTTACTGACACTTACAATGCAAAGATACACTTTTCTCGGCGAACTTACAAGCATTCACCACACTTTTCTTGGGGAACTTTCGCACAAACACCACACTTTTCTTGGGGAACTTTCGCATAAACACCACACTTTTCTTGGGGAACTTTCGCATAAACACCACACTTTTCTTGGGG